>Ga0066709_100005459_pt1 | contig 10475 bp, 7 predicted proteins | sample GraSoiAngelo_158_FD_79665 | JGI IMG/M metagenome (GOLD analysis project Ga0066709, IMG submission 79665) | Grasslands soil microbial communities from the Angelo Coastal Reserve, California, USA - 14_1009_16_30cm | ecosystem: Environmental > Terrestrial > Soil > Grasslands | place: USA... | reverse complement strand
TCCGAGATCTTCGTTGATTCGGGAAGAAAAACTCAAAGGGATCGAGTCCGTATTCTCGCCGAATCGCGATCTTCTTCGACGTTTTGACTGCCACAACAGACGGGACCACGCTTTTGACCAGCGCCCGCCGTTCCCGGTTCAATGCCTCCAGCGACGCGATTTGTTTTGCGTCCACGCTCGGCTCCGATGCCAGCGTGTACTTTTCCGGCGTCCGCTTGGACGGTAGCCTCAGCCCTCCATGCTTAAGCCGATAATCGTACAGCAGGGAAATTCCCGCGCTGATCACCAGAACAAACAGTAAGAATTTCGCGAGATTTTTCATTAGTTAACGTCGCGAAATGTGTGTCCTCGTTGTTCGACAATCAGGTGCTGGAAACGATGATTCTCCGGCCGCTCCAGGCGCGGATTTGCCTCGAAGATCGATATCGCATCCGCGCGTGCGCGCCCCATTAAATCGGCATCGCTCTCCAAGTTGCCGATCTTAAGCGCCGGCGCTCCGCTTTGCGCCGTGCCTAGCAAATCGGCCGGGCCGCCCAATTCCCATTCTGCTTCCACCACTTCGAAGCCGTTGCTTGTTTTTTCCATCACCGCCAGCTTCGCGGCGCTCTCCTTCGATTGCTCCGACGTAAGCAAGATGCAATACGATTTGTGCTGTCCCCGCCCGATCCTGCCGCGAAGCTGATGGAGCTGCGCCAGGCCGAAACGTTCGGCGTTTTCCACCAGCATCACGGTCGCGTTAGGAACATCGACACCGACTTCGATTACCGTGGTGCTGATCAGCGCATTGGTGTCGCCGCGCCGGAATCGTTCCATGATTTGCTGTTTTTCCGGCGCAGGAACACGACCGTGAAGTAATTCGCACCGGTACGGATGCAACCGTTCCCGCCACAAGTCGTACTCGGCGGACGCCGCCTTTATATCCAGTCTCTCGCTTTCATCGATCAACGGATAAATGACGTAAAGCTGGCGGCCCGCTTCCAGTTGCGTCTGCAAAAAGCTGAGGACCTCGCCCAGCTTCGAGGCATCGCGCACAGCGGTAATTATTTTTCCGCGATTGCGCGGCATCTCATCGATCGTCGATACATCGAGATCACCGTAAATCGTCATCGTCAGAGTGCGCGGGATCGGCGTAGCCGTCATCACCAGCACATCCGGCGCCGGTTTGCGCGCGGTCAAGCGCGCGCGTTGCGCCACGCCAAACTTGTGCTGCTCATCGATCACCACGAGCCCGAGATTTGAAAACGAGACAGATTCGTAAAGCAGCGCATGCGTCCCGATGATGATTTGTGGCTGGTCACCCGCGAAGAGTGCTCCGGATTGGGGAACATACGCGTCTCGCGTGTGGGTCGTTGCGTCTCGCGACGACGAACTTTTTTCTTTAGCTCGCACTTCATTGGAAGTTCGTGCTGTCGAGACAACAGCACCAGCACCCGAGACGGGCGCGCTCCCCGGATAAAAGCGAAATTCGTCATCCTGCGTCCACACCCAGGGATAATCCTCGTTCTGCTTTGCGACGCCGGAATCCCATGGATTGCGCAGAATGTAATGGAATTTTTCCTCAAGATCAGATTCCGATCGAATCAGCCGATCAAACGATTCTTTTTCCCAAACTGGTCCGTTTGTCTTTTGGAGTTTGTTGATCGCATGCGCAGTGAACGATTTGATAGATTGCATCAGTTCCGCGACCGACCAGAAGACAGGGTTATCATTTCCATCGTATTCCCTTGGCCATGGCTGCAGGAGGATATGCACGTGATCTGGCATTACGCAGGCAGCGTAGAGTTCGTAGCGTTTGTCATGAAAATGCCGCAGCGCGTTAATGATAATGGTTCGCGCCGGTGGCGATAGATTGTTGCGTCGGCGCGTGCTGATTGTGATGGCGTAAACGGCCCACGGCCGATCGAAATGCGGAAGGTGCCGTTTCGTGTAGTGCGCGCCCTCGGATTGGGGAGCATACGCGTCTCGCGTGTGGGTCGTTGCGTCTCGCGACGACGAACTTTTCTCATCAGCGGACCGTTCGTCAAAAGTTCGTGCTGTTGAGACAACAGCACCAGCACCCGAGACGGGCGCGCTCCCCAAAACCGTGTGGAGGCCGCCCAAGTCACGGGCGCGCGCAAAAAGCGGCAGCGGCCCGCTTTCTTCCTGTCGCGCGGCGGTGCGCAGCGCGATGCCCATGCCGAGCGGCTCCAGCCAGCGGCGTAGCACATCGTAATGTTGCTCGGCCAGAATTTGCGTCGGCGCCATGAACGCGGCCTGATAGCCAGCCTCCACGGCGAGCAACATCGCCGCAATGGCGACCACGGTTTTTCCCGAACCCACGTCGCCCTGCAACAAACGATTCATCGGGTGATTTGCCGCGAGATCGCGCCGGATTTCCGTGATGACTTTCTCCTGCGCCCGAGTGAGTTCGAATGGAAGCGAGTTCAGAAATCTGTCCAACAATGCACCGGATCCGCAGTGCGCCTGGCCGGTGCGAATCGACGCATTAGCACGTCGCGATGCAATCAGGATTTGCATCGCAAAAAATTCAGAGAGGACCAGGTGCTCCCGGGCGGCATCGCGTTCCTTCCAATCATTGGGGAAATGAATTGCGCGAATCGCGTCATATCTTTCACCGCGAACAAGATCGCGCGGCACCAGTGTTTCCAATCCGGTAGACGCGGGTGGAAGCTCATTTAACACCCGGTAGATGATGCTGCGCAAGGCGCGCTGCGAAAGACCTTCCGTCGCAGGATAGACCGGCGTGATTCTGCGGAAATGGATCGATATCTCTTCATCGTTCTCGATGACCTCGAACTCCGGATGATCCATGCAAATTCGTTTTCCCCGCAGACGCGGCTTTCCGAAGACAACAATGCGCTGGCCGGTCATGATCATTTTCTGCACGTAATGCAGGTTGAACCATCGGCACACGAGCGGCTCGCTCAGCGCATTTGGGTTTGATTCTTGCAGCGTGGCTTCAAAAATTTTTTTCCAACCGCCGAAACGACGCAGCGAGGTTTTAATCACCTCGCCGCAGAGACAAATGGCAACATCGCTTTCTTCCCGCGGAAAATGTGGGAACTCGGTTCGATCTTCATGACGACGCGGAAAATGCGTAAGCACGTCTTCGACCGTCTCGATTCCTAGCCGGCGCAGCCCGAGCAAGCGCGGGCGCGGAATCCAGTTTAGTTCTTCGAGTGGCCGTGAGACTGCGACACTTGTGACTGGTTCCGGAGGTGATCGGTGACTGATGATCCGTGATCGGTTAGATGACTTCACACTTTTCACTTTTCACTGTTCACTGTTCACTGATCACCAATCACTGATCACCTGCGCAGCGCTCCGCTGCACGCACCGCCTCGATGTGTATGGCCACCAAAGTTTCCACGTCATATTCATCTGCCTCAATCCGGAATGCGATGTCCCATGGCGGCGGCGGCAATTGATTTGACGCGCCATCGAAATAAACGGCGCGTCGATGGCGATCGCCCTGGCGCAGCCGAAAAACGAGATGTTTCTCGTTCACGAGACGCGGCGGCGCGACTGGCTCGACCCTGCGCGCAAAGAACACTGGCTGGGGATTTCCGTTTCCAAATGGCTGCAACATTTCGTGCCAGCGCAGAAACTCGATGTCGATGTCCATGAACGCCAGCTCATGATCCAGTCGCAGGCACGGTTGCAACGCTTCTTCGGAAAGAACCTCGCGCGCGATGCTGCAAAATGCCTCGGCAAAACGCTCGAAATTTTCTTCGCGCAACGCCAGGCCTGCAGCCATTTCGTGTCCGCCGAATTTGTCGAGCGTGTCCGCGCAGCGCGTCAACGCCTCGACCAGGTTCAAGCCCTCGATGCTTCGTCCGCTCCCCTTCCCGGTTCCGCTTTCGTCAAAACCGATCACAATCGTGGGCCGATAATATTTTCGAGCGATCCGCGACGCCACAATGCCGAGCACACCTGGATGCCAGCCGTGCGCGCCCGCCACGATCGCCGCGTCGCGCGCGGCATCGAAACTCTTGTCGATGGTCTCCGTCGCTGCCGCAAGGATTTGTTTTTCCACCTCCTGGCGTTCGCGGTTCTGCCGATCAAGCTCAGTCGCGAGCGCCGCTGCTTCGTCGTCATCTTGCGTGAGCAAAAGTCGCAAGGATTTCTCCGCCGTGCTCAAGCGTCCCGCAGCATTCAATCGCGGGCCGAGCCGGTAGCCAATATCGTCCGAAAAAATTGGAGAGCGCACTCCGGCGACTTGCATCAATTTCCTTAGACCGATGCGCGACATCCGCGCGATCTCGATCGAGCCGCGCTGCACCAAGACGCGGTTCTCGGCACGCAGCGGCACAATGTCTGCCACGGTGCCGAGCGCCACCAGATCGAGCTTCGATTTCAAATCAAACCCGGGAAGGGGTCGCGTTTTTAACAGCGCATGACAAAGTTTAAAGACAATTCCGACGCTGCAGAGATATTCAAACGGCGACAATGCGTGACGCAGGCAATCCTGCGTGCGAGAATTCGATGCGCTGCTAGCCGGAGGCAGGCAGACAGGATTGTCTGCCTCACGAGCGATTTTCGGATTCACAATCGCGACGCAGTCGGGCAACTGCGATTTTGGCTCGTGATGATCGAGCACGATCACATCCACGCCGCGTTTCTTGAGTTCGGCGACCTCATTTATTGATGACGTGCCGCAATCAATGGCGATAAGCAACTGCGGCTGATGTTGCTCCAGGCACCGCTCGACGCTTTCCGGGCTTAATCCGTACCCTTCTTCCATTCGCAGTGGCAAAAACAATTCCGGGGCGCCGCCATAGGCGCGCAACATCTCGGCCAGGAGCGCGAGCGAGGTCACGCCGTCCACATCGTAATCGCCAAAGAGAACGACCCGCTCATGTCCATCTAACGCAGCGAAAATGCGGTCCACAGTCGCCTGCATGTTGGGCAGTAAAAAAGGATCACTCAACGAGCTGAGACGCGGCCGGAGGAAGTTTTCAACTTCCTCAGTGCACCGAAATCCTTTTCGCAAAAGCAGCCGGGAGATACATTCCGATCCGCAAATTTCACTCCACAAAATGGCGCCGCGATTCAAATCTTCATGCGGCGCAATGATCCATCGGCGCTGCCGCGTAAAAGTTCCAGACTGCTGTGCACTGATCGTCTTGTCATCTACGCGGTGCTGCACCGATCAGTCTATTCGCGCAGTGTTTCCTGACAAGATCGCGCTAATCAAATAAAACGGATCGGCACGCGGTTTAGACTCTAGTGCAAGTTAGATCGCCAAGGCTGCTGGCGCTCGTACGCCGCGAGTCGGCGTTGGTACAGAGCGAGCTGGCGTTCGTACATCGCCCGCCGACGCTCCTGGTCTTTGATGGCCCATGCATCCTCACGCGCGCCTTTAATCGCTCGCTGTTCGAATTGAATCGCTGAATCGAAGTCGCCTACCTCGGCATGCGCTGCTGCCAACGTATCAATATAAGCGACCTCCCTCCAACTGGTCTCGTTGCAAGCACTCTTTGCGTCGGCCAGCGCCTGGCTGCCATTCCGGAAGGAAGCATTAGGACACGTGGCATGAAGCCATGCTCGGCCGTTTTGCGCGAAGGCGCGGTTGAGAGGCAATGATGAAGTGATGCTTACCATCCTGTCGTAGTCCGCCAAGGCGCGACTGTAATCACCCAAATGTTCATATAGCATGCCGCGCAAGACCTGTGCCAGAAGAATACCCGGCTTGAGGCGAAGCACCGTATTCAGATCTTGAATAGCGAGATCGAATTTTCGCTGATGCACGAACACATTAGAACGATTGAGATACAGGGGCCATGCCTTCGGGTCCTGACCAATCGCAGCGTCGAAAAGTTGCCGGGCCTTCTCATAATCGCCTTTGCCAGCTAATTCGACCCCCTTGTTCATAGTCGTGCCGACAGATTGGTAGTTAAGCTGGGCAAAAGCTTGTCGCGTGGGCGAAGCCTCGTCCGCCTCGGTCTGGATGGCATTGCCAGCGAGGACGGCGATGACACTCAATAGGCATTTAGTTTTCAAACGGGCGCTATTGTATTTTTGAGACCACAACGCGACAAGGCAAAAGATCACGCAAGGAAAGCGACGCGAGGACGCGTACGCACTCCGAAAGCTCACGCGAAACGAGCCAGCGTCTCAATGGTTTTGCACGAAGTGCTTTTGGCGTGCAATGAGTCTTCGCATCGCCTTTTTTGGGAAGCGTGCGCAATTGTTTGTGACGCCACGTTGAAAATGAAGCTCACCCGGTGGTTAGCGCTCATCTGTATCGCCCTCCTGTTGGTTTACGGCGCGTCGCCGTACTTTTCATTCTGGCGGTTCACAGCCGCGATCCGATCCAGAGATACCGGAGCAATCAATTCGCACGTGGATTTTCGCGCTGTTTGCGCATCGCTGAAAAAGCAACTTGTCGCGCGGTTCGCGCGCGCGACGAGCGGCCACAAACGGTGGAGCAGGCTCGGCCCGACGCTGATCGATGCAATCGTCGATGTTTACGCCACACCAGATGGGATCGCAGCGCTTCTCGCAAATCCGGGAGCGTTGAAGAATCTCCAGACTCCGCAGCAGTTCCGCTTCACAACGGGCAAAAACGCAAACTGGTCGAAAGTAAAATACGCATTCTTCACAGGCCCACGCACGTTTCTGGTCGAGCGAGAAGGAATCAAGCTCCAATTCCGTTTCACTGGCTTAGGCTGGCGACTTAATGATATCGAGCTCGGCTTGAGCCACCCGCAGCGTTGACGCGCAGATTACGCTTAGCCTCTCGAGCCGCAAATGTCTCGATTATTTCCAGGACACGACACTAATATCTGACTTTTGTGGGGGCAGAGATTACTGCGATTCTTCGTGCCGCTTCCGAGCGAGGGCTGCCCAGCCTTCTCATCGGCGCCAACGCGATCGTCCTCCTCGGTTATATCCGGAACACGGTTGATCTGGATCTTCTGGTTCCAGAGCAATCGCGCTCGCAATGGCTCGATCTGCTGCGCGAACTTGGTTACCGCGTTTTTCACGGCAGAAGCCTTCGCCCAGTTCGAGCCAGCGGATAAAACTGGCGCTCCTGTCGATCTCATGTTCGTTGAGGGAGGCTACCTGGGAAAAATTAATCGCCGGCGCCAGAGAAATGGATCTATCGGGTCAACGCGTCCTAGTCCCCGGCCAGAATATCTCGTGGCCCTGAAACTACACGCCGCGGCGAGCCCGACTCGCAGCAAACCAGAAGTTGGATTGGGAAGATATTCGACAGATTGTCCGCATCTGTGCGCTTGACCCGGAACGCGATGAGTCTTTTCGCGAGCTTATCCTGCGCTATGGTGGTGAAGATGCCCTCGCGAAAATACAGAGCTTCGGCCGCCGGCGATAACAAGCTCGCCACGGACTTGCAGCTTCCGGCTTTTGCGCAGTCGCCTGTCGAGCCGTGGCCGATGAAAATGTCGTGGGAGACCGCGATGCGCGCTTTTGCCGCCACACGCGAGCATTACATGCGAGAGTTTGATTCTCCGCATAGACGTTGGCGCGACAAAAACCCGGAGCCATTTCGCCTGTAGCGGGCCAACGACAAGCGCTGCTGCGACGGCTATTAAGCTTTCGGCGAGCGCAACTCTTTCGCTCGCCGAGCCAGCGAAACGATTCCACACGCATATAAAATGAACCCGACGATGGCGATAACGTAGCGAGCCGCGTAGTACCATCGCGCTTGTAAATGCGACATATGCGATCGGGCTGCGGGCGGTCAACCCCAAGCAGCAGTGTGAATAGTGCGCCGTACGCGAAGCTGAGTGCAGCAAAGCCTATAAACAAACGTTATGTTTCCCTACATGAGACTGAACGCTAGGTCACGCTTTTCGAGCAGGCCGTGCTTTGCGCACAGGTCCGCGAAAGTTTGGAGACCTTGCTTTTCTTCTTCGCTAAAACTGAATCGAAGATGATTGCGGTAATAGCGACCAAGAAATTCGCGAGTGAGTTTTCGGTGGCCGGGGTCACCGACCCCGGCTACAGCCTCTATGATTAACTGGTCGAGGTTGGCCAGATTTTCGTCACGCAAGGCGCGCAGCCGTTGGGCCAGCGATTTTGGATCTCTAACTTCGGGGCGAATCAGCCAGAGGGCGTAAACGAACGGAAGACCGACAAGTTTCTTCCATTGCTCGCCCAGATCCCAGAATTGAAATTCGCTGGCGTGCTTTTGGCGGAAGTGAATCGCTTGATCGCCGATCAGAAGCCGCGCCGAACTAGCCAAACTTGATTTCACCCCAGCAGGCAAGATGTCTGTGCTACGCTGCTTCAAACGTGGATTCAATCCGAGCTCTGCCAACAGGCAACTCAACAGATTAACCGCGGTTTGCGAGGCAGGATCGAGCTCGATTTCTTTGATTTCGGAAATGTCACCACGGTGGGCGACCACGACACTGTAAACTGGGCCTTCCGACGAAATGGAAACGTCGTTAATTATCCGGTAGATGGGGTTGCGCAAAAATTCGAAGCTGGAAACAAGCGCAACGTCCAGCTCGCTGCTGGCGAGTCGCTGACATAGCGCCGATGGGTGATCGAACTCAACGGCATCCGGCCAGCCGTGAATGAGCGGGCGTGCGTTGAGATATTTTACGCAGCCGATGCGCGGTCGTTTCAATGTGAGATGTGATTAGTGAGAAGTAAGAAGTAAGTGGACGGTAACTCTTGCTTGTGACATCTCACATCTCACGTCTCACTTCTCACCTACCGAATCAGGCACACGCCAATTCTGCAGAAGTTGCGCGCGTCTCATTCGTCCCGCGCGGAGAAAGATGGCGATACAGGCTCTCGCGTTGCACCGGCTCCCGGCCGGCTTCGCGGATGGCGTGTTCGAGCGCGGCGACGGTCTGCTGTTGTGGCGTGGTTGCGCCGGCCATGTGGAAAATTTTTTCCTCCAAGATTGTGCCGTGCAGATCGTCCACGCCGTAGCTGAGCGAAACCTGTGCGAGCGGCAGTCCCAGGCTGACCCAATAAGCAGTCAGGTGATCGATGTTATCCAGGTAAATCCGGCTCACCGCGAGATTGCGCAGTTGGTCAAATGCAGAAGCGCGCTTGATATGGGCAAGCATGCCAAGGGCTGCGGATGGCTCGAAAGCAAAAGGCACAAAGCCGGTGAATCCGCGCGTCTCATCTTGCAATTCGCGGAGCTGGCGCAGGTGATCGACCCGTTGAGCGAGCGTTTCAATGTGTCCGTAAAGCATGGTGCACGTGCTGCGGCCGCCGATCGAGTGCCAGGTCCGATGTACGTCGAGCCATTGGGCTGCGGTCTCTTTGCCGCGGCAGATTTTGTCGCGCACGGCCGGATCGAAAATTTCGGCGCCGCCGCCAGTGATCGAATCGAGTCCGGCTTCGCGCAGAGTCTCCAGTGTTTCCCGGATCGGCGTCCGAAAGATTCGCTGGGCCAAATGACGGACTTCGATGGCAGTGAATGCCTTGATGTGGAGCTGCGGATCCAGCGCGCGCAGGCTGCGCAACAGATCGAGATACCAATCTTTCTTCAAGCTCGGATGCAACCCGCCCACCATGTGTACCTCTGTGATCCCGAGGCGCAGCGCGTCCGTCACCGCGCTGACGATTTCGTCAATCGCATATTCGAAGGCGTGCGCATCGCGTTTCTTGGCCGCGAAAGCGCAGAACTGGCAGGATAAAATGCAAATGTTCGAGTAATTGATGTAACGGTTGTGGATGTAGGTCGCGTAATTGCCATTCTTTCGTTCGCGCACCACGTTGGCGATCATGCCGAGAGCGTTAAGATCATTGGCCCGGTAGAGCACGAGCGCGTCGGCCTCTGAAATCCGCTGCTGCGCCTCGACTTTTTCAGCGATCGGCCTGAGTTCTTTCGGGATAAGCTGATAATTCATCGGGGCTTCAGCTGGTGATTCGACAGTCAAGCATGCACAGGCCGCTTCCGCCTTGCAACAAAAACCGTGGCTACGGCGGAGCATCGGAGATCATGTGGCAGTTGCGAGCGAGCTACAGGTGCCAGGAATTGATAGTGACGGAATCTGGCCGATATTGACTGTGAAATGGTTGGTTGGATTTTAAAGAAAATTTTAGGCTCGAAAAATCAGCGCGAGCTCAAGCGCCTAATGCCGATGGTCCGCCGGATGAACGAGCTGGACGAGCAGTTCAAGAGCTTGTCCGATGACGAGTTGCGGGCAAAGACCGCGGCATGGAAGGAAGAGTTTTCTAAAATTCCGGAGCTGGAAGATCAATGGGAAAAGCTGAATGAGATCTTGCCTGAAGCGTTTGCGGTAGTGAAGAACGCAGCGCGGCGGCTCAAAGAGCGGCAACACAGTTTCACCGTGTGCGATCAGCCGATGGTGTGGGACATGGTGCACTTCGATGTGCAGCTGCTCGGCGGAGTGGTTTTGCACCGGGGCCGGATCGCGGAAATGGCGACTGGCGAAGGCAAAACTTTGGTCGCGACGCTGCCGCTTTACTTAAATGCTCTCACAGGGCGCGGCGCGCACCTGGTGACGGTGAACGAT
>Ga0066709_100005455_pt1 | contig 10478 bp, 8 predicted proteins | sample GraSoiAngelo_158_FD_79665 | JGI IMG/M metagenome (GOLD analysis project Ga0066709, IMG submission 79665) | Grasslands soil microbial communities from the Angelo Coastal Reserve, California, USA - 14_1009_16_30cm | ecosystem: Environmental > Terrestrial > Soil > Grasslands | place: USA... | reverse complement strand
GGCCCGGAGAGCGAGGGGAACCGTCCGCGGAGGCCCTCCACGACGGTGTTGACCTCGTCGACAGCGAGCGTCGTCTGGGTCAGAAAGGCGACCTTGCGGGGATCGGGGATGTCGAGCTGCTCCAGGTCGTCGTGCTCCTCGACCAGGCGGATGGCCTCGGGGGCCTCCCCGGTGGTGCCCTCGACCTCCTCGTGGCCGTCGTGGCCGATCAGGAAGATGGTGTACCCGGCCTTGGCGAACCGCTTGGCCTCCGCGTGGACTTTCGTCACCAGGGGACAGGTGGCGTCGATCACCCGGAGGCTTCGATCGGAAGCCTCGTCCCTCACCTGGGGCGAGACCCCGTGCGCCGAGAACACCACTAGGGCTCCCTCGGGCACCTCTCCCAGCTCGTCGACGAACACGGCACCTCGACGCTCCAGATCGTGGACCACGTGGACGTTGTGGACGATCTGCTTTCGCACGAACACAGGTGGCCCGTAGCGGTCCAGGGCGCGTTCCACGATCTCGATGGCCCGCTCGACGCCCGCGCAGAACGACCGAGGCCCCGCCAGCAGCACGCGCCGGGCTCCGGCGGCGGCGGCCCAGGCCTCCAGGGCGGGGGCGGCTCGGCTCAGCGCGCGGTAGGCCTTCAGCCCGCCGGTCGCCGTGGCCAGCGGATGGGTGCGCAGGTCGCGACCGGCGACGTCGACCACGGTGCGAAGAACGGCCAGCGGCAGGCCGTCGGAGGCCGACGCGAGCCACGCCGACTCCATGTCGACGGCGAGCGCCCCGGTACCGGCCAGGGCGAGCCGTTCGTTCCCCGACACCACATGATCCACCGTGACGATGGGGCCCGTCCGGGCCGTGACGCCGCGGCTCGCCAGGGCGGCCAGCAGCATGCTGCTCGAAGGCAGCTTCCTGGTCCCATCGGGTCCCCGAACCTCGGTGGCCACGACCACGTCGCCCGGGCGAAGGGTGGGGTCGAGTGCGCCGCAGAACCCGGCGATGGCCAGGGCGCGCGACGACCCAAGCTCCAGCGAGGCCGCGGCCCGGGACGCCTTGGCCCGGCCCATGCCGCCCCGGACGACCCTCGCCCGCGGGAGGCCCGTCCGTACCGCACGCGCTTCGATGGCCAGCGGCGTGAGGACGACCAGTCCGTCGCGGGTCACGCCCGGCCCTCTTCTCGATCCGCGCCCGGCTCGTGGTCTACGGCGTAGTCGCGAGCGGCCGCCACGAGGGCGTCGACCAGCTCGTCCTCGGGGTAGCGCGCGACGGATTTCCCTCCCACGAACAACAGCCCCTGCTGGACGCCGGCGGCGATGCCGACGTCGGCGCCCCGTGACTCTCCGGGCCCGTTCACGGGGCAGCCCATGACCGCGACCTTCATGCCGTCGGGGAACTCGGGGGCCCGGGCCTGCACCTGTCGGGTCAGCTCGAACACGTCGACCTCGGCGCGTCCGCAGGAGGGGCAGGCCACGATCTCCACGCCTCTGCGGCGGAGTCCCGCCGCCTTCAGGATCTCCCAGCCGACGACGACCTCCTCCTCCGGCGGCGCCGTCAGCGAGACACGCAGCGTGTCTCCTATCCCTTCGAGGAGCAGCGTCCCCAGGGCGATGGCGCTCTTCACGATGCCTTGCGGCGGCGGGCCGGCCTCGGTCACGCCGAGGTGGAGCGGGTAGTCGCAGGCCTCGGCCAGAGCTCGGTACGCCTCCACGCACATGTTCACGTCCTCGGACTTGACCGAGATCTTGATGTCGGAGAAGCCGTGCTCTTCGAGCATGGCCGCTTCCCTTAGGGCGCTTTCCACCAGGGCCTCCGCCGAGGGGTAGCCGTACCTGCGAAGCAGCTCTGGATCCAGCGAACCCGCGTTAACCCCGATGCGGATGGGCACTCCGCGGGCCTTGGCCTCCTCGGCGATGAGCTTCACCCGCTTGCGATCGCCGATGGTCCCGGGGTTCAGGCGGAGTCCGGCGATCCCGGCTTCCAGGGCGTCCAGCGCGTGGCGCCACGTGAAGTGGATGTCGGCGATCACTGGGATGGGCGAACGACGGGCGATCTCGGGAAGGGCGGCCGCGTCTTCGTCGAACGGGACCGCCACCCGGACCAGCTCGCATCCGGCAGCGGCGAGGCTGCGGATCTGCGCCAGCGTGGCTTCGGCGTCATGGGTCTTGGTGATGGTCATCGACTGCACGCGAACGGGGGCGTCCCCGCCCACCGTCACGCCGCCGACGGAAAGCTGCCGCGATCGCCGCCGGCTCATGTCGTACCCCCCAGGTACCGTCCCAGCGCGGTGATCGGGAAGACCAGGCGGTACAGGTGATAGTTGATGTAGAAGTGGCCGGGGAAGCCGGTGCCGGTGTACCTGGGTTCGTCCCACGTCCCTTCGGGCAGCTGATTCTCGGCGAGCCACGTCACGCCTCGCTGCACGGCTTCCGATGCACGCTCCCCGGCCGCGAGCAGCGCCAGGAGCGCCCACGCCGTCTGGGACGCGGTGCTCGTTCCCCGCCCGATCCACGTCGCGTCGTTATAGGAGCGGAGGTCCTCGCCCCATCCACCGTCGGCGTTCTGGTGTAGAACGAGCCAGCCGACGCCGGCGCGGATCTTCGGGTCATGGCGGGGGATGCCGGCGGCTACCGCTGCGGGAACGACCGCCCCCGTCCAGTACACGTGGTTGGCTCCCCACCGCCCGAACCACGAACCGTCCTTTTCCTGGTTGCGCGCCAGCCACGACAGGCCGCGCCTGGCGGCGAGCTGCCCGCCCATCCCTTCCGCGGCGAGCATCTCGACCACGTGGGCCGTCACGTCGGCGGAGGGCGGGTCGATCACCTCGCCGAAATCGCAGAAGGGCAGCTCCCGGCAGAGCGTCCGGGTGTTGTCCGCGTCGAACGCTCCCCACCCGCCGTCCGAAGACTGCATCCCCATGAGCCACGCCAGCCCGCGGGCGATGGCGGCCTCCACGCGGTGGGGTTCGGGATGGTCCGGCGCGACCCGGCGGAGGGCCAGCATGACCTCGGCGGTGTCGTCGATGTCCGGATAGTTGTCGTTGGCGAACTCGAACGCCCAGCCACCGGGCGGCAGGTTGGGACGTCGGACCGACCAGTCCCCGCGCACCCGGATCTCCTCTTCCAGGACCCAGTCGACGGCTCGCAGCATCGCCGGGTCTTCCGCCCCGACCCCCGCGTCGGCCAGCGCGACCACGGCGAGGGCCGTGTCCCAGACCGGGGACTGGCACGCCTCCAGCCTGCGGATGTCTCCCTCTACGATCGTGAAGCGGTCGATCCCGTCGAGGCCTGCCCTCACCACGGGGTGGTCCAGCGGATACCCCATCAGGTTCAGCGCGATCAGCGAGTAAACCCACGGTGGCTGGATGCCTCCCCACGATCCGTCTGCTTCCTGGTGTCGCACGATCCAATCCGTGGCCCTGGCCAGGGCGAGCCTGCGAAGGCGCCGGGAAGGGTGCCGTTCGTAGAGCTGGAGCGCCCGGTCCAAGCGCTGGAACCGCCCCGCCCATGTCGTCCAGGGCTCGAGGCCTCGGGAGGGAACGCCGGTCCGAAGCTCGTCCACCCCGAACCCGAAAGGCCGGACCGGACGGTGGGCGCCGACCACCGTCAGGGCCACGATGGTCTGGCGAGCCCAGCACGCGAAGTCGTACACGTTCAGCGGGAACCACTCGGGCAGGAAGATCACTTCCGGCGGCAGGGCGGGGATCTGATCCCACGACCACGCTCCGAACAGCGCGAGCCACATGTGCGTGAAGACGCGGGCCCGCTCCAACCCACCCCGGTCGAGGATGTACTCCCGGGCCGCGCGAAGGTGAGCGGCGTCTGTCGGATCGCCCGCCAAGCGCAATGCCACGTATGACTCGATCGTGGTGGAGAGGTCGGCCGGACCGTCGAAGAAGTTCGCCCACGTGCCGTCGTCGCGTTGCTTGGAGCGGATCCAGTTGGCGGCGAGGCGCGTCTCCTCCTCGCCCCTGATCCCCAGAAACTGGCGCAGCAGCAGATCCTCCGCGTCCATCGTCACGTTGGTCTCGAGCTCGCCCTTCCACCAGCCCTGCTCGTGCTGCAACTTCAGAAGGTGGTCGCGGGCCCGGCGGAGGGTCTCCTCAGCCCTCGTCCGGATCCGGGGCGCCCCCTTTGCCGCCACGCTCATCCCTCCTAGAAGTCCCTCGCCGTGACGAACTCGGCGATCTCTTGGAGCTCTCCGCGAGCCGATGGTTCGAGGGGCACTCGGCCCAGCGCGTCCAATGCCTCGGCCAGCTTATGCTCCGCCTCGGTCTGCGTGCGCGCCCTGCCGCCGCACCGCTCAACCAGCCGAGCGGCCAGGGCCAGCTTCTCTTCGGACATCGCGCCGTCGGAAAGCAGCTCGAACAGCCGGTCGCGGTCGCTACCGGATGTGGCGAGTGCGGCGACCACCGGAAGCGTCTTCTTGTGCGCGCGGAGGTCGCTCGCCACGGGCTTGCCGGTTACCTCCGGATGTCCCCACATCCCGAGGATGTCGTCGACCGCCTGGAAGGCCAGTCCCAGGTGCAGACCGAAGTCCGCCAGCGCGCCGACCGTCACTTCGTCCGCTCCCCCCAGGATGGCTCCGATCGAGGCGGCGCAAGAGAGCAGCGCCCCCGTCTTGTTCGCGATCATCCGGGAGCACTCTTCGACCGACACGTCCAGGCGGGACTCGAAGGAGAGGTCCTCGGCCTGCCCCGCGATCATCGCGGCGGTCGCCCTGCCGAGCGCCCGAGAGGCTCGAGACCGCTCGGGCGACGAGTGCTCCGTCAAGAGCTCTTGCGCCAGCACCATCAGCGCATCGCCGGTGACGATCGCTTGCCCCACCCCGAACAGGGCCCACGCCGTGGGGCGGTGCCGGCGCTCGAGGTCGTGGTCCATCACGTCGTCGTGGAGCAGAGAGAAGTTGTGGATCAGTTCGACCGCGACGGCGCCCGGGACGGCCACCTGGCCAGGGGACCGGACGGCCTCGGCGGACAGCAGGGCAAGGGCGGGACGAACCGACTTCCCACCATCTCCACTCGAGGGGCGCCCGTCGGCGTCGAGGAACCCGAAGTGGTAGCCGACCACTCGCCGGACCTCGGGTGCCAGCCCGTCCAGCGCATCCCTGAGAGCCGGCCCGACCACGTCACGGGCCCGGCGCAGGGCCGGAGGGACGGTCCGCGCTGCGCCGCTCATGCCGGCACCGCCTCGGGAACCGTTCGGGCGTGCCCCAACCGGGCCAGGGCTTGGGTGGCGGCGGCCACCCCCGAGCGAACGGCGCCCTCCATGGTCGCCGGCCAGCCGGTGTCGGTCCACGCCCCCGCGAGGTACAGGCCGGGGATCCCGGTTACCGGGCCCGGGCGCAGGGCCCGCGTGCCGGGGGTCTGACGGAAGGTTGCGGAGTGCTCCCTGGTGACGAAGAACCGCTCAACGTGGGCCCGGCGAGCATCCGGGAAAAGGGCCTCCAGGGCGGGCAGGAAGCGTTCGCGCAGCGTCTCCGACCGCTCCTCGATCTCTTGGTCGGCCCCCGACAGCGAGATGGCCAGGTACTGGCCGTGCTCAAGGCCGGAGGGTCGGGTACGGTCGAACACCCACTGGACCGGCGACCCCACTCCGGCCACGAACGGAAGGTCCATCACCCGCCGGTCGTAGACCACGTGCACGTTCACGATGGGAGAAAGCCCCAGCCGGGCGGGCGCGGCCGGGTCGGGCAGCGCCCCGCTGGGAAGAACCTCGGACACCCGGTCGTGCGGCAGGGCCACCACTACCGCGTCGGCCCGTTCGCCTCCATCCTCGGCCATCACGTCGAAACGATCGCCTTCGACCGGGGCGATCCGGCGAACGGGCATATGCAGGCGAACCGTCGCGCCGGCCGCGCCGAGCGCTCGCGCCGCGGGCTGGGCGTGCACTTTAGACAGGGGCACGCGCGCGTAGCCGACGTCGGCGGCGTCCGGCTGGGACAGCAGTCCGGTCCGGAAGACCTTCGCGGCCAGTGCCAGAGATGCCTGGCCCGCGTCGAGGTTCAGCGTGGGCAGCGCGATCAGATTCCACAGGGACTCGATCGCGGCGGCGGATTGCCCATGCTCTGCGAGCCACGCCCCGAAGGTTCGGCGGTCCAGGTCGGGATCGTCGGGATCCAGGCGAGACATCGCCATCGCCGCGCGGACGGTCCGGGCGCGGTCGATGGGCCCCAGGAACGGGTACCGTGCGAGCGATCCGGCGAGGTGCAGGGGCGCGGGGAGCCCGGAACGACGCAGCCAGCCGGTCCGGTCCGGAGAACGCACCGGGATCGACATCCGGTCCTGCAGGACGGTGAGGCCGTCGGCGCCGATGCGCGACAGGAACCGCCGGTAGGCCGTGCAGCAACGCAAGAAGACGTGCTGGCCGTTGTCGACCCAGAGTCCTTCGCGCCGGAACGAGAACGTAGCCCCGCCCAGGCGGGGTCGCGCCTCGAACAGGGTCACCCTGGCCCCGCCGTCCGCGCAGGCCACCGCGGCCGCCAACCCGGCCAGCCCTCCCCCCACCACCACGACACGGGGACCGCCGGTGCCGGTTCGGTCCGAGGCGGCGGCGCTCACGATCCCACCCCCCCCAAACTGCGCGCGGCTACCCACGCCTTCTCCCACGGAGGCAGGCTCACCCGGCCCTCCAGGACCCCTTCGGGACGGCGCTCCAGGCGGGCCAATATGCGTCGGTAGATCCCGGTCATCGCGGACACGCACGACGCGCTGCGCGAATCGAGGAGCGGCAGCACACGGAGCCCTCGCTTGAACCAGTCCCTGGCACGCGCGGCCTCGAACCGCACCAACGCGGCCACCGCGCCGGGCGGGGCCGACGCGAGGTCGGGTCCGCACCCGAACCGGTCGAGGTCCTCAGCGGGGATGTACATGCGCCCACGGGCGAGGTCCTCTCGGACGTCTCGCAGGACGTTGGTGAGCTGCATGGCCACACCGAGGTCGTCAGCCAACCGTGTGGCCGTGTCCGGACGGCTCGACCCGAACACGCCCACCGACATACGGCCGATCGAGCCCGCCACCCGCCGGCAGTAAACCTCGAGCGCCTCGAATGCCGTGTATTGCTGCCCGCGCACGTCCATCTCGATCCCGTCGATCAGATCGGCGAAGGCGGAGAGCGGGATCGGGAACCGCGCGGCGGCGTCACCGAGGGCCGAGAGCACGGGATCCGGGGAGCTCGACACCCGACCCAGATCGGCTCTCGCCTGCTCGAGGAGGCGGAGCTGTTCGGCCGGCGTCAGCAACCCGTCCCCTATGTCGTCGACCCGCCGGGCGAAGGCATAGATGGCGCAGAGGGCGCGGCGCTTGGGGACCGGGAGCAGGCGGATGCCGTAATAGAAGTTCGCCGCCCTGGCGCGGGTGATCTCTTCGCAGCGGCGATATGGATCGGTGGCCATCATCGCGGGCCGCCCTCGTCCGCGGTCGGCGACTTCGCTGAGCCGCCGGAGCCAGCAAGGGTTCGGACAAGCGTCCAGGCGCGGCGTCCCGCCGACGGGCGGGGCCGAGCGGAGAGGACGTCATACCCGGCCTGGGCGATCGCGTCGAGCGCGCTACGGCCCCCGGCCACGAATGCCGCCACGGCGAACCCGGCTCGCCCGCCGAGGTCGCGAGCCAGGGGCGCGCCGCGATCCAGCATCGACCGAGCCCTTCCGACCTCCAGGGCCATCAACCTGCGGAAGCCCTGGCCGGGCCGGCGGGCGGCCAGATTCTCGCGCGTGCACCCGAACCGCTCGAGGTCTTCTTGCGGCAGGTACACGCGGCCGCGGGCGAGATCCTCGGCCACGTCCTGCCAGTGCTCGACGAGCTGCAGTCCGGTGCACACCGAGTCCGACAGCGCCATACGGGACGGCGAGGCGGCCTCCAGGACGAACAGGACGAGGTGCCCGACCGGATTGGCCGACAGGGCGCAGTAGGCCACCAGGTCTTGGAACGTCGCGTACGTGCTCACTTCCTGGTCCTGGCGGTTTGCCGCGATGAGCCGGCGGAACGGCTCGGGCGGGATGTCGAACCGCCGGACGGTCCCCACGAGGCGCCGCATCAATGGGTGGCTCGGCGTGGCGTCATAGACCCGGTCCAGCTCCACCTCGATCCGGTCGAGCTGGGCGCGGCGATCACCGTCGACCTCGTCTCCGATGTCGTCGACCAGCCGGGCAAACCCGTAGATGGCGCGCAGATGGTGCCGGACGCCGCGCGGCAGCAGCCGGGAGGCGACGGGGAAGTTCTCCATTGCGGCCTTGGCCATGACCGCCTCGGAGGACGGCGGGGCCGAGCGGGCGGCCGGGACCGGTCGCATCAGTCCCCCATGACCTGGATGAGCACCCTGCGATCTCTGGACCGGTCCAGCTCCAGGAAGAACACCCGTTGCCAGCGGCCCAGTTGGAGCTCCCCGTCCACTATCGGGATGGCCTGAGAGGCCGATCCGAGCAGCGCCTGGCGGCAATGGGCGTGCCCGTTCGGGATGTCATGAGGGTCGTCGTCGAGGTTCTCGGTACGGGACTCCAGGTCGTCGTGCCTGTAGATGCCCTTCAGCGGCACCAGGCTCTCCATGAGGCCGCCGAAGTCCTCTATGAACCCGGTCTCTCGCTCGTTGATGAGCACCGCGCACGTGGTGTGGGGCGAGTACACCAATGCCATGCCGTTGCGCACGTGGCTCCGGGCCACCAGTTCCTCGACGTCCTCGGTCATGTCGACGAACTGCCCGCAGTCCGTCGTCCGGAAGCTGTGGTTCTCGAACAGGAACTTCATCGTCGCCCTCCCGTGGGGACGCTTCTCGAGAACCCGACGAGCCCGGCCCCCTGGCGCCCATGAACAAGGAATTTGGGTGACTACCCAGTCACGTCTCTTGCTCGCATCTTCTGGGCGCCGGGAAGGGCATGTCAAGTCGAGAACCGTGGGCGGGACCACGCCGACCAGGGGCGGCCACCTTCGTGAAGATATGTTGGATCAGGCCTGAGCCGATGTCTCCAGCCCGAGCCCCGCCAGAGGCGAGGGCTCGAGGGTCCGGCGGAACACCAGGACGGTGGCCTGCTGGAGCACCAGCGCCCCCGCCAGAAGGGCGTTCTCGGCCTGCTGGAATTCCCCGACCTCATGAGCCAGCGAGGTGAACGTCCGCCGGGCCACCGCGGCGTAGCCCGGCCGGCGCTGCATCGCGCGGGTGAACAGCTCCATGAACAGCGGCAGCTTGGGGTCCATGGCTCGCGCGAGCACCTCCGCCGCTCGATCGGGCGGAAGGGGTCCGGCCGCCACAGCTCTTCCGAAGGACTCCGTGATCTCGGCTGCCGCGGCCTGTGCCGCAGCGAAGAACAGCTCCTCCTTGGAGCGGTAGTGGCGGTAGAAGGACCCCTTGGCGATCCTGGCGGCCCGGCATATCTCGTCCACGTTCACGTCCGCGTAGCCCCGGCGCGAGAAGGCGTCGACGGCCGCGTCCAGGAGCCGCGCCGCGGCGGACCGACGTGCGCCCCGCCCCGCGTGGATGCCCACCGCCCGGTCCCACATCTCCGGCCGGAACGCCTGCTCCTGCTCGAGGCCGAGCAGATCGGGGAGGACTCTTCGGATCACGGGCAGTGGGAGGCCGCGTCTTTCGCGGAGGACTCGTATCAAACGGAGGGCCTGGACGTGACGTTCGTCGTACAGGAAGCGGTTCGGCGCCGTCCTCCGGGCCGGTGGCAGCAGACCAATGCGCAGGTAATGGTGGACGGTGGCGGCCGGCACCCCCGTCCGAGCGACCAACTCGCCGATGGCGAAGCGCTCGGGAACGAGCAGGGGGGCCACGGGCCCGATTGTTCCACACGTCCGTGCCACATCGACTATCGTGCCGGAGAGGATGACGCCCATCTCCCTCATCTCCGACTCGAGCGCCTGCCTCCCAGCCGAAGCCGCCCGACGGTTCGGCATACGGGTGCTACCGATCGTCATCCACCTACCGACCGGCGACATCCGGGACGGGATGGAGGAGGCCGGCGAGGTCGTCTATCGCTCGTTGGCCAAGGGCGACGCCGTGAAGTCCAGTGCCCCCTCTCCGCTCGAATACCTGGCCGCAATGGAGGAGGCCGAAGGTGACCCGGTGGCGATCACCCCGGCCGCCGAGTTCACTGCCATGTATCGAAACGCCGCCGTGGCGGCGGAGATCTCCGGTCGCTCGGTGGCGGTGGTCGATTCACGGACGGCGGCGGCAGCGCACGGCCTGGTCGTACTGGCCGCGGCCAAGGTGGCCGCCGCGGGCGGTGGGGCGGAGGTCGTCATCCGCGCGGCCGAGGACGCCGGCAGGCGGGCCGAGCTGGTCGCGGCCCTAGACGAGGTGGAGCATCTGAAGAGGAGCGGCCGTGTCCCATCGGTAGCCCTGGACCTGGCCCGCCAGCTCGGGATCCGGCCCGTGTTCAGGCTGAACGGCGGCGCCGTGGAGCGGCTGGGCGTGCCTCGGAGCGCCCAGGCTGCGCTCAAGAGGATCCGGCGCGAAGCCATGGCCCGGGGGTTGGGAGGCGCCACCTCCTCTATGGTGTTC
>Ga0066709_100005454_pt1 | contig 10478 bp, 11 predicted proteins | sample GraSoiAngelo_158_FD_79665 | JGI IMG/M metagenome (GOLD analysis project Ga0066709, IMG submission 79665) | Grasslands soil microbial communities from the Angelo Coastal Reserve, California, USA - 14_1009_16_30cm | ecosystem: Environmental > Terrestrial > Soil > Grasslands | place: USA... | reverse complement strand
GAGACGCCGTATCCCGTGATCGACCTGCTGCCCGAGCAGAAGGAGATCGAGGACCTAGGCGGGACGATGCGACTCGGCGCGCAGGCTGTCGAGGTCGTCGAGGACACCAAGGCTCACGACGCCTACGGCGAGCCGGTCGTGCACGAACGCCACCGCCACCGCTACGAGGTGAACAACCACTACCGGCCTGCGCTCGTCGACGCCGGCCTGGTCGTGTCAGGAACGTTCCAGGCCGGAAGGCTCGTCGAGATCGTCGAGCTGCCCGACCATCCCTGGTTCGTCGCCAGCCAGTTCCATCCGGAGTTCAAGTCCCGCCCGACGAGGCCCGCTCCGCTGTTCCGCGAGTTCGTCGGCGCTGCGCTCGACCGCTCGCGCGAGCGCACTGCCGTCGCCGCAGCCTCTGCTTAGCAGCCTCCGCTTAGCGTCCGCCTAGTACGTGCCCCTGCCAGCAATACGAAACGGTTGTGCCGGCAAAGCCGGCACAACCTCCTACGGTCGGCGTCGCAAGCGACGCCTTGGTGCCGGCTTCTGGCCCGCGATCACGCGGCACCAGAGTCCACCCTCGCCCTTAGCAAGGCATCCCAGCCGTGCTGCGGTCGAGTGCGGCCTCTGGCTTGATGCTCGCGACCCAGAAACTCGGCAGCATCACTGGCAGGGGCACAGCCCTCACTAAGATCGCGCGATGAGCTCCGAGGTCGTCGGTCTCTTTACCGAGCTGGCTGCGCTGCCGAGCCCACCCGGCGACGAACGCGCCGTTGCGGATGCGGTCATCCGCTACCTGCGCGACCTCGGACTGGCCGTCGACGAGGATCGAGCGGGCGACACCGTCGGCTCGAACATCGGCAATCTCTACTGCCGCCTCGAAGGGACGAACGGCGGCACGCCGATCTTTCTCTGCGCTCATCTCGACACCGTGCCGCCCACGGCGGCGATCGAGCCCGTGATCGACGACGACGGCGTCATCCGCAACGCTGCCGGCACGATTCTCGGCGCCGACAACAAGTCTGCTGTCGCCGCGATGCTCGAGGGGGCGCGGCGCGTCCTCGCCGAGAACCGACCGCATGCAGGCATCGAGCTGCTCTTCACGCCGAAAGAGGAGGTCGGTCTGCTCGGCGCCGCGGCGTTCGACCACGAGCGGTTGCACGCCCACCTCGGGTACGTCTACGACCAGGCGGCCCCGATCGGCGACGTGATCCTCGGGGCGCCGTACTCCCGGGCGATGCAGGTCCGCTTTCACGGGCGACCCGCACACTCCGGCATGTATCCGGAGGAGGGACGGTCGGCAATCGCGGCCGCAGCGCGTGCGATCGCGGACCTCAGGCTGGGCCGCGTCGACGAGGAGACGACGGCGAACGTCGGTATCATCCAGGGAGGAACCGCCGGAAACATCATTCCGGAGTGGTGCGTCCTCGATGCGGAGGCCCGCTCGCACCAGGAGCGCAAGCTCGAGGAGCTCGTGCAGGAGATGCTCGACACCTTCTCCTTTGCCGCCGGCCTCGAGGATTGCGAGGTCGAGACGAAGGTGTCGAAGAGCTACAAGGGCTATCGCTTCAAGCCCGAGGATCAGGTCGTGCGTATCGCTCACGCGGCACTCGAGCGCGCCGGCTACACGCCGGCCTATGGATTGAGCGGTGGCGCAGCGGACGCGAACGTCTTCAACGAGCGTGGGCTCGCCTGCCTCAACCTGGCGAACGGCATGCAGGACATTCACACGCCCGACGAGCGCATCACGGTCGACGACCTCGAGGGCATGGTCGAGGTGACGCTCGCGCTCGTGGACGTCGCGCGCGATGCTGACTCTTAGGCGAGGCCTCGTCACCGCGGTTCTCTCGCGCGACGAGGGGCTGGCGCGGATCGAGGTCGACGGCGCGCCCTGTCTTGCCTATCCGCGCCTGACTGGGCCCGTGGCGCTGGGTGACGAGGTGCTCGTCAATGTCCAGGCGCGCGCGCTCGAGCTCGGCTCCGGCGGCTTCGACGTCCTGTACGCCAATCTGACGCGCGGCCTCGATCTCCGGTCGGAGCAGGGTGCTCACGTGATGAAGCTCCCCTACACGCCCGGCCAGGTGGCTGTGCTGCACGCAGAGGAGAGCGGTGTCCTCGCCGAGACGCTCGGCGGCCTGCCGGTGGTGTGCTGCTCTCTTCACAGCCAGGTTGTGCCGGTCTGCGCGGCGCTCGGGGCGGGGCGGCGGGTGGCGTACCTGCAGGTCCCGGGCGGGGCGCTCCCTGTCTCCCTGTCCGATGCCGTTCGCGCACTGGTGGAACGTGGGTACGTCACGAGCACGGTCGCGGTGGGTGCGTGCGTCGAAGGCGACGTCGCCTGCGTGTCGGTGGCGTCGGCGCTCTCCTGGGCGGCTGCCGAACATTTCGACGCGGTCGTGTGCGCGATCGGCCCCGGCATCGTCGGCACCGGTTCGCGTTTCGGCCACGGAGGCGTCGCCGCAGCCGAAGCTGCCAACGCAGCGCTCGCGCTCGGTGGCGTTTCCATAGTCGCCGTGCGCGCGTCAGAAGCTGATCCGCGCGAGCGACACCGTGGTGCATCGCACCATACGCGCGCCGTGCTCGAGCTCTGTCTCGGTCCGGCCGTCGTGGCCTGGCCGGCGGGTTGGCGGGCGCCGAACTGGCTCGAAGAGCGTGAGGAGATCGAAGTCAGCGGGTGGGCAGAGGCTTGTGCGGGGCTCCCACTTGCACACATGGGCCGCGGCGCCGACGAGGACCCTCTCTTCTTCGCCGCCGCCTTCGCGGCGGGCCGCGCCGCCGCCGCACGCATCGGTTGACGGAGGAGCGGTGCCTCGCGCTCGTCGTCGGGCTCCGTGGTTCGGCGACGAAGAACGGCGGCTTGTGGAACGGTTCGTCGCATGAGGCCTGATGAGTCACGGGTCGTCTACGACGGAAAGCTCGTGGATGTCACCCTCGAGCGCTGGGGGGAGTACGAGCGAGAGATCGTCGAGCATCCGGGTGCCGTTGTGGTCGTGGCGATCGACCGGGAGGGAATGCTTGCGCTCGTCCGCCAGCGGCGGGAGGCGGTGCGGAAGGAGCTGCTCGAGCTGCCGGCGGGGACGCTCGAGGACGGAGAGTCGCCACTCGACTGCGCCCGTCGCGAGCTCGAGGAAGAGACGGGCCTGACGGGCGGCAGCTGGCGCGAGAGGACGGTCTTCTACACGACGCCCGGCTTCTGCCGCGAGAAGATGCATCTCTTCTTCGCCGAGGACGTGGACGCCGGCATCTCGCGGCCGGAGGCGGACGAGCAACTCGAGTTAGTGAGTTGGCCGAAGGCGGACATCGAGTCGCGTCTGCGAGAGATCGAAGACGCAAAGACACTGGTCGGCCTGCTCACCTTCCTCCGCGATCAGGGCGAACCCGCGCCGGGCTGATCCGTCCCACACCCCCACCCAACGGGTGGGGGCGCCACCCGCTCTCCCTCACGGTCGACGTTACCCGCGCAATGCCGGCGCGTTCGTTACGAAGCAGCGTCGAAGGCCTGCCGATTCGTCCACAAGGTAGGGTGACGCGCCGTGAAGATCGGTGTTGCCAGAGAGATCAAGGCCGACGAGTACCGCGTCGCGCTCACCCCTGCAGGGGCGCGGGAGCTCGGGCAACGCGGGCACGATGTCATCGTCGAGACCGGCGCCGGCGAGGGGAGCGCGTTCTCCGACGCGGCGTACGAGTCGGCGGGTGCGCGGATCGGCTCGGTCGACGACGTGTGGGCCGACGCCGAGCTTCTGCTCAAGGTGAAGGAGCCCATCCGTTCCGAGTACGGCCGGCTGCACGAAGGCCTCGTCCTCTTCACGTACCTCCACATCGCCGCCGACGAGCCGCTGACGCGTGCGCTGCTCGAGAGCGGGATCACGGCCGTCGCCTACGAAACCGTGGAGAAGGACTCGGGCGCCCTGCCGCTCCTCGCCCCGATGAGCGAGATCGCAGGGCGACTTGCCGCTCAGGCCGGCGCGTACTTCCTGGAGAAGCCGCTCGGTGGACGGGGCCTCCTGCTCGGTGGCGTCCCAGGAGTCGCACCTGGTCGTGTCGTCGTGATCGGAGGCGGCATCGTCGGTTACAACGCCGCGGTGATTGCCGTCGGGCTCGGCGCCAACGTCACGATCCTCGAACGCTCGATCGATCGCATGCGTCATCTCGAGGAGGTGCTGTCCGGCCGCGTGAGCCTCGTGATGTCGTCCACTCTTCAGATCGAGGAGTCCGTTCGCGACGCGGACGTGGTCATCGGCGCGGTCCTGATCCCGGGCGCCGTGGCGCCCAAGTTGCTGACCCGCGAGATGGTCGCCGGGATGAAGGACGGCTCGGTGCTCGCCGACGTCGCGATCGACCAGGGCGGTTGTGCCGAGACGTCTCGTCCGACGACGCACAGCGAGCCCGTGTACACGGTGGAGGGAGTGACGCACTACTGCGTCGCCAACATGCCCGGGGCCGTCCCGATCACCTCGACCAAGGCGTTGACGAACGCGACGCTGCCCTACGTCGAGGCGATCGCCGACTTCGGCCTGGCCGAAGCCGTTGCACGGGACCGCGAGCTTGCACGAGGCGTCAACGTCGTGGAGGGAAAGGTCACGTACGAGGCGGTCGCCGACGCGCACGGGCTGGACTACCAGCCGCTCGAAGATGTGCTGCCTCTGTCGGCGGTCTAGTGATGGTGCTAGCCGGGGCGCTTCGCCGGTGAGTACCTCACCACGAGCCACGTGATCCCGGCGGCCAGCGCGATCACGCAGGCGCAGAAGACGAACATCCCAATGATCCCGAGGGCGTCCATCACGACCGACCTAGAATAGCTGGATGCCGAGGGCATGCATCATCGTGCTCGACGCCGTGGGTGCCGGGGAGCTCCCGGACGCCGCAGAGTACGGCGACGAGGGCTCGGACACGCTCGGGAACGTGGCCCGCGCCGTCCGGGGCCTCGACCTGCCCAACCTCGAGGCGCTCGGATTGGGCAACGTCGAGCCGCTCGAGGGCTGCCCTCCTCAAGCCGGGGCGCCCGCGGTCGCGGGGCGCCTCGTCGAGCGCTCGAAAGGGAAAGACACGACGACGGGACACTGGGAGCTGATGGGTGTCGTGACGCCGCAACCGATGCCGACCTACCCGCACGGTTTTCCCCATGACGTGATCGATCCGTTCATGCACCGCACCGGTCGAGGGGTGCTCGGCAACAAGCCCGCTTCCGGGACGGAGATCATTCAAGAGCTGGGCGAAGAGCATCAGCGCACCGGAAAGTGGATCGTCTACACGTCGGCGGATTCGGTCTTCCAGATCGCAGCGCACGAGGAGACGATTCCGCTCGAGGAGCTGTACAAGGCTTCCGAGAGCGCGAGGGAGATCCTCACGGGAAAGCACGCCGTCGGGCGCGTGATCGCTCGGCCGTTCATCGGCGAGCCGGGGAACTACGAGCGCACGGCGAACCGTCACGACTTCTCACTCGAGCCGCGGCGCCCGAACTACCTCACGCTCGTTCGAGACACCGGCGCCAGGGTGTACGGCGTCGGGAAGATCGGGGACATCTTCGCCGGCCAGGACATCGACGAATCGCACCCGACCAAGTCGAACGTCGACGGCATCACGCAAACCGAGAAGCTCCTGCGCGAGCTCGACGACGGAGTCATCTTCACGAACCTGGTCGAGACGGACATGCTGTGGGGCCACCGCAACGATCCCGAAAACTTTCACCGGTGCCTGCAGGACTTCGACCGTCGCCTACCCGACCTCCTCGACGCACTACGCCCTCAGGACCTCCTGATCCTCACGTCTGATCACGGCTGCGACCCGACGACTCCGTCGACCGACCACTCTCGCGAGCACGCGATGCTGCTCGCGTACGTCGAAGGCAAGAACGCCGCGGGGCGGGTCCACGAGGGAGAGTTCGCGGACGTCGGCGCGACGGTGAACGCTTGGCTCGGGGGCAAATCGCCTTCGCGCGGCATTCCAGGCCAGCCGATCGTCGAGCGCTGATCTCGGCCACGTGGTCCATGCCGCCGAGCTGATTCGTCGGAAGCGTGACGGTGAGCAACTCGATCCGAGCGAGCTCGGCGAGCTCGTGCTCGCGTACGCCCGTGGCGAGGTCCCGGACTACCAGATGGCCGCGTTCTGTATGGCCGTCTACTTCAAGGGCCTGGACGGCGCCGAGACGTTCGCGCTCACGGACGCGATGATCCGCAGCGGCGAGACGATCGAGCTCGGTCCAGCACTGGACCGGAAGGTCGTCGACAAGCACTCGACGGGGGGCGTCGGGGACAAGACGTCCCTCGCGGTCGGTCCGATCGTTGCGGCCTGCGGCGTTCCGTTCGGGAAGATGAGCGGGCGCGGGCTCGGGCACACGGGGGGGACGCTGGACAAGCTCGAGTCGATTCCAGGGTTCCGGGTCGAGCTGACCACTGACGAGTTCCTCGAACAGGTCCGCAACGTCGGGCTGGCGATCATCGGCCAGACCGCTGACCTCGTTCCTGCGGACAAGCTCCTCTACGGCCTGCGCGACGTCACCGCGACCGTCGACAACGTCTCACTGATCGCGGCGAGCATCATGTCCAAGAAGATCGCAGCGGGCGCAGACGCGATCGTGCTCGACGTGAAGGTCGGCGACGGCGCCTTTATGAAGACCGTCAAGGCCGCGCGCGAGCTCGCGCGGATGATGCTCGAGCTCGGCAGGCACGCCGGTCGCGAGGTCGTGTGTGTGCTCACCGATATGGATCAGCCGCTCGGTCAGGCCGTCGGAAACGCGCTCGAGGTTCGCGAGACGATCGCGACGCTTCGCGGCGAAGGCCCACCGGATTTCACCGAGCTCGTGCTCAGCGCGAGTGCGCACCTGCTCGCGCTCTCCGATCTCGGCATCGACGAGCCCACCGGACGCGAACGAGCTGCAGCCGCCATCGACGACGGATCTGCCCTCGACAGGTACGAACGGTGGATCGCGGCGCAGGGGGGCGAGCCCGCCGAAGCGGCGCTTCCGGTCGCGCCCCTGGTGCGCGACGTGGTCGCGGAAGGGACCGGCTACGTCCGCGCGATCGGTGCGGTCGACGTCGGTCTGGCAGCGCTCCGGCTCGGCGCCGGGCGGCAGACGAAGGAGCAGAGCATCGACCATGCCGTCGGCGTGCGCTGCCTGAGGAAGCGCGGGGACGCCGTCGCCAAAGGCGACGTCCTCGCCGAGGTCCACGCGCGCAGTTCCGAGTCGGCGGAGCAGGCCTGTGCAGAGGTCCTCGCCGCCTACGAGCTGGGCGAGGACGCTCCGCCGCTGCGCCCGATCGTGCTCGAGACGATCGCCTGACATGCCCGAGCTGCCCGAGGTCGAGACCATCCGTCGCAAGCTCGAACCACACCTGATCGGCCGCAGGTTCGACCGGGTCGAGATCGAGGATGCGCGCCTGGTGAGGCCGTTCGAACCTCAGGCCGTGGCTGCTGAGCTCGAGGGCGAGCGCGTCAGCGCCCTGGAGCGGCGAGGCAAGTATCTGGTTGTCCGGTTCGAGTCTGGTCGCGCTCTCCTGATTCACCTCCGGATGACGGGAAGCCTTCGTCACGCCGCGAGCGGCGACGTGCTGCACGACGATCGTCATCGCCGCGCCGTTGTCAATCTAGACGACGGTTCGGACGTCGCGTACCGCGATGTGCGGCGCTTCGGCACGTGGCTTTTGCTCGAGCCGGGCGAACTCGAGCCGTACCTGGCACAAAAGGTGGGTGTCGAGCCTCTGGAACGGGGGTTCACCGCGCTGCGGCTCACGCAGCGCCTGCAGGGGCGGCGAGCCCCGGTCAAGGCGGCGCTGCTCGACCAACGGACGGTCGCGGGACTCGGGAACATCTACGTCGACGAGGCGCTCTGGCGCGCGAAAATCCATCCCTTGCGCCCCGCCGAGTCGCTCGATGAAAACGAGGTCGCCCGGTTGACGCGCGCCGTCAAGGAGGCGCTCCGGGCCGGAGTCAGACGGCAGGGGGCGAGCCTGCGCGACTATGCGACTCCCGACGGCGGCCGCGGGACCATGCAGGATCGGTTCCATGTGTACGGCCGCGCAGGAGAGCCCTGTCACCGGTGCGGCACGCCGGTCGACAAGATCCGCGCAGGGGGACGCGGCACGTGGTACTGCCCGACGTGTCAACGACTCGCCGCCTGAAGATCCTCGTCGTCGGGGGCGGTATCGGCGGGCTCGCCACTGCGGCTGCGCTGCGCGGGGACGGTCACGATGTCGAGGTCTTCGAGCGCGCGTCCGCACTCGCGGAGGTCGGAGCCGGGCTGTCGATGGCGCCGAACGCGCTCGCGGCGCTCGACCGGCTCGGAGCGGGCGAGGACGTCCGTGGCCGCGGCGGCATCGCCCACACGATTCTCGTGCGCACGCGAAGCGGCAAGATCCTGAGCGAGATCGATGCGGTCGGCCGCGAGTGGAAGGTAGTCGGCGTTCACCGTGCAGATCTCCAGGACGTCCTCCTGCGTGCCGCGGGCGACGTGCGCCTGGGAACGAGCGTCGTCGCGTTCGAGAGCAGCGACGACTCGGCGGCCGTGCGTCTCGAAAGCGGCGACACGGCCGAAGGGGACCTGGTCATTGGCGCCGACGGGATCCGCTCCACGGTGCGTGCCCAGCAACGACCCGAGGAACCGCTCCGCTACGCAGGGTATGTCGGCTGGCGCGCGGCGATCGACTACGACGATCCCGCGCTCGAGGGCCGCTTCAGCGAAAGCTGGGGCCCGGGTCTCCGCGTCGGTTTGATCACGCTCGGCCGCGGACGCCTGTACTGGTTCGTGTCCGAGAGTGCGCCTGAGGGCGCGCCGCCGCCTGCGGACTCGAAGGCGTACCTGTCCGGTCTGCTCGACGACTGGCACGACCCGATCCCGCGCGTCGCCGCAGCGACAGCGTCCGAGGCGCTCACGCGTCTGCCCATCCACGACCGCCGTCCGATTTCCGAATGGGGTCGCGGGCGCGTGACGCTCCTGGGCGATGCCGCGCATCCGATGACGCCGAACCTTGGTCAGGGCGCGGCGCAGGCGCTCGAGGATGCGATCCAGCTCCGCGACGCGATCGGGATCGAGCCGGATCCCGTCCGCGCACTGCGCGCTTACGAGGCGGCGCGGATCCCGCGTACGACAATGATCGTCAGACGGTCGCGGCAGCTCGGCCGCATGGCGCAGCTGGAGAGCGCATGGGCGTGCCGGCTGCGTGACGCTGTGGTCAAGGCGACGCCGACGCGCGTCCAGCGCCGTCAGCAGGAGCTCGTGATCGGGCCGAAGCTCTAGGCCGCAAGTCGCTCTTCAAGCCGGCCGTCGCGGTCGAGCCGCCAGAGCTCGGTATAGCCGCCGATCGGCGAGCCGTCGATCAGGATCTGGGGCACGGTCCAGCCGCCGGTCAGCTCGAAGAGCTTCTGCCGGAACGCGGGGTCGTCGTCGAGCGTCAGCTCCTCGTAGTCGTAACCTCTCGCGTCGAGGAGCGCCTTCGCCCGGACGCAGTAGCCGCACCAGCGAGTGGTGTAGACCTGAATCCGCGCCATCGGAAGCCTTAACGCGGAAGCGCGCGGAAAGGTTCCTTCCACCCTCAGGACTAGACTGGCAGAGCCATGGCCGGGCGCGCGTACAAGACCGATGCGGTCGTGCTGCGCTCCTTCCGCTTCGGCGAAGCAGACAGGGTCCTGCACCTGTACACGCTGGAGCGCGGCCGGATCGGTGCAGTGGCCAAGGGGATCCGCAAGACGAAGTCCCGATTCGGCGCGCGGCTCGAGCCGCTCTCCCACGTCGAGCTGATGCTGCACCAGGGGTCCGGCGAGCTCCAGACCGTCACGGGCGTCGAGCTCGTTCGCTCGCATCGCGAGACGCGTGAGCAGCAATACCGGCTCGGCGTCGGGCTGCTCGGCGCCGAGACGATGCTGCGTCTCTTCACCGAGCAAGAGGCGAACCCGCGCGCGTTCCAGGCGCTCACCCGCTTTCTGGATCTCCTCGACGGTCTTGCCCCGGGCGTGGCTCGCCCGGCCCTCGACCCACTCGCCCTGTCCTTCCAGCTGAAGCTCCTCTGGCTGTCCGGCTACCTTCCGCATCTGACGAGCTGCGCGGACTGCGGCGCCGACGCCGAGGCGCTCGTCGGCTACTCCGCGAAGGCGGGCGGTGCGGTCTGCCGTGCCTGCGCGGACGGCGCTCTTGCCCTGTCGCCGGCCGGAATCGCGGGCATCGAGGCATTGCTTGCCCGCCCGCTGGCGGAGGCCGCCGAGGTCGGCCTCACCGAGCGCTCCGCCCGGGACGCGCTCGCGGTCATCACCGCCGCCTACGAGTACTTCGGCAACTTCAGGCTGCGGTCGCTGCGCAGCGCTTAACCGTCGCAGCGATGTGCCCCTTGAAACGCCCTGACCTCGGCGACGCGAACCTCTTCCTCGGGCACCCCGAGGTCATTCCCCCTTCGGCGACTTCCACTCCCGCTCGCGGGCCTCGTCGAGCCAGTCGCGTACGTCTTCGATCGGCAACCGTTCGTGCTCGAGCTAATCCCGATCGCGCACGGTCACCGGGTCATCGGCGAGCG
>Ga0066709_100005453_pt1 | contig 10478 bp, 8 predicted proteins | sample GraSoiAngelo_158_FD_79665 | JGI IMG/M metagenome (GOLD analysis project Ga0066709, IMG submission 79665) | Grasslands soil microbial communities from the Angelo Coastal Reserve, California, USA - 14_1009_16_30cm | ecosystem: Environmental > Terrestrial > Soil > Grasslands | place: USA... | reverse complement strand
TGGAAAAAAGACGAAGCTCCCTTTGACCGCGAGCCAGGCGCCCAGGGGCGCGAGGGCGAGAGCCAGGCCGAGGAAAATGTGGGTGAAATCGGTGAACCGTTTGGTCAGCGAATAAAAACAGACCACACCCAAGGCGACCGGCGAAAGGTAAAAACAGATTGGATTGATAAAATAACTCACGACGACGAGTCCGAAACCGCTCAAGCAACACAGGGCGCACGCGCTCGCCAAAGAAATCTGTCCGGTTGCCAGATGGCGGTTGGCGGTGCGGGGATTGGCTTTGTCGAAATGGCGGTCAACGATCCGATTGAAGGACATGGCGCAGGTCCGGGCACAAACCATCGCGGCGAGGATCAGGCCGAAGGTTCGCCAGCCAGGCCAGCCACGCTGATCGCGCGCGGCGACCACCATGGAAGCCAGGGCGAAGGGCAGGGCGAAGACGGTGTGTGAGAACTTGACGAAGGAGGCCCATTTGGTGATTCCCGAGAACATTGAAGCTTGAACTGTTTCAACATCGAACATCGAACATCGAACATCGAACATCGAACACCGAACATCGAACACCGAACATCGAACACCCAGCGATTAACTCGTTGTGCCGGACGGATACCGAGACGCGTCTGGGTGTTTCCGGGCCAGAGCGTTTTTCTGCGCCGTCTGGACACTTGAGCAGAAAATGCGGATCAACTCATCGCATTCGCTCAAAACGTAAAGCAGAGTTGAATCATTCTTTGCCCAACCTTTGCGTTGAATCAAACGCGCCCAGCGCAGTGTTTCGCGAAGTTCCTTGAGACAAATCTTCAGTTTGTGGATGAAATCGTCCCGTGATTCAGCGGACTCGGCTTCGCCGTGATTCGGGTAAGGAGACGTGCCGGAATGCAGAATCTGTCCGGCCACATGATTGCCTGCGCGCGAGTTCGGCAACTTTTCGGACAAGTCTATTATCTCAGACGCAAACTCCAACAGTCGCTCCTCAAGATCGTACTTACGTCCGGTCCTGATGCCCTCACGCAACAGCCACGCAGCCCCGGAATCGTCGTTCGGTGTTCGGTAGTGATCGTTGGATGTTCGATGTTCGATGTTCGATGTTCGACGTTCGATGTTCGATGTTCGACGTTCGACGTTCGATGTTCGATGTTTGGCCCTTTTCATACCTTCACTCCTTTTCCTCCTGCCAACGCGGCATCAGCTTCTGCGGCACGCCCAAATGGTCGAGCACGCGGGCGACCACCGTATCCACCACTTGTACGAGCGATTTCGGACCGGTGTAAAAGCAAGGGTTGGCCGGCAGAATCGTTGTGCCGGCTTGCAGGAGCAGTTCAAAATTTTTGACATGCACCAGGTTCAGCGGCGTTTCGCGCGGCACCAGGATCAACTTCTTGCGCTCCTTCAACATCACGTCAGCGGCGCGCAACAGGACGTCTTCGCTCGTGCCGTGCGCGATGCGGCCCAGCGTGCCCATGCTGCAGGGGATGACGACCATCGCGTCGAAGGCATTCGAGCCGCTGGCGAAAGGCGCGTTCATGCTTTTGACATTGTGCATTTTGACGCCCGCTGGCAGGCGGAGTCCATCGGGCAGTTCCTGCGCGATGACCGCTTGGCCGTAGCTGGTGATGACGACCTGGATGTCATGCGCGCGCGGGTCGAGGTTGTCGAGGAGACGCTGGGCGTAAAGCGCGCCACTGGCTCCGGTGATGGCAACAATGATTTTCAATCCGGCAAAAGAATTCTGGCGCACTATGGCGGGGTGGAACTTTCGGGGCAAGCCCGGTTTGCCCAACCGATCCGGCACCGGCAGGGAGAGTTCAATCGTCGCATGAGCCGTAGCCGCCGAGGTGACGAGGCGGAAGTGGTTTCCAAGCCAAAAATCCGTCTCCTTACGTCGGCTGCGATTCTTGAAGGCATCCTGTCCGGCGCGGGTGATTTTTGCTCTCAGCAAGGAATCTTGCTTGAGTCAACGCATCCCTTCCGCACAATCAGGCGCGTGTTGAACGGCTGGAAACGGGTTGTGGCAATGGTGGCGCTGGCGGCGCTGGCGGGTTGTTCGTCGTCCCCCGGGTTGTCTTCGCGATTGACCCGCGTTCCCGTCGCTCCCCGCGGAGAACCACTCCGAGCAGATTCGGTCCGGCAACCGAATGATGCAGTGGCCGGCGTCACCGATCCAGGGCCCACAGGCATACCTGCCACAGGATTGGCCAGCCACGACGAAACCTTCCTGGCGCCGCCGCCACCGAATTCGGCCCGTGCGCCAAGCGGCGGTCCTCTGGTCAACGACTGGGTGTCGCTGCAAGGCTGGAGCGAGACGAATCATTTCAGCGCGCCGCAACGGCTGTCGTCCGGCAGCCTGACGTATGAACTGCGCACCGTCGGAGGCGTGATCGCGGTCACGGCGGGAAGCCAACTGGCACATGTGAACGGGGTGAGTTACTGGCTCGGTTATCCGCCACGTTCGACCAACGGAGAATTGTTCGTCCACGCCTTGGACGCGCAGAAGAATCTCCTTCCCTTGGCGCGACTTTCGACATTGCCGCCTGGGACCAACCCGGTCGTCGTCATCGACCCAGGCCATGGCGGCGAGAACACCGGCGCGCGGAGCGTGCGTGATGATCGTTTTGAAAAGGACTTTGCTCTGGACTGGGCCTTGCGACTGCGACCGTTGTTGGAAGTCGGCGGGTGGAAAGTGTATTTGACGCGGACGAACGACGTTGATCTCTTGCTCCCGGACCGCGTGGCGCTGGCCGAGGAGCTCAACGCCAGTCTTTTCCTCAGCCTCCATTTCAATTCCGCTGCGCGGCGGGATCAATCGGGATTGGAAACCTATTGCCTCACACCTGCCGGCCTGCCGTCCACCTTGACTCGCGATTATGAAGACGACACCGCGCTCGTGTTCCCGAACAACACCTTCGACACCCAGAACCTGCAATACGCGCTCCGCCTGCACGGCGCGTTAGTGGAAACGACGGGTGGCATTGACCGGGGCGTGCGACGGGCACGATTCATGGGGGTGTTGCGGGCCCAAAACCGACCAGCGGTCCTGCTGGAAGGAGGTTATTTGTCCAATCCGCGCGAGGCCCAATTGATCGGACAGCCGGAATATCGACAGAAACTCGCCGAGGCCGTGGCGAAAGCCCTCTTGGTCACGCACGAGGCACCGGTCGCAGCCAATACGCTGTTCGATCCTGCCCTTGCGCCTACGAGTGCTGCCGCCAACTTCTCTAATGCACGATACAAGAGTCGTGCGGCATCTCCATGAACCGCACGAATTGCAAAGTCTCTCGCCGGTCGCAAGCGGCGGAGCACCGCCGCAGTCCGAGACAGCTGGCGCGCTGGTTTCGGGGCCCGAAGATCCGCCAGGTTTTGGAGTGCGCCCGCTGCTGCGGCGCTTTGGATTTCCCGCGAGGTTCATGGTCCCAAGGCACGGCAAGAATGCCGTCGAGGCTTTCCATGAACCGCACGAATTCCAAGTCCACTCGCGGGTCGAAAGCGGCGCTAAAGACGCACGCACTCCAAACGCTGACGCGTGGTCCGCTGACTCGGCGGAAAGCCGAAGCGTTTGGAGTGCGTCCGATTTATCGGCGCTTTCCGTCCAGCGCGGGGTGGCCAGTGGTTCATGGTCCCAAGGCACGGTCGCAAGGCCGAGGAGGTTCTCCATGAACCGACCCACCCCCGACCCCTCCCAGGAGAGGAGCTGGTGTTCGTCCGCGTACTTTCTTCAGTTCCCCTCCTGGGAGGGGTTAGGGGTGGGTTCATGGTCCCGACCCACCTCCGCGCTCGCCCAAGAGGGGAGTAGCCGTTCCTGCGCGTCATCCCAGTTCATAGCCCCAATGCATACGCACACCGAGAAAGGAGGCTTCCCGTGAGCCTGCCCGAGCATTTTCTGGTGACCGGCGGGGCCGGTTTCATCGGATCGCATCTCGTCGAGCGCCTGCTGGCGGAGGGCAAGGCGGTGACGGTCATCGACGACCTTTCGACTGGTAATCTGGACAATCTTCACGCCGTGATTTCGAATCGGAACTTACGGGTGATTGAGAGCAAAGTTTCTGAATGCGGCGCGCTGTCGGAAATCGTTGCCAAATCAGAGTCGATTTATCATCTCGCCGCTGCTGTGGGGGTGGAACTGGTGGTCAACTCACCGATCCGGACTATTCAAACCAACTTGCGCGAAACAGAAGTCGTCCTGGAAGCTGCCAGCCGATATGGCGTGCCGATCCTGCTGACTTCCACTTCGGAGGTTTATGGCAAGAGCCAAAAGCCGGCATTTTCCGAAGAAGACGACTTGCTAATCGGACCTCCCCATCTGGGGCGGTGGAGTTATGCCTGCTCGAAGTTGATGGACGAGTTTCTGGCGATGGCCTTTGCACGGGAAAGAAAATTGCCCGTTACTATTGCCCGCTTGTTCAATACCGTCGGCCCGCGGCAGACCGGCAAATACGGGATGGTATTGCCCCGGTTCGTCGCAGCAGCCAGCGCCGGCCAAGCGTTGAGAGTGTATGGGGATGGCTCGCAAACGCGCTGCTTTTGTTGGGTCGGCGACACAGTGGAGGCGCTCTTGCGTTTGAAGCGGACCTCAGGGGCAGTGGGTGAGGTGGTCAACGTCGGGAGTGAAGAACAAATCAGCATGTTGGAACTGGCGCACCGCGTCGTGTCGCTCATGAATTCGTCTTCGGCGATCGAGTTGGTGCCCTACGAAATCGCGCTGGCGCCCGGGTTCGAAGACATGCGGAACCGCAAACCCTCGATCGAGAAGCTTTGGCGCCTGACCGGATTTCGGCCCTCGCACCACCTGGCGGAAATCATCGGCTTGATCTCAGGGCAGCCGATAAAAAAAGGCGCCCCGCAAGGGGCGCCGTAGCGACCAAAAGTATTGGGAGGCATCACTGGATGCCGTTGGGGTTCGGGAACAGAATTGTGATCGGGTCGAGACCGGTGTTGATGAACTCATCGCGAATCGCCTCTCGCAGTCGGCCGGTGGAATCCTGGTCCACGTGTCCGTCGCCGAACAGGAGATCGCCCGCCTCCACATGCGTGACTTTGGTCCAGCCGATCTTGACGGCATTGCCGGTTCCCGCCGCCTTGGCGATCTTCGAGCCGGTGGCTGTCTCGGGATAGAGAACAGGTGTCGCAAGCGTGATATCCGGACTAATATTGCGGTCTCCGCTCAGGATTGTTTGCGGCTGTTCCTCCTGAGCATCCGTGCCAATGAAGTAGCTGACGCATTGGTTGTAGTTGAATTGATTGCTTGAAACTGAAATAATAGCGAGAAAGTTTGCCGCTTCCTTCTTGGCTGGCGTCCCGGCGCTGTCACTGGGGCAGAAGAGGAGTTTCGGCGTACTCAGCTCATTGGACACGGCGACAAAATGACGGTAGGTGTGGTTGTTATTATCCCACGTGTTCGTGGTGGTATTGCCCGAACCGCCCTGATCGGCACCGACAGACCAGGGAAACGAACCGCCGTTGTCCGTCGAAAAAATTCGGAAGGCTAAACCGATCTGTTTCAGGTTGTTCACGCACTTGATTCTCTGGGCTTTGGCTTTGGCTTTGGCCAAGGCGGGCAGCAGCAGACCGGCGAGAATAGCGATGATGGCAATAACGACTAACAGCTCGATGAGCGTGAAAGCCCCGATTTTATGTTTGCTTAAGACTCGATTCATAGCATTTCGGTGTTTTTGTTGGGTTAACGGTGTTTTGCACTCTAACCAAATCAGTCAGAGTGTCAACGCATTTTCTGAGAAAATAAGCAGTGGCGGTGCCACCCGTTTTCCAACCAATCCAGGGGTCCGCAGCCGCTCTTTTTGCTTTCGACGGTAAATTTTCACGCAAAACGCGTGAAAATCACGCATCGACACTTAATGGCGCCACTGCGTTGTCTCGCGAATTTTCAGGCGCTTTTATCGTGATCGGCCCATGCGCAGCTGCCCCGGCGTGGCGAAATCTGTTTTGGCTTGCTCCGACGCGAAACGGTGGAGTAATAGGTCTGGATGAGGCCTTTGAATCATGGCCCAGCGGATATATTTCTGAATGATTCGTGCCCGCGTGGCGGAATTGGCAGACGCGCTAGATTCAGGTTCTAGTGAGTAAAATCGTACAGGTTCAAGTCCTGTCGCGGGCACCACGTCTGCATAGACACTCTGAAGCCCCGTTCTAATGGAACGGCACAGGACTACATGGCCATAGCGATTCGCCAGCTCAGCGGAAACGATGCCGGGCGATGGCTCGATTTGCTCAAGGCATCGATGGGAGAGGATTATCCGGACCCAGAGGTCTATCAATCGGACTGGCTGGCTCCCCAACTCGAACCAATGACCGGGCACGAGACTTGGGCGGCGGAAGTCAACCGGCGTCTGCACGGCAGCGTGTCCTTCCTCCAACCGGCTTCCCAAATCAAAAATCCGGTGCTCAATCTTGGTCGTCAATTATTCCGGCCGGAATGCTTCCAGGACGGTTCAGCCGAAGCGCTGTTGCGCCGCATCCGCGACCTGGCGGCCGAGCGGAGGCAGATGATCGTCGCGCGCGTGCTGGCTTCAGATCCGCAGTTGCAACAGTTGCACGAGACACTCGGCTATGTCTGCGCCGGTTTTCAACCCTTCAAGCACCTGTTCCGCGTGCGGCAAGGCGCGCTGTTTTATGTCTGGTTGGACAGCCCCGGAATGCTCTCCCGCCTCGCGATTTCAGAGTCGTTGTCCCACGTCAGCGAACTGGCCGCGGCGGTGCTGAACCGGCTGAGCATTCCCACCCCCTCTACCGTGCGCGACGGGGTGACCGGCTATCCGCTGCAAATCGAACTGCAACTGCAGGAGGCCAGCTACAATGATTTTGCCCTCTGGCGACTCCACGCACAGTCGGCCAATCCGCCCACTGAAATTTCCAGTGGCTATAATCTGGGCCTCGGCTTGTTGCGCTCGGGCGAGCCCCTCATCCGCGCCATTCTCGGCAAACGCCATGATCACGTCGTGGCGGGGCTGGCCTATCTGGCCGATGACTACGACCGCTGCGTGCGGCTGGTGGACTGCTTCAGCACCGACGACTTGTCCATGGGCACGTTGTTCCATCACGCGGTCAAAATCGCCCAGGACCAGCTCAACGCCGCTTACCTCGAAGCGGACATCCTCATGACCGCCCCGCGCTTGTTAAAAACCGCCGAACAACTCGGCTTCGTCCCCGTCGCCTATCTGCCGGCGTTTTATTTCAACTCCGACGGCCACACTGACGTGGTCAAAGTGGTGAAACTGAACATGGCTTACTCGCTGGAGAACGCGGAGTTGACCCCGAACGCGCGCGTCATCGTCCAAATCGTGGACCAGAATTTCCAGGACCAGAAAATCGGTGTGGCGGTCATCAAGCTACTGCACAGCGTGCCGCTCTTCGAGGGCCTGGGGGAGGGGGAACTGCGCAAGATCGCGCGGCTGTTCACTCAACGGCTGTATCACCCCGGCGAAAGAATTTTTGCCAAGGATGATCCCGGCGACGAGGCTTACCTGGTCATGCGGGGCCAGGTGGACATTCAGCTTGAGGAAAAGTCGCCGCCCGTCGCGACTCTGGGCAGCGGCCAGATTTTGGGAGAACTGACTTTTCTGGACAACACTCCGCGCGCCGCTTACGCCGTGGCCAACCAGGCCAGTATCCTGCTGGCTATTCAACGAGCCCAGTTCGACGACCTCGTCCAACGGGAACCGGACCTCGGCATGGTCGTCATGCGCAACATCGCGCTGGACCTTTCCCATCGTCTGCGTCGGACCAACGCCGCTGCAGCCGCCGTCAAACAGTAGCCGGCCTGCCTCCTACCAGGAAACCGGCACGGCCAGCTTGTTGCCGAACCGGTTGGTGTAATGGATTTGCTTGTGCGCCGCTCCGTATTCATGGACGAGTCGCGTGATCTTCACGTCGTAGCAACAATACTCGGCAATTTCCAGCAACTTCCCTTCCTGGAACCAACGGATAACCCGCATCCCTTCGGAAGTTTTTGCCACACCCAGTGTCGCGGCCGCGATGGCCTCGAGGGAGAGCCGATGCTGTAATGTCTTCTGCAACTCCACCAGCATGTCGAGTGTAGGAATCTGCCGCAGGTCCAGTGCCGTGTAACCATGCAAAACCTCGTAATCGAAACGCAAATTATTGAAGCCCACAACCAAATCGGCGCGCTGCAGTTCTCGGACGAGGTCGTTGACCTGTTTTTCAGTGTAAATCCGGTAATCCCCGCGTGTCGTGCTGTAAGTCACGCCTACGCTCATGCGCATTTGACTGATCTTGTCCCACCCGCCGACTTCGTCGGCCGATTTCTGCGTTTCCAGATCAAAATAAATAGTATTCTTCATTCGGTGCAGCAGGTGCGAATTGGGACGGGCGCCTCACTCTATCGGTCAATTCGGTACAGACAAAACAAAAAGGCAAGGAGAACGAAGTTGTTCAACTCGACATCCAGTGTCCGGTTTCCGAATTGGGATGACTCCTTGCGCCGCTTTTGGCTTCTGGCCAGGCCCGACTCGGGGACAAACCCACCCATTCAAGACGTTACCGCACTCGATTCACCGAACAAGACAACGCTGTTGCCGCCCCGCGCTTTTGCCTGGTAGAGGGCGGTGTCGGCCTGTTGCACGAGGACTTCCGGCACTGAAGCGTCATCCGGATAAATTGCCACCCCCATGCTGAGCGTCAGCGGACGGGTCAACCGAGTGCGGGCAAGCCCGGTTTGCACCAGATGCTTGACCCGCTCACAGACAGCGCGCGCCTGGGCGGGAGCGTTCAATCCGGCCAACAGCAGAACCCACTCATCGCCACCCCAACGTGCCAGAGTGTCGGTCTTGCGGACGGTTGCGCTGAGGTGGCGGGCGACCTCCACCAGGATCTGGTCGCCGACCTGGTGCCCGTGCGCATCGTTGACCGTTTTGAAATTGTCCAGGTCGATGAAGACCAAGGCCAGTTTTTTGCTCAAGCGAACGCACTGAGCGATGGCTTGTGTAAGCCGGTCCTGAAACAACGTTCGATTAGGCAAGCCGGTCAGCGGGTCATGGAGGGCGTTGGCCTCAGCCAGCTCTTTGAGGCGGACCAGTTCGCGCTCCGCTGTCTTGAGTCGAGTGATGTCGTGCCCATAGATATAGAAATAGTCGGCGTCCTTGATGGGACTGGCCACAAACGCAAATGTGCGCGCGCCAACTTCCACATAGTACTCGCTGACTGCCCCTTTGCTGGAAAGATCAGCAATGACCGGGTCCAGAAACCGCGGCACCTGTTCTCCAACCCGACAGTTCAACTCTCCGAAGATCCCCTGGCTGGCGGTGTTGGCGTAAAGAATAACGCCGTTGTGGGCAACGCGGAGCACGGGGTTTGGATTTTCGGAGGTGAATCGGCTCAGGATGCCAATCTGGTCCGCGATGCGCTGGCGTTCGGAGACCATGCGGCGCCGGCGCCGTAACGTCCGCGCGATGACCTCCCTCAGCTCCTCCACTTGAAAGCCTTTGAGCAGGTAATCGAAGGCCCCGTCCCGCAGACAGGCGATCGCAACCTGGATATCCGTATCGCCGGTCAACATCACGACGGCGACGTCCGGTGACCGCGGCGCGAGCTCGCGCAAAAGGTCGAAGCCGGATTCGTCCGGCCCAAGCTGAATACCGCACAGCACCAACTCGGGAGGGCACTGCCTGAGGGCTTGGCGGGCGCCGGCAAGGTTCCCGGTCTCGGCAACATGATGCCCTGCTGATTCCAGCGCTATGCGGACCAGTGAGCGCATGTCCTGTCGATCCTCGACGACGAGGATGCCGGCGGGATGCAGTCCCGGTGGAGATTGTGGAATCATGGTTCAGCGTGTGAATAGAATGACTTTGGATCGGTCAGGCACATCTCAACCGGTGGTTCACTTGCGAACGGCTCAAGGCACGCGCGACCACGACTGAATCGACGCCATTTTTTCGCGGATGGCAAGCAAAAGACTGGTCCGTTCGCTCCTTTTCCAGGGTTTTTCACTCCCGTCCAATCGTTTGGTTTTGGCTGGTTCCGAGCACCTTTCCATTCTATCATAAGATCGTCGGTTGATTTGCATACATCCGTGAACTGCGCGCTGTTAAGCACGATGCTGGGCGGCACACTCGGGGCGGCAACGTTGAGCATTACCGGCTCGAGCCACTCGTTCGCGCAGTCATTCAAAGTCTGGTGGGGCAGCAATGCGATGGCCATTTTGTTGCTGACCCCTTTTATCCTCACCTGGTTCGGCCCATACCGTGCCACGCACTTCAGGTCGCCCAACAAAAGATTGCTCGAAGCGGCTCTGCTGTTGTCGGTGTTGATCGGGCTCACCGGACATTTGCTGGTCGCAAACGCCGGTGTCATGGGCCCATATAAATTCCAGTTGCTCTTGCCTTTGCTCTGGGCGGGACTGCGTTTCGGTCCGCGCGGGGCTGCGGCGGCCAACCTTTTGGCCGCGCTGCTGCTGAGCTTCTTCATCACCCAGTTCTCGACCGGGCTTACGCCGGAGCAGATTTCCTCGG
>Ga0066709_100005452_pt1 | contig 10479 bp, 13 predicted proteins | sample GraSoiAngelo_158_FD_79665 | JGI IMG/M metagenome (GOLD analysis project Ga0066709, IMG submission 79665) | Grasslands soil microbial communities from the Angelo Coastal Reserve, California, USA - 14_1009_16_30cm | ecosystem: Environmental > Terrestrial > Soil > Grasslands | place: USA... | reverse complement strand
GTCAGCCCTTGAGGATGCGGATCGCGAGGTGCGCCGCGTTCTTCGCGTTGTCGATGCCGACGGTCGCGACCGGCACGCCGGGCGGTACCTGCACTGTGGCGAGCAGCGCATCGAGCCCATTCAGTGGGCCGACGGCAAACGGCACGCCGATGACGGGGAGATCGGTCATGGACGCGGCAAAACCGGGAAGTGCCGCTGACAACCCGGCGCCTGCGATGATGACCTTGAATCCCCGGCTCCTGGCTCCTGATACCAGATTCCCGGTTTGTTCCGGCTGGCGATGCGCGGACGACGCATGGAACTCGTAGGAGAAGCCGGCATTCGTGAGCACGTCGAATGCCGGTTCGATTCGCGGTTTGTCTGATTCCGAACCAACGATAATGAGGACATCAGGCATGACCCGTCCCCCTTCCCGCGTCCCCCTTCCCCGCCGTCACGCCGCGTCCTCGAGGATCGTGTAGTCCTGCTTCCGCTGCTTGGGTGTGTAGCCGGCGTCGGCGATGAGCCGCTGCATCTCGGCGAGCGTGGTGCGATTCGTCGTGTTCGCCGCCGAGACGACGTTCTCTTCCATCATGAGCGAGCCGAAGTCGTTGGCGCCGAACCGCAATGCCACCTGGCCGACCTTCATCCCCATCGTGACCCAGGAGGCCTGGATGTTCGGCACGTCTTCCAGTACCACGCGGGCGATCGCCTGCGTCTTGAGATAGGTCACGGCGTCGGTCTTGGGCAGGTGGGACAGCTCGGAGTTCTCCGGCTGCAGCGGCCAACAGATGAACGCCGTGAAGCCACGCGTGCGGCGCTGCACCTCCCGAACGCGAAACAGATGCTCGATGCGGTCGGCGGACGATTCGCCCAGGCCGTACATCATTGTCACCGAGGTGCGCAGCCCCAGCCCGTGCGCCACTTCCATGACCTCGAGCCAGCGGTCGGCGCCCGCCTTCTTGCGCGCGACCTGGTCGCGGACGCTTTGGACCAGAATTTCGCCACCGCCACCGGGAATCGAGTCGAGGCCGGCGGCCATCAGCTCGCGGATGACCTCGTCGATCGTCATGCCGAAACGGCCGGCGAAGAAATCGATCTCTGACGGCGAGAAGCCGTGAATGTGAATCGGGTGGTGGCGCTTGATGTACCGCAGCAGATCGAGATACCACTCGAACGGGATGTAGGGGTTGTGCCCGCCCTGCATCAGGATCTGCACGCCGCCGATCGCTTTCAGCTCATCGATCTTGCGGCCAATCTCTTCGTACGACAGCAGGTAGCCGTCGGGATGCTTGGGGCGGCGATAGAATGCGCAGAACTTGCAGTCGGCGACGCAGACGTTGGTGTAGTTGATGTTGCGGTCGATGATGTAGGTGACGACGTTCTCCGGATGCAGCTTCCAGCGGACGTCGTCCGCCAGCCGGCCCAGCTCCAGCAGCGCGGCGCGGTCGTACAGCTCGACGTACGATCGGAATTCAGGGCTGGTGCGGTCGACCATCAGGCCACCTGGACGGACTGCATCTCGTCGACCCGCCGCACGAAATCCGTGAGTGCGGTGCGATGCGAATCGCTGAACGCATAGTCCAGCCCGCCGAGGTACTCGCGGCAGGTGCCGACGGCCACGCCGGTCTTAAGCGAGGCCTCGGTGGCGAGGTCGTCGAGGTGCGCGAGGCCCCAGGTGCGAGAGGCGAGCAGGGCTTCATGACCCCGCCGCACGGCGGCGGGGCTCGCCACCCCCGTGGCCGCCCAGACGGCGAAAACGAACGGCTGGCTCGTCCAGCGCTTCCACTCCTCGCCGAGGTCATAGCGATGCGAGTACGTGCCGGCAGCCGCGAGCTGGAGCGCTGCGTCGCCGATCACCAGTACCGCCTCGTGGGGCAATGCTGCGAGCGCGTCCAGATCCTGCGCTTCGGCGCGGGCCTCCGCAAACTTGGGGTGGATCTTCCACACATCGTGGCACAACAGCTCGAGCAGGGCTACGGATGTGCGCGATGAGGCGCTGAGGAGCACAGTGCGGTTGCTGAGCTCACGCACGGGACGCTTCGCGAACAGAGCCACACTGCGCACCGGCCCATCACAGGAGATTGCCAGATCGGGGAGGAGCAGGAGGTCCTTCGCGTGTCGCGCGTACTCGATGGCGCTGATCACGCTGACGTCCAGCTCGCCTGCCACGAGCAGATCATTGAGCTCGGCGGGCGTCCCCGTGATGAGCTCGCCGCCCTGCGGCAGCGCCACGACTCCCCGGTCGATCGCGCCGTAGACCGGAGCGCAATTGATGTAGCCAATGCGGCCAATTCTCATTCGGCACCATCCACTGCACTCGTCGCCATTTTGCGCTTGCGGTGCTCGATCCGGAATAAGGCTCCTTGCGGCGCGGGGCCCTGGGAGCGCACCGGAGCCGCGTGCGGCTTGGGCACGTAACCGTCGAAAGTTCTGACCGTCTGGTAGAGCGAGTCCCGTTCGACCGGCTCCTTCCCCGCCCCGCGGATCAGCGTCACGATCTCGTCGTACGACAGCCACATCGGCGTCGGCGCGCCGGCCTCGTGGTAGACGCGCTCGAAAACCACCGTGCCCTCCAGGTCGTCACAGCCAAAGGTCAGCGCGACTTGGGAGATGAACGGCGTCACCATGGGCCAATGTGTCTTGACGTGCGGGACGTTGTCGAGCAGCAGCCGTCCCACCGCGATGTTCTTGAGGTCGTCGAAGCCGGTCGTCGCCGTCCCGGTGCGGCCCAGCGTCTCGCCCAGCTCGTTGTGATCGGGGTGATAGGCGAGCGGGATGTAGGTCAGGAAGCCGCCGGTTTCGTCCTGGAGCGCGCGCAGCGCCAGCAGGTGATCGACGCGATCTGCGAGCGTCTCGACGTGGCCGTACAGCATCGTGCAGTTCGATGGAATCCCGAGCTGGTGCGCCTCGCGATGCACCGCGAGCCACTCCTCACCGGTGAGCTTGCGGTCGGCGATGGTCGCGCGTGCCGCGGGTGAGAAGACTTCCGCACCCCCGCCCGGCAGTGTACTCACGCCCGCCTCCTTCATCGCAAGCAACACGTCGCGGGTGGTCATCCCCTCGATTCTCGCCAGGTGCGCGACCTCGACCGCGGTGAGCGCCTTGATCATCACCTGCGGGTGCCGCTGCTTGAGGCCACGAAACATGTCGACGTAGTACGACAGCTTCAGCTTGGGGTGGAGACCTCCCACGATATGGAACTCGCGCGTGGGATTGTCGGTCGCGGCATCGGCTTCGGCGAACACCTCCTCGAGGCTGCGCGTGTACGCGCCGTCCTCTTTGGGCATGCGTGCGAACGAGCAGAACACGCAGGTGTTGCGCAGGATGCAGACGTTGGTCGGGTTGATGTGCTGATTGGCGGCGAAATAGACGCGCTCGCCGTTCTTGCGCCGGTTGGCGAGATCGGCAAGGCGGCCGATCGCGAGCAGGTCTGGAGAAGCAAAAAGCGCGAGACCATCCTCGCGCGTGAGCCGCTCGCCGCGTTCGACCTTGTCCGCAATTGCGCGCAGCGTCACGTCACTCTCCGGACCGCCAGCGTCACGTTGTGCCCCCCGAAGCCGAACGAGTTGGACAGCGCGACGTCGAACTGCCGTTTCACCGCGTGGTTCGGCGCCGAGTCCAGATCGCAGGCGGGATCGGGATTGAACTGATTGATCGTCGGGGGGATGACGCCGTTCTGCAGCGCCAGCGCGCAGATTGCGAACTCGAACGCCCCCGCGGCGCCGAGCAGGTGGCCGGTCATCGACTTCGTCGAACCGAAGATCAGCTTCTTCGCCTGCGGGCCGAATACAGCCTTCACCGCCGCGGTCTCCGCCGCGTCGCCGTGCGGGGTCGACGTGCCATGCGCGTTGATGTAGCCGACCTCCTCGGGCCGGATGCCGCCCGACTGCATCGCGAGCCGCATCGCTTGCTGCGCGCCGGAGCCGTCCGGCGCCGGTGCCGTGATGTGATACGCGTCGGCGGTCGCCCCGTAGCCCACGATCTCGGCGACGATCTTTGCGCCCCGCGCCTTGGCGCGCTCCCACTCCTCGAGGATCACGACCGCCGCGCCGTCGCCCATCACGAACCCGTCGCGGTCCTTGTCGAACGGCCGGCTGGCGGTCTTGGGGTCGTCGTTGCGCTCCGACAGCGCCTTCATGTTGGCGAAGCTGGCGAGCGCGAGCGGGGTGATCGCGGCTTCCGATCCTCCCGCGACCATCACGTCGGCCTTGTTTTCGCGAATGAGATCGAATGCATCACCCAGCGCGTGGCCGGAGGAGGCGCAGGCCGAGACGGTGCAGTAGTTCGGTCCCTGGAAGCCGTAGCGCATCGAGACGATGGCGGAGGCGACGTTTGCCATGAACATCGGCACGAAGAACGGCGACACGCGGCTCGGGCCCTTCTCGATGAAGGTCCGCATGTTGTCTTCGAACGTCGCGATGCCGCCGGTCCCGGTCCCGATGATGACCCCGATCCGTTTGGGATCCAGCGGGCTCTTCTCCAGGCAGGCGTCGCGCACCGCCTGCACCGCGGCGCCCATGGCGAACTGCGAGAAGAGATCGTAGCGGCGGGCTTCCTTCCTATCGATGTACTGCAGGGGGTCGTACCCCTTCACTTCGCAGGCGAAATGCACCTGCAGCTTCTCGGAGTCGAAGCGGGTGATCGGACCCGCCCCCGACTGACCGGCGACGAGGGCGGCCCACGTGCTCGCGACATCGTTCCCGACAGGTGTCACGAGCCCCATCCCCGTAACCGCCACCCGCCGGGTCGTCACTATTTGCCTTTGCCCATCTTGTCGTGCAGGTAGCTCATCGCCGCCCCGACGGTGCGCAGCTTCTCCGCCTCTTCATCAGGGATGTCGATGTCGAATTCCTTCTCGAAGGCCATGACGAGCTCGACGGTGTCGAGACTGTCGGCGCCCAGGTCTTCCATGAAGCTCGCGTCGTTGGTGAGCTTGTCGCGCTCGACCCCAAGCTCTTCGACGATAATGTCTTTGACCTTCTCCTCGAGCTGCTTCATGTCCATTGCCATGGGTAACCCTCAGCGAAGGTGGACCTGCTACATCACCATCCCGCCGTCGACAACCAGAACCTGACCCGTAATGTAGCTGGCTAAGTCGGAGGCGAGAAAGAGGACGGCGGATGCGATGTCGGAGCCCTGCCCCAGCCGTCCTAGCGGAATATTGTCCAGGAAGTACTGCTTGGCTTCCGCGGAGATGCCCTGTGTCAGCTCGGTCTCGACATAGCCCGGCGCGACGGCGTTCACCAACACGTTGCGGGAGGCCAGCTCCTTGGCAACGGACTTGGTGAATCCGACAATCCCTGCCTTGGAGGCGGAGTAGTTCGATTGCCCCTTGTTGCCGTTCAGCCCGACGACGCTGGTGATGTTGATGACCCGCCCCCAGCGCCGCTTGATCATGCCCCGTGCCGCGTATTTGGTCATCAGAAACGTGCCCTTCAGGTTCGTGTCGACGACGGAATCCCAATCGGCTTCGGTCATCAGGAACAGCAGCGTGTCCTTCGTGAAGCCGGCGTTGTTGACCAGCACGTCGATCTGTCCGAAGTCCTTCTCTACCGCCTTCGCGAACGCTTCGACCTGGGACGCGATGCCCACATCGCAGGCGTAGCCCCGCGTCCCCTCGCCGAAGGTGCTCGCCGCCTGCTCCGCCGCCGCGCCGTCACGGGAGCACAGCGCGACTTTGGCGCCCGCATCGATGAACGCGCGGCAGATATCGTGTCCAATGCCGCGCGTGCCGCCGGTGACGAGAGCCACCTTACCGGTCAGATCGAGCTGCAGGCGATTCTCGCTCTGCTGTCCCGGTTCCACCGCCGCTCGTCGAGCCATCGTCATGCCGCTTCCATGAACTTGGTCACCTCATCCGCCGTTCCAAGGCTCACCACGTTCGCCTCGGGTACGATTCGCTTCAAGAGGCCCGCGAGCACGGCGCCGGGGCCGATCTCCACAAAGCGCGCGCCATCGCCGCCCAGGCGCGCCGCCTGCTGCATGCATTCTACCCAGCGGACCGCCGCCGTGAGTTGCTCCGACAGCAGCCGCCGCGCGCGGCCGGCATCCTTCACGGCTTCCGCGGTCGCGTTGGCCACCACTGGAAACGCCGGGTCCCGGAAGGCGGCGCGTTCCAGCGCCAGCTGCAGGTGATTCTTGGCGGGTCCCATCAGCGGCGAGTGAAATGCGCCGCTGACCTTCAGCGGGATCACGCGCTTCGCGCCCCGCTTCTTGCAGCCCTCGCCGGCGCGCGCCACGGCTTCCGGATCGCCCGAGATCACCGTCTGGTCGGGCGTGTTGATGTTCGCCGCGACCGCGAGGCTCGCCTGTTGCGAGGCCTCCTGGCACGCGGCCTCCACCTCCCGCGTCGGCAGGCCGAGGACGGCCGCCATCGTCCCGGGCCGCTCCTCCCCCGCTTTCTGCATCAGCTCGCCGCGGCGCCGCACCAGCTTCGCCGCTTCGGGCGCGTCCAGCGCGGCCGCCGTGACGTAGGCCGAGTACTCGCCAAGGGAATGCCCCGCCGCGGCCCGGGCGGCGGCGCCGACCTTCCCGCTCACGACCGCGAACACCGCGGCGCTGTGCGCGAGAATCGCAGGCTGGGCGTTCTGCGTGGCGGTGAGCTCCGCTTCAGGGCCTTCGAACATGACGCGGGACAGTCCCACACCCAGCGCGTCATCGATCGAGTCGAACACGGCGCGCGCCGCCGGAAACCGCTCCGCCAGGTCTTTTCCCATGCCGACTTTTTGCGCGCCTTGCCCCGGGCAGAGCCAGACCGCACTTACCACCGCACGACCATGCTGCCCCACGTGAAGCCGGCGCCGAACGCGCACAGCATCACGACCATGCCGGGTTTGAGCCGGCCGGTCTTGACGGCCTCGTCGAGCGCGATGGCGATGGACGCGGCGGAGGTGTTGCCGAACCGGTCCACGTTCACGTACACCTTGTCCATCGGCATGCCCGCGTGTTTGGCGGTCGCTTCGATGATGCGGATGTTGGCCTGATGGGGGATGAGCAGATCGATGTCGCCGGCCGTCAACCCGGCGCGCTCCAGCGCGTGATCACAGGCGTCCGCCATGGACAGGACCGCGGCCTTGAAGACTTCGCGGCCCGCCATCTTGATGTAATAGCTGTGATCCTTGAGCAGCTCTTCACTCGGCGGGTGCGTCGCCCCGCCGCCGGGCCGATACAGCAGCTCGGCGAGCGTGCCGTCCGTCTTCAGATAGACCGACAGGATCCCGCGGCCGTTCGTGCTTTTGCGAACGATCGTCGCACCCGCGCCGTCGCCGAACAAGACCGCCGTGGTGCGGTCGCTCCAATCCATGATGCTGGTGAGCTTCTCGGCGGCGATCACGAGCACGTGTTCGGCCTGCTCGGTCGCGATGATGCCCTCGGCGGTGCTGAGCGCAAAGACGAACCCCGAGCAAGCGGCGCCGACGTCGAACGCCGCCGCATTCTTGGCGCCAAGAATGGCCTGGAGATCGCACGCCTGCGACGGCAGCAACCGGTCGGGTGACGCCGTGGCGTAGACGATCGCGTCGAGGTCAAGCGGCGTGAGTCCCGTTTCCTGCAGGACCTGCAGCGCCGCGGCTTTCCCCATGCACGCGTTCGTCTCGTCCTTGCTCGAAATGCGCCGCTCGCGGATGCCGGTGCGCTCCTGGATCCACTGGTCCGACGTCTCCAGGAATTTCGAGAACTCGTCGTTCTTCATGACGCGCGTCGGGGCGTAGCTCCCCGTGCCCCACAGCTCGGCGAAGGGCCGCTTCATGCCGGAACTTTCCCTTCGGCGAACTCGGCGGCGATGTCGTCGGAGAGATGGCTGCGCACCGCCTGGCCTGCTACGCGGATCGCGTTCTTGATCGCCTTGGCGGGCGAGGAGCCATGGCAGATGATCACGACCCCCTGCACGCCAAGCAGGGGTGCACCGCCGTAGGTCGCGTAATCGAGCACCTTGAGGACGTTTCCCATCTCGGGGCGCAACAGCACGTCGGGTGCCTCGCGCTTGATGAGCGATACAAACACCCGCCCCGCCGATTCGTAGAACTTCAGCACGACGTTGCCGACGAAGCCGTCGCAGGCGACGACGTCGAGCGGCTGCCCGCGGGCCTCACCGACGGGGATGTCGCGCCCTTCGACGTTGCCGATATAGCGGATGCCGGTCGTTTGCTTGAGGAGCTGGTGCGCTTCTTTAACGACCGCGTTTCCCTTCTCGTCTTCCTCGCCGATGTTGAGCAGCCCCACCGAGGGGTTGGGCCGCCCCAGGACGTCGCGCGCGTAGACCGAGCCGAGGTGCGCGAAGCCCACCAGCTCGCGGGCGTCGCAGTCGACATTGGCGCCGCCGTCGAGCACGAGCACCGGCTGGCCGGCGCTCGGAAACAGCGCGCCGATGGCGGCGCGCTGCACTCCGGGAACGAGACGCAGCAGCAGCGTGCTCGCCGCCATCACGGCACCGGTATTGCCGGCTGAGATGAAGGCGTCGGACTTGTGCTTCTTCTGGAGATCCAGACCCACGGCGATCGAAGAGCGCGGTTTGCCGCGGATCGCCGCGAGGGGCTTATCGCCCATGCCCACGACTTCCGGGGCATCCACGATCTCGATGCGTGTGCGGTCAACGCCGGCCAGCTTGGCGAGCGCCGCCTCGATGTCGGCCTTCCGCCCCACGAGCTGAATCTGGAATTCGGCGGGCAGCTCCTTGAGCGCCTGCGCCGCGCCTTCCACTTCAACCTGAGGGGCGTTGTCACTTCCCATCGCGTCCAACGCGATGCGGATCATTAGTCCTCGACGGTTATCCGCTGCTCGCCGTTGTAATACCCGCACGTCGGGCAGACGCGGTGAGGCTGCTTCATGTCACCACAGCGCGGGCAGGCCTGCAGCGTCGGACGCACCGCCTTGTAGTGCGTGCGGCGCGCGCGCTTCTTGCGCTTTGAGGTCCTGCGCTTGGGTACGGCCATTCGATCGTCCTCGAGTTATGAGCTGAGCTTGTCCTTCAGGGCCTTGAGCGGCTGCCAGCGGGCTTCAGTAGCGGGCGCACATCCACACGAGCCGGCGTTCAGATCTTTTCCGCACTGCGCGCAGAGTCCTTTGCAATCGTCACGGCATAGAACGTACCGTGGCGCCGCGAGCATGAGCTCCTCACGGACCGCGGGCGTGACGTCGATCTCCAGGTCATCCGGCGCGACCGCATACGAATCCGGGTCCTCGAGCGCCTCGGGGTCCTGGGTAAACAGCGCCCCGATTTCCAGATTCACGGGAGTCGCCACAGGGACCAGACAGCGGCGGCACTCCCCCTGCGCGACGGTGCGCGCCGTCCCCTGCCAATAGAACCGCCCCTCACCGATCGATTGCAGCCGTCCAGCGACGGTCACCGGTTCTTTAAGGCTAATGTCGATCCCGTCCAACGCCGGGTCGTCCTGCTTGAGCTTGCCCCGGGTCTCGACGGCCCCCGCCCGGGCCAACTCTCGCAGATCCACTCGCAACATGGTCAGCGAAGCTAAACCGTTGTGGCACTTGCGTCAACGGCATCACGACGCGCCGCGGGCCGGGAAGAAAAACGCCACTTCGCGGGCGGCATTTTCCGGCGAGTCGGAGGCGTGAATGGCGTTCCGCTCCTTCGACTGTGCGTACAGCCGGCGAATCGTTCCCTGGTCGGCCTGCGCGGGATCGGTGGCGCCAATCACCTTCCGCAGGTGGGTAACGGCGTTCTCCCGCTCCAACGCCAGCGCGAGGGCCGGGCCCGAGGTCATGAAGGTGACGAGCGGGCGGAAGAAGAGGCGTTCGCGATGGACCTCGTAAAACGACTCCGCACGGGCCTGTGTCAGCTGCACCATCTGGGCATCGCGGATCTGGAATCCCTCCGCCTCCAGGTGGGCGATGATCTTGCCCGTGTGGCGGGCGGCGATGGCATCCGGCTTGATGATCGCGAGAGTGAGCATGGCTCCTAGGGACTGGCGACGAGTCGACGAATGAGGTCCGCGCGCGTCAGGAACCCCACCACGATCCCTTCACGCACGACGGGAAAACGATCGACGTCCTTGTTGTTCATGAGATTCGCGACATCGGTGAGCGTTTGGTCCTCGGAGAGGCAGAGCACGGCGCGGGACATGACGTCCTTCACCGGCAGCCCGCGCGGATCGACGCTGCCCTGCCCGGCCATCATGTTGGCGGGCAGCGCGCGAAACTTCCCGCTCTTGGAGCGCTGCAGATAGTCGGGAATCAGGTACTTGAGCAGCTCCCGGTGGGTCACCATCCCGACTAGCGCGCCGTGCTCGTCCACCACGGGTAGCGCGCGGACGTCCTTCTCCATCATCATGCGCGCGACGTCGCCCAGTTGCTGTTCCGGACGCGCCGAGATGACGTGCGACGTCATCAGGTCGCGCACCGCGAGGTGCGTCGGCAGCTCGACGTTCTGCAATGCCCCGATCTGGACGAGCTGCTCCGGCGACTTGGCAGCGAGCATGGCCAACACCGTGGCGGGATCCGACAGGAGCCGCGCGAACGCCCCCACGACCTGGAGATAGG
>Ga0066709_100005451_pt1 | contig 10479 bp, 14 predicted proteins | sample GraSoiAngelo_158_FD_79665 | JGI IMG/M metagenome (GOLD analysis project Ga0066709, IMG submission 79665) | Grasslands soil microbial communities from the Angelo Coastal Reserve, California, USA - 14_1009_16_30cm | ecosystem: Environmental > Terrestrial > Soil > Grasslands | place: USA... | reverse complement strand
GCGACAGTGCCGGCGAGGAGCATGATGGCGAGCACAAACCAGGGGGCCGTCTTGCCGACAAAGTGCTCAGATATCGCGCCAGCGTAGAACGCCGACGAACCCATGTCATTCAGAACGATGGCCGCTACCCGCCAGAACGAAATAAATGCGAGCATGGCGCTGGAGGCGACCAGGACGCGCGCTGCTGGACTGGAGGTCGTTGCTCGTCTCGAAAGATCGGCGACTCGCATACTTCTGTGATTCGATCATGAAACACATAAAGAAACCGTAAAGGAGAGAAGCAAGTATGAGTAGATTGTGGGAGATAGCCTTTGCAGACGGACTCCTCAGGCTGGAACGTTCGCCGATTTCAACGGAAGCGTAAAAGAGAACACTGAGCCTTGTCCGAGCTGGCTGATCACGCGGATGGTTCCACCGTGTGTTTCCACCACGGCTTTCGCGATAGCGAGACCCATCCCCGTACCTTGCACTGAGTAGCGGTTGTCCTTTCCGCGATAGAACTTCTCAAAGATCATCGATTGCTCAAGTTCATCGATGCCGGGGCCACGGTCCGCAACACTGACGACGACTTCACTTGGGGTCTTCTCCACAGAGATGTGGATGGGGGACTCCGGAGGTGAGTACTTCGCCGCGTTCCCCAATAATTGACGGAGCACGTTGACGATGAGTTCCATATCGAACTCAGCGACCGGGAGATCGTCCACTACGTTCACCCTAACGGCGTGGCCATCAACCGTTTTACCACCGGATTCCAAAGCCCGGTCAATGGCTTCCCGAATGTCGTATGGAAGGCGTTCAAGTTCAACTTGCTTCGATTCGAGACGCGCCATCTGTGTCGCTTCTTCAACCAGGTGGTATCGAAGACAGCTGTGCTGCCTTTTCCGGGACATTTTCTTTCTTGCTGCTTGCTTCGCGCGAACTAAGAGTGGAACAATGACGGATTTGCGAGAGGAAAAGCGTGAGATGAACGTTGCGCCCACAGCCTGACTCCCGCGCCAACGAATCCCAAGGTTCTCCAGAATTTTCAGACGAAGCTTTGGGGCTTGCGGTCTGCAGAGCCAAGCATAGCCTGGCGTGGGCCTCAATGACATCCGATCGAGCAGGAGCTTCTGGATCCGGTCATACGCCAGCGCGTCGACATCGTTGCCATCCCGGTATCCGCTCGCGACGCAAAGATACGCTGGCTCAGCACATCGGCCCACACATTTGTCATCCGCGATGACATGCCGCCTTGAGAATGATCGCCCGTCATCCGAGCTCGAGCCCTGACAACCCTCAAGACCTCGGAGAGCATATCCATACAAGCCTCTGTCGAACTCGCGGCAAACCATTCCGGACTCTGGAGCAAGCGAGTCAACGCAACCGCGTCATGAGCAAGAGAGCCGGACGCGTGGACAAGACCGAGTCAGACTCCCAGTCCATAGTTGGGAAGTGAACAAAAGCAACTCAGTCGAAGTGAATCACACGGAGGGCGTTATGAAGAAATACATAATCGAGCGGGAAATCCTGAGGGTCGGAACCCTGGAGCAGGAACAATTGCGAGACGCTGCCACCAGGTCCAACCAGGCACTACATCAGCTGGGACCGGATATTCAGTGGTTGGAATCTTTTGTTGCTGCCGACAAGACGTTCTGTGTCTACCGGGCGAAAGATGAGGCAATTGTCCATCGACATGCAGAACTGAGCGGCTTTCCCGCCACGAAGGTGACGGAGATCGGCAAAATGATTGACACCACGACTGCTTCTGGCAGCAGATGAACATCACTTAAGCACTTCAGAAAGGGCAATTGGAACTGCGTGCAAGACCATGAAAGCCAAGCTGCAAACTGTGCTGGTAGTGTGCGGGCTCGTGTTCAGTCTGATCGTCTCGGCTGCAGCACAAGCCCATTCAAAGCACCGCTTCCCTTTGATTTCAAGGTCGCTGATACGACCTTGAACACCGGGGAATACACCATCGAGAAAGTAACCTCGGAGTCGGCAGAGCTGTTGGCCGTGCGCGACAGTGACTCCGCCCCGTCACCTGGGTCGTCATCGAAGAGGGTCGCAGTGTGAATGGGGCATAGACGGTAAGCCAATGACTCCCGACGCGGTCGTCGCCCTTGTGTGTCCGGACGGTAATAAAGACGCTGGAGGAAACATGAGCATCATCACAACCATACCGGAAATCGGCGGTCTGAAGGCACGATTGAAAGAGACCTGGATGGCCGGAAACTATGACCTCTTCTCGCGCTACATGGAGCAGGATGCGCGAGCTTTCTACGAACGGCTCGACGTTCCCGCTGGATGTCAGTTGCTGGATGTGGCTTGCGGGTCGGGGCAGCTCGCCTTGTGGGCGGCGCGTGACGGAATAAAGGTCACCGGCGTGGACATCGCGCCGAACCTGGTGCAGCGGGCACAGGTGCGCGCAAACGCGGAAGGTCTCAACGCTCGTTTCATGGAAGGCGACGCCGAAGCGCTCCCGTTTGAGGACGCCGGCTTCGACGTCGTAACCAGCCTGATCGGGGCCATGTTTGCCCCGCGGCCGGAAGTCGTCGCCCGCGAACTGCTGCGCGTGTGCAGCCCCGGAGGCACCCTCGCCATGGGGAATTGGACGCCCGAAGGGTTCGTGGGGCAGATGTTTAAAACCTTCGCCATGTTCATCGCGCCCTCCGGAATGCCGGCTCCCGTGTTGTGGGGTGACGAGGCGGTGGTGCGCGAGAGACTGGGCAATGGAATTTCGGACCTGGCAATGAAACGTCGCCACTACACCTTCACCTACCCCTTCCCGCCGGCTGAAGTGGTTAAGTTCTTTCGTCAGTACTATGGGCCCACAAATCGCGCGTTCGCGTCGTTGGATACGAATGCGGCAAGAAAGCTCCGCGAGGAACTGGAGGCGTTGTGGCTCATGCACAATCGCGGAGGCGATGAGATCACCGTTGTCCCTGCAGAGTATCTGGAGGTGATCGCAGTCCGAGCCTGAGGTAAGGGGGCTCCGTCCGAGTCTCCACTACTGGGGAGCAGATAGTTCGAAAATCGCCTGCTTCGGGCCGACCACTGCTGCCTAACTGCTTATTAACTCAGCCTCGTTTTTCTTTGGGACCAGGTTCGCCCGAGCAGACCTCGACTGACTGCGAAAGCGAGCGGGGGGAATTTCAAACTGCCGTTTGAACGCCCGGTTGAATGCCGCCTCGGACTCGTAGCCCACTTCCTCTGCGATCTGAACCACGGAGTAATTGGTTGAGGACAACATCTGCGCACCTAACTGGAGCCGCCAGCGCGTGAGGTAGGCCATTGGAGGTTCATTGAGGTAATGGCGGAAGCGTTCCGCAAGCACTGAGCGTGATATTCCGGCTTCATTTGCCAGTGTGGCGATCGTCCACGGATGCGCAGGATTTCGGTGCATCAGGGCCAGTGTTTTCCCAACTTCTGAATCACGCGCACCGGCCAACCAACCGGTTTGCTCCCGTGGCAAGTGCGCTATGTAGGATCGCAGCGTTTCGACGAACAAGACTTCCGACAATTTTGCTAGCACGGCCTCTCCGCCGGCACGAGACGCATCGGCTTCATTCACCGAAAAGCGGATCGAGTTCTCCAGCCATCTGCCGGAAGCGTCGTTGCGAATACTGACTTTGAAGACTGGCGGCAGGCCGCTGAGAAAAACCTGGCTCAGTTGCGGGTCGCAGGCCATATAGCCGCAGACGAATTTTGTAACTTCTCCTCCTCCTCCCAGACGCCACAACTTCAACCCCTGGGAAAGGACCTCGCGTAAATTCTCCGAATCATCCACGGTCTTGGTGGGCGGGCCATTCTCTACAATGTGCGGGTCGCCATGAGGAATCATCACGATGTCCCCGGCCTGCAGTGCCACACGATTGCCGTTTTCCAGCCGGGCAGAGGCGCGTCCCTCGGTAAGCAAGTGATAAACGATCACGTGTTCAGCGCCCGGTGCAAAATAGCGGGCGAGCCCGCGCGAGGACGCCGCATAAACACTCCATGGCGAGGAAAATTCGCCGTTGTAAAACAGCGCTCCCTGGAGTTTCACTACCTTCAGGACTTCGGAAAGCACATCCATACAACCCTTCCTCGAACTCCCGGCAAACCTTTCCGGACTCTGGAGCAAGCCAATCATACGCCAACCGCGTCACGAGCAAGAGAGCCGGACGCGCGGATAAGACCCTGTCAGACTTCCAGTCCATAGTTGGGAAGTGCCGAGCAAATTCCTGAACAACACAAATAAGGAGAACAAGGATGAGAACTACGGTAGCAAAGGTCGGTTTACTCGTGGGGTGTTTGATGCTCGTAGGCGCGACGTGCGCGGTCGCGCAAGAAAAACAATCAAGTCTCGCACCAATCGTCGCGTTGGACGAATGCGATCCGCTCACTTTCAATGCCGCGCTTGGGCCTGACTTCTGCAAGACCGTCGCGCTTGGCGCGCTTGGATTCACCACGACCTTGCCCGACTTGTTTGCAAAAGCAGCCGCTGGAACTCCGGACCCGGGCTGGGACTTCGAACCTGACACGCTCAAGATCAAAGAAGGAACCACTCTTGTCGTGACCGATCAGGGCGGCGAGCCTCACACCTTCACCGAGGTAAAGAAGTTTGGTGGCGGCTTTATAGGGGGGCTCAATGCGGGAGAGGAGACAGTCCCCGAATGTGTCGGCGGCTTCTCTAAAGTCGAGGTTGCCAAGACTCGAATCATTCAGGGCAGCCAAATGGAGGTCACCGGTTTGTCGAAAGGTGAGCACCATTTTGAGTGCTGCATCCATCCCTGGATGCGTGTGACAGTCGAGGTTAAGTGAACCAATTGCACGAGTGAAAAGAGCGCGAGCTATCCAAGATTCTGATCCGAAACAACAGAATGCCGAACGCATCTAGAACGACGCGGTATTCGTCTTTGTCGCTGAAAGACGTCGTGTGCCTCTGCGCCGAATCTGGCAATGACGAGGTTTGGGAGGAGTTTGTTTCGCGGGTCGGAAGGCCAATCAGCCTCACCATTATGCGCACGGCCTCGCGGTGGGGCGAGCCGTCTCGCTCGCTGGTGGAGGACCTGGTCCAAGCCACCTATCTCAAACTTTGGGAGGGCGGCTGCCGCCTGCTGCGAGACTTTGCCATCCAAAGGCCCGAAGCTATTTTGGGATATTTGAAGAAGACCGCCGCTAATGCCGCTCACGACTATTTCAAGCATGGCCATAGTCAATCATCCGGCGGTGGCGAGCCTCATGTTTCCACCAGCGATGTTGACCCCGAGGCGGGAAATGAGGCTCATGGCAGCCAAGACAAAATTGCTTTCGGAATCATCTTGAATGAGATCGACGAATATCTGAGGCGTTGCTTGACCGAGCCAGACCAGGATCGTGACCGTACGATCTTCTGGCTCTATTTCAGGCAAGGCATGAGCGCCAAAGAAATTTCTTCCCTGCCCACAATCGGGCTCGGCGCTAAAGGAGTTGGGAGCGTCATCGATCGGCTGAAGCAAGGGGTTCGGGAGCAGATACTTAGCTCTCCTTCGGATTCCGAAGGTGACGAGGAGGTAGAGTCAAAAGCAAATTCCCTCGCGAACTCGTATTAGTAGTCAGGGGTATCGGGATTTGGGACGTCCGTTCGATAGACATATTGACAATAATGAGCTCAATGCCCTTGTGCATTCGTTCTCGGAGAACGGGCACGATTCGCATGGGCTCTCTCCAGACGCGGTTCGCGAGGCAGAGCGTCACGTGCGTGCGTGCGCGGATTGCAGCAGTAAGGTATCGAAATACTGGCAGCTAGTGAGCCAGGTCTCAAATACGGCGGTTTCGCAAGCCGCACTGCCGGGAGCTGACTGTCCTAACGACGAAGATGTTGACTGGCATGAAGTAGCCGCCGGATTGTGGCCGGAATTGAAGGCAAAGCAGTTGATTATGCATGCCGCGCTTTGTGACCACTGCGGGCCACCGCTTCGCGCCGCTGCGTCTCTGAATGCCGAGGCGACTCCTCAAGAAGAGAAACTGCTGGCGCAATTGAAGGATCCAACGCGGCCTGTTTTTGTGCCTGCACCTGTACCCCCACTTCGACAACCTTGGCGGTTTACGAGATGGTTGGTTCCAGCGGTAGCGTTGATCGTGATTGTCGGAGTGTTACGCTCGAGACCGTCATCGTCACCAATCTCTCTTTCTGGGTCGGAGTTTGCCGAATCCGCTGTTAGTACGTATCGGGCACATGCTCAAGGACACCTTGCCCTCGACGTTCACTCGGACTCGCAGCAGGCGCTCAACGAATGGTTCAAAATGAAGTCACCCTTTTCCTTGGCTTTGCCAGCATCGCTTGCGGCGCCGGGTGAGGAACGGCCCTATCGCCTGGAGGGCTCGCGACTGGTGCCGCTTGGCAGCAAGACTGCGGCCTACATTGCTTACAGGATGCAGACGGGCCCTGTAGGCCTGATGGTGACCCCCGATTCGGTGGCCGTTGCCTCAGGAGGAATCCAAGTTGACTTTAGGAAGGTAAGTTTCCACTATGGCATGCGCGATGGCTACAAGGTTGTGACCTGGTCAATTCACGGGCTGACATATGCTCTGGTTTCTCAGGAAGGAAATAGCACACAGCAATCCTGCATGGTTTGCCACTCCGCCATGCGAGACCGCGATCTGAGTCACACGCCGACTCCGCTACGCGATCAAGAAAATCCTGCGCCTTCGGCAATTGGTCTCTTTACAGAACAGTAGGATTGCTGTCTCGAACAACCTCCGCCAACCTTCGTCGTCGGAGAATTGGTAGCCGGAGCAGTCGAATGATAGAGGAAACGCTTCACCACCGTGGAACGACGTTGGTACGACGATTATTGCTCGCACCCGGCGAGGCCACGAGGTGGCATCGAGATCCGTTCCACCGCATAACGGCTGTCTTCCAAGGAGCCGCTCTGGATATTGAATTCCGCGACGGCGGTCCCCAAAAACATGTCGAAGTCACACCTGGGCAGGTCGACTGGGACGAGCCTGGTGACCGCCCTCATCGCGCCATTAACCTCGGCCACGTGCCATACGAGGAGATCACGATATTTTTCCTCTCACAACCAGACGATGTTCCCCAGCCGGATGCGCCTTAGCTTTCGCTGTTAACCGCGCCGTTCGACAATGCAGTTGCTGAGGGAAAAGTCGGTTTTGGAGAGCAGAGGCGGGTCACTTCTCAAAAGCGCCAAAGCGCGAAGCAATTTCCCCAAAAAGCAAACTCCACCGAGATCTCGTTATATCTAGAGAGGCCGATTACGCCTTCCGAATAACCGTTTAACAGAACCGACACTAAACAAGTTGTCATCTGTAAGGCTCTTTTAATCCGCATGCAGTAATGCGGCGAACAGCCTTCGAGCTAGTTGTGTGTCTTGAACCGCAACCGTACTAACACAGAGAAATGGAGAACAAATAAATGAGTTACAAGTTCAATCAGCAAAAAACAAAGACTGCTCGAGTTCGGAGCCTGTTCGGAGCCGCTCTCTTGCTCGCATGTGCATTCGGCACAGTCACCCTTGCCGCGGCGCAAGTCACGCCTCCACCCACGCCTGACACTATTGCCGTACCGGCGGGAAACTCTGCATATTTGGTCGGCCACGCCTCCGGCAGCCAGGGCTACACTTGCCTGCCGACGAGCACCGGTGGCACTGCCTGGAACCCCACCGCCCGCCCCGAAGCTACCCTCTTTGTGGATTTCTTCGGGCATCCAGTCCAGATCATCACGCACTTCCAAAGCATCAATGAAAACCCCAAACCGGGCGTTACGGTCCCGCTCAGTGGGAACGCGACGTGGCAGAGTTCCCTCGATAGCAGCAGGGTGTGGATGGTAAAGAAGAGCGGAATCGACGCCGGCTCCGACCCGGCGAGTTGCCCGAATAGCGGCTCGATTCAATGCCTCTTGTTGCAGTCAGTCGGAAACCAGAGAGGGCCCACGGGCGGTAACCTCTTGGCCAACACCACCTTTATCCAACGTCTGAACACCAGCGGCGGAGCGGTTCCTACCACCGCCTGCACTGTGGGTCAGACTCAGCTCCGGCCCTACACGGCGGACTACTTCTTCTTCCGCGCGGACAACTAGGCACTTCAATCCGCTGTGGGCGAAGTTTCGGGTTGTGCACGCGGAGAGCGCACTGTGTTGGTGTTCTTCGCGTGCTCGCCCACTAGCCTTGGAATTTATTTGGAATTTTCTTGCGAGCACTTAAGGACCGTCTTTAGCAGTACCGAATAAGTTGCACGTAGAGCCGACAAGAATCAATCGGGAGTTTCCCGTGCAAAAGTCAGAGCAGAAAGATCAACGTCGCGAAACTTTCGAAACTAAAAAGGAGAACTTTGCAATGAATCGATCTGAGTACCAGGTAAAGGAAAAGACTCTAGCTTCACGAGTATTTCTCTTCAGTAACTTGCAACGCGCCATTGTGGCGGTTGCCCTACTGGCTTTCGTTCCCGCTTCTGCGATGGCTCAGTACCCAGGCGGTGGAGGCGGAACAGGCACGTATCCGGGAGGCACCCGTCCGAGCTACGGCTCAAAAGGCGCAGTCATCGGTGGCGTCGTGGCCGGTGCAGCCGCCGGTGCCGGCTTACTTTACTGGAAGCTTCACAACCGAGCCAAGCTGCAAGGATGCGTGGCTGATGGTGGAGACAAGCTTGTCAGTGAGAAGGACAACCACATTTACACCCTCACCAACAAGCAAAACCAGTCGCTGAAACCCGGAGAGCGCGTGGAACTACTGGGCAAGAACGCCAAGGACACGTCGGGTGAGCCAACGTTCGAGGTCTTCAAGATGAGCAAGGACCTTGGCCAGTGCACGACCACAACAGCAGAGCGGCGCTAATGCAGCCACGCCACTGAGGAAGCGCGGGCGCAAGTCAATGGAGGGGAGCTATGACACTAGAAATCATTTGGCGGAATCCAGCAGCGCTGCCAGAAACCAAACGGCAGATCGAGCAAATTGTGACAGATGACTATGGCGCAGTTTACGCGGTCCGTCGCGCAGATGAGACCACGGTATTTGAATTGATCCTGCGCGGCGCCGCTTAAACGGCTCGGATCGCTGAACAATTCGCAGAAGTCTGGAGGACACGGTCCTATGGCAACTAAAACCTTGACAGTTCTTGACGACGAAGCACTGAGAATTCGAATCGCGGAACTTGCGCCGGGTATGCCTGTGTCCGAATGGGGACTTCCGTGCTCCAGCAACAACTCCTCAGCAGGGCCCGAACGCGTCACCGAGTTCGTGCCGGATAACTATCGGATCGCGCTTGTCTCTTTTCAAAGTGGCCAAGATCGCATAGGCGGAAATCCGCCGCAGGCTGGCAGGATGGACCGAGTTTTCCTTCTGCAGCTGACATGGAAAGAATTCGTTAGACGAGTCCGCAGCGGGCCAGACCAAACAAGTTCATTGGAAGAAAAGAAGATTGTGCGGTTTGGCCGGGTCAGAGTTGATTTTTTGGCGATGGAAGTACGGCGATCAGACCGTCTGGTGGGCCTGACCGCAATGGAGTTTAAGGTCCTTAAATTCTTTGTGTCGAATCCCAAGCGAGTGATCTCGCGAGACCAACTACTGAATGAAGTATGGGGTTATGACAACTATCCCAGCACCCGGACAGTTGACAACCACGTTCTGAATCTGCGGCAGAAGCTCGAGTCAGAACCTGCGGATCCCGTTCACTTCCGAACTGTCCACGGGATTGGCTACAAATTCATTCCCTAAGGTGCGCTGATGTTGAACTCAAATATTGCGAGGTGTTTGTGGAACTAACAATGACTGAAAATGTGCAACTTTCGATTGAGTGTGCCCACGACCATGACTTGGCGCTCGTCCACGCCTGCAAGAACGGAGATGCTACGGCGTTCGAGCAACTCGTAAAGCGATACGACGTCAGGCTCTTTAGCATTGCTCAGCACATCACCCACAACCGCGAAGACGCGGAGGACGCCGTTCAAGATGCCTTTCTGAACGCTTTTCGGAACTTGACCCAATTCCGCGGGAATTCACAATTCTCGACCTGGCTGATTCGGATCACGGTGAATGAGTCTCTGATGAAGCTGCGAAAGCGGCGCTCTATCCGAGAAGTATCCATGGACGAAGACTTTCAGAACGAAGAGCAGATATCTCCGTTCGAGTTTGCTGATTGGGCGCCTAATCCTGAGGAACTCTACGGCAGGACTGAGTTGCGAGATATTTTGCGGAGCGTGCTACAGGAATTGCAGCCCAGCTTAAGGGTGGTTTTTGTCCTGCGCGACATACAGGGGCTTTCGACTGAGCAGACAGCGGAGGTGCTCGAGTTGAGCCACGATGCAGTCAAGGCACGACTATGGCGGGTCCGCCTGAAGTTGCGCAGAAGGCTCAGCAAGTACTTCGGCGTCGCGGTGGCACACAGCTGAGCATCCGTTTCTCCGGCTGAAAGGCCGCAGAAGGCGGGAGGGCCTCAGGGGGAGACCTCCCGCTTGCAAAAACAGTAAATGAATTTCGCGAACACCACGTAAGCAACGATCACTACCAACAATATAAGGAGAAT
>Ga0066709_100005449_pt1 | contig 10481 bp, 9 predicted proteins | sample GraSoiAngelo_158_FD_79665 | JGI IMG/M metagenome (GOLD analysis project Ga0066709, IMG submission 79665) | Grasslands soil microbial communities from the Angelo Coastal Reserve, California, USA - 14_1009_16_30cm | ecosystem: Environmental > Terrestrial > Soil > Grasslands | place: USA... | reverse complement strand
GCGCAGCAACGCTCCATTTCGGGGCGCGTGACCAATGCCGTCAGCGGGCAGCCGGTGGCAGGGGCGGTGGTCTCCGTCGCGGGAGCGCCGGGCTCCGTCGGAACGAAGGAGGACGGTGCCTTCACGATCTCCGCCCCGGCGGGGCCCGTCACCCTTCAGGTTCGGTTCATCGGCTTCAAGCGGCGCGCGGTGCCGGTGCCGGCGGATCAGAATACGGTGAACGTGACGCTCGAGGAGGACATCTTCAACCTTGAGGCGGTGGTCGTGACGGGCCAGGCGACCGGCCTGGCGCGGCGCAACGTCCCAAACGCGGTGGCGGCCGTGAGTGCCGTCGAGCTCGCCGGCGCCCCCGCGCCCAGCCTCGAGATCAAGCTCGCCGGGCGGGTGCCGGGCGCGAACATCCAGACCAATTCGGGGGCGCCGGGCGGCGGCGTCCAGGTGGCGCTACGCGGCACGACGTCCGTGTTCGGCGCGGCGACGCCGCTGTACGTCCTCGACGGCATCATCGTGAGCGACGTGGCGATCCCCAACAACCAGGAGGTGATCACCGCCTCCAACCGGGGCTCGAACCCCTCGCCGCTGCAGCAGGATCAGGTCAACCGCGTGGCCGACTTGAATCCCGACGACATCGAGAGCGTCGAGATCCTGAAGGGCGCCTCGGCCTCCGCCATCTACGGCGCCAAGGCGTCGAACGGCGTGGTCGTCGTCACGACCCATCGCGGCCAGATCGGCCCGCCGCGGTTCAACGTCCGGCAGCGGTTCGGCACGTTCGACCTGTCGCACAAGCTCGGCCAGCGGGTATTCGCGGACTCGAACGAGGCGATCGCCGCGTTCGGTGCCAGCGCCGCGGCGTTCTTCCGGAACAACGCCACCAACCCGAACTTCGGCCAGCCCGACTTCGCCCCTGGCAAGGCGTTCGACCACGAGGAGGAGCTGTCGGGCCGGAACAACCTGTCCACCGAGACCGCGTTGAGCGTGAGCGGGGGCGACGACAACACCCGCTACTACGTGGGCGGGCTCGTCAAGGACGATGAAGGGGTCGAGCTCAACACCGGGTACAAGCGGCACACCCTGCGCCTGAACCTCGACCAGCGGGTGAGCTCGCGGCTGAACCTCACGTTCAGCTCGAACCTGGTGCACTCGCTCGGGGCGCGCGGGCTGAACAACAACGACAACAACGGCGTCAGCTACTACATGGCGCTGCAGTTCATCCCCAGCTTCCTCGACCTGCGGCAGAAACCGGACGGGACGTGGGGCAGCACGCTGTCGCCGATCAGCTTCATTCAGAGCAACCCGCTGCAGACTGCCACCCTCATGGTGAACGACGAGGAGGTGTGGCGCTATCTCGGCGGGGGGCGGGCGACGTTCGAGGTCTACAACAGCGAGCGGCACAACCTACGATTCGTCGGCAACGGCGGGCTCGATTGGTTCGGTCAAAAGAACACGCTGTACTTCCCGCCGGAGCTGCAGTTCATGCCGGTGATCCAGCCGGGGAAGCCGGGAGCGTCGCTCCTGGCGAACGCCGACAACCTCAATACCAACTACAACCTCAACCTGGTGCATACCTACCGGCCGGCCGGCTCCGTCGTGACGACGTCGGTCGGGTTCCAGGAAGAGGACTACGACCTCAACATCGGCCGGATCGTCAGCCGCAACTTGCCCCCCGGCCAATCGAACGTGAACGCCGGGACGGATGTCAACGTCGCCCAACGGCGCGAGCGGGTGAGGGATTTCGGCTTCTACGGGCAGACCGAGCTGCTGCTGCAGGACGAGCGGCTCCTGCTCACCGTGGGCGCCCGCGCCGACCGCTCGAGCAATAACGGAGACCAGCGCAAATACTTCTGGTACCCGAAGGCCGCCGCCTCCTACCGGCTGTTGAACCCGCTCGGCGGCGTGGACGAGGCAAAGCTGCGCGTCGCATTCGGCCAAACGGGCAACCGCCCGAACTATGGCTCGCGCTTCACGGAGCTGGACGCGACCCAGGGCATCGGCGGGCTGGCGGGCCTCACGCTCACCGGCGTCGCCGGCAGCCCGAACATCCAGCCGGAGCGCCAGACCGAGATCGAAGGCGGCGTGGACGCCATTCTCATGGGCGGTCGGGCGAACCTCGAGCTGACGCTGTACCAGAAGTCCGTTTCCGACCTGTTACTGCCACGCACGCTCGCTCCGTCCACCGGGTTCACGACGCAGTTCGAGAACGGCGGCAAGCTGCGGAACCGGGGCGTCGAAATCGGGGTCGGCTACTCGCCCGTGAATCGCCCGGATTTCCAGTGGGTCAGCCGGGCGAGCTTCTGGCTCAACCGCAGCACCGTGATGGAGCTCCCGGGTGGCGACACGACCGGCTTCCGGGTCGGCGGGTTCGGCTGCTCGGACGGTTGTTTCTTCCTCAAGCCCGGACAGTCGGCGACGATGATCTTGGGGAACGTCGGCGCCGATACGACGATCGTCGGACCCGACACGACGGTCACGATCCTCACGGGCCGGATCGGGGACGCGAGCCCCGACTTCAAGCTGTCGTTCTCTAACGAGATCAACTGGCACCGCCTGAGCCTCAGTATGCTGTGGGACTGGCAGCACGGGGCCAACGTGGTGAACCTGACCAAGCTGCTGTACGATTTGGGCAAGGTCACGCAGGACTACGCGGTCCGGCTCGACTCCGCCACGGCCGTGGGCCGCGCCTGCGCTTCCGCCATCGACACCACGGGCGCCGGGCCGGCCTACGCCTTTCTGGGCGCCTGCCGATTGACGCGCTACAACTTCTTCACCGGGACGTACACGGAGAGCGCGTCATTCCTGAAGCTCCGGGAGGTCACGCTGACCTGGAGTGTGCCGCAGAGCGTCATGAACCACCTCTGGGCGGGCGCGCGCGACGTGAGACTCAGCTTGAGCGGGCGCAACCTGATCGTGATCACCCCGTATACCGGCATGGACCCCGAGGTCAGTAACTTCGGCAGCCAGCCGGTGCAGCGGAACATCGACGTGGCGCCGTATCCGCGCAGTCGCAGCTTCTGGCTCACCGTCAGCGCGGGGTTCTGACCATGAACCTCAGTGCGAGGGCCCGGCATATGACGAAGCTCGCGTATCTCCCGTTGGTCGTCGGCGCGCTGCTGGCGGGCTGCCGCGACCCGAACGTGCCCGACTTGAACAACCCGAGCATCGACGACCTCGTCTCCAATCCGACCCGTGCCAAGGTGGCCACGGCGGCGCAGGGTCTGCTCGTCGGGGCGCGCCTGAACATCGCCGAGTTCAACGGTTACGTCTCCGAGCTGGGCGTGTTCGGCCGCGAGTCGTACATCTTCGACCCCGGCGACAACCGCTTCGAGACGGAGCTGCTGTTCGGCCCGCTCGACCCCGGCGGCCCGCGCTTCGGCGGCAATCTGTGGGTGGCGCGCTACGCGAACATCCGGGCGGCCAACAACATCCTGAACGCGCTGGACAATCCGGCGTTGGTCGCGATGACCGCCGCGGAGAAAGCCGCGGTCCGGGGGTTCGCCCAGACGATGCAGGCGCTCGACTTTCTCGAGGTGATCAACACGCGCGATACGCTGGGCGCGCCGATCGACGTGAACCGGCCCCTCGGCGCCGCCCTTGCGCCCATCGTGCCCAGGGATTCGGTGTTCGGTCACATCGTAACGCTGCTCGACTCAGCCGATACCCAGCTGGCGGGCGCGGGCGCCGCGTTCCCGTTCCAGCTGTCGGCCGGCTTCTCGAGCGTCGGGACGTTCAACACCCCCGCTACGTTCAGGCGGTTCAACCGCGCCTTGAAGGCCCGGGTGCAGGTTTACCGAGGCGCCATCTTCAGCTGCGCGGCGTGCTTCACCGACGCGCTCGCCCTCCTGACGACCGGGGCGACGTTCATCGACACCCTCCCCGGGTTCAACCTCGACGGCGGCGTCTATCACTCGTTCGGCACAGGCTCGGGCGACCTGACGAACGGACTCTACGACCCGACCCCGGCGAAGCTGTTCGCCCACCCGTCGCTGGTAACCGCGGCGGATACCCAGGCGAGCGGGCAGCGCGATCGCCGCTTACTCAACAAGACGTTCGCCGTGGCCAACAAGCCCTACGGTTCCCACAACTCGGACCGCGCGTTCCAACGCTACGCCAGCAGCACGGCGTCGGTCCCGATCATGCGGAACGAGGAGCTGATCCTGCTCCGGGCGGAGGCGAATCGCGGGCTTGGCACTCCGGCGAACCTCGTCGCCGCCGCGCAGGACATCAACTTCGTGCGCGTGAAGTCCGGCAACCTGCCGGCCATCGCCAACCTCGGACTCCAATCGGCGGACAGCATCCTGACGGTGCTGCTGAAGGAGAAGCGCTACTCGCTGCTGTTCGAGGGCGGGCACAGCTGGATCGACCACCGGCACTACGGCCGGTTGAGCCGGCTGCCCACCCAGTTGGGCGACGCGATGTTCGTCCTGATGCCGGTGCCGCTGGACGAATGCCTGCCGCGTGCCCGGCCGAGCCGCGGGTGCCCGTGAGGTAGTTTCTCGGAGCCAAAACGACAAACCGCCGGACGGCATCCCAGCCGCCCGGCGGCTTCGTTTTCTCCGACGACGACGTCGTCTCCCTACATCTCAGTGTAGTACTTCGCCCCCAGCACCACGGCGAGCGGCTGCTGCACCAGCGCCACCAGTGTGATCAGCACCAGCGTGTTGTGAGGCATCATTCCCATGGGCCACTCGAACAAGGCGTGGAAGAGGCCGGTGGCGACCCAGCCGATCAGCCCCGCCTTGATCGCGGTCGCCGGCCCGGCGCCATAGCGCGGACGAACCGCCGCATACACCCACACGAGGAAGATCCCGAACAGGAAGTCGACGAAGGTGAACCATGCGATCGTACCGGTCGCCATCGTCGCCGGCTTGCCCATCGCCTGCATCATCGCCGCCATTTCGTTTTTCAAGATCACCGTGAACAGGACGAAATCGATGATGTTCAGCACCACGCCTGCCACCAAACCACCGATAATGACGCCCTTCAGGTTGATCTTCCCCATCGGGCACCTCGAGGTAGAGGACGCGCAGCGCGGACAGCCTCGGCACGGGCGCCAGGGTAGGGGTCGGCCCCCGTCCCGTCAAGGGTCACAGCACCGTGAGCACGGCCACGAGCCCCCCCATCCCATCGGGCACCACGGCTACCCCCCCCGGCACGACCCACTCCTTCCCGTCGACGAACAGATTGAAGTGGTACGTTCCGGGCGCGAGGACGAACGCGCCCTCCCAGATGTCGCCGCCGCTCCCGCCGCTCCCCAGCGCGCGCAGCGCCGTGGGCCGCCACGAGTTCCAGTCCCCCGCGATCGCCACCGACCGCGCCCCTTCCATCCGAAACCGCACCACGACGCTGTCGCCTCGGCGGCTGGCGACAAGTGGCGCGAGCCGCCGGGCGAGCGCCGCCGGCGGCGTGAACCGCCGGGGCGTGGCGTGCACCCGGATGCCCGCGCTGACGTAGCCCGCCGCAGGGAGCCCCTGAAACGGATCGGACAGGTACCTCCCGGCACTCAGCTCGAGGGACAGCGCGGGCGTGGTGAAGTACTGGAACGCTGCGCTCACCGCGCCCTTGGAGCCGTAGGCCGCGCTGACGCGGGCAGTAACCCAAAAGGACCCGACGAGGCGACCGCGGTCGACCGCGGCGCCGCCGAGCACATCCGTGTACCAGGCGTCGAGGAAGCGGGTCGACTCGATGCTGAGCGACAGCTGCGGTGCTGCCGCGCGTTCCTGCCACCACCCCCGCGCTCGCATTCGTAGCGACGTAATGCCCAGCTCGCGCTCGATCACACCGCTCACCGCGCCGACACCGAGCGCGATGCCACCCCGCCCACCGGTGAGCGTCAGCTCGCCGAGCGCGCTGCCGGCGGCGGCCGCGGCGCCGTCCGAGCGGTTGCTCGCCGCGACGGTGGCACTGAGCGCGAGGTAGGAACTGGTCAACCCGTCCCGCGGCAGCGCTGCCCACACGTCCGCGCGCCCCTGCTCCGCCCAGACCCCGCCGGGGAGCGCGGAGACGGAGCCGTTCGCTCCCAAGAAGAAGGAAGGCCTGAGGAATTGGACGGCGGGAGAAAGGGTGGCGTTGCTGAAGGTCGAGCCGCCGGTATCACGTACGGTGCCTACGCCAGCGCCGAGCGATGCCTGGGTCTGGGAGAGGGCCGCGCTGGGCAGCACCGCCAAAAAGAAAACCGGTCCCAGTTTCATGGGACCGGTAACATACAGCCGCTGATGATTGCTGTTACGGCCGGCGGCTGTGACCCGCGCCGGGATCGGACGGCTTCCGTGACGGCGATGCCGGGGTCGCCGGTGTCGCCGGGATGGCGCGACCGCCTGGCCCCGCGCCCGGCTGCGCGATCGTGGGCCGCTGGGCCGGCGTCACCGGCCGGTTGTCCAACCCGACCGCTTGGCCGCGGACGTGCGTCGCACGCCGCGCCATCGCCTGCGCCACCTTGGACTTCGCTGTATCGGACGCTTGAGCCGCCGGGATCGTCTTCGATCTCGCCGTCGGGGACGCATGATCATTGGCTGGAATGGGCGTCTGCGCCGCCAGCAACGTCGGCACGGCGAGCGCCGCTGCAATGCCCAGGATTCGCTTCAACATACCTACCTCCAGTGCTACCGTGATGTCGCCGCCCGGGTCGCCCGGGCGCGCTCCTTGGCCGTCTCCCGGAGCCAGGCGTCGGCTCCGTGGCGCCGTCGGATCAACAGCTCGGCGCCGTGCCACACCTGCTCGAATACCTCCGCGACCACGCGCTCGGCCCGTGCAGCGTCCATCAGGATGCTGTAGACCAGGGCGTAGAGCGAAGGGCCGTGCCGGCGCTGGAGCTCGATGAGAGCAGTCGCGTCGTGCCCTGCCACTCGGTCCAGGAGCACCTGGTCGGGGATGGGGCTTGGCATAGGCCCCTAAAGACTCCGCCCGGCGAGTGGAGGTAACGAGGTACTGTGGTAACGCAGATCACAACCCACGCTCCCGTCGGATGTTACTGGACCTGGGCCCGGCGACTCTTTAACAATGACGGTTGCCTCTCCCGCCGCGGGGGCCTAGCATCCGCGGGGATGTCACGGAGGATCTGAGTTGAGCGGTCGGGACGGGGCGGACGGCGCCGTGGTGCGCGCCGTCCTGGCTGGCGACACCGAGCGGTACGCAGAACTGGTACGGCGGTACCGGGACCGATATGCGCGCTACGCGGCGCAGATGCTCGGGTCTGTGGACGCCGCCGAGGACGCCGTCCAGGACGCGTTTGTTCGGGCCTACGATCGGCTGGCGGAGTGCCGCGACCCGGACAAATTCGTGGGATGGTTCTTCCTGATCTTGCGCAACCGCTGCTTCGCGGAGCAGCGCAAGAACAGGGCATCGGCCCCTCTCGAGGCAGCCGATGCCGTGGCGGCGGCAGGCCAGCCCGACGGTGAGATGGAGACGGCGGAGCGGCGGCGAGCGCTGCAGCGAGCCCTGCTCGAGCTGACGCCGGAGCAGCGTGAGGTATTCGTGTTGAAGCACGTCGAAGGGTTGTCGTACGACGAGATTGCGGCGCGGGTCGGCACCTCGGTCCCGTCGCTCAAGATGCGGATGCACCGGGCGTACGACCGCCTCCGCGAGCAACTGAAGGACAGGGCGTGACGATGACCGACTTTCATCCGTTGGTAAAGCAGCTCCTCGACGGCGAGGTGACCCTCGCCGACCTGCCGCCCGGGCTTCGGGCGGAAGGGGAGGAAGCGCTGCGTCTGCTCGGTGCCGTGCACCGCGAGCCGGTGACCCTGCCCGCGGCCCTCGAGGCGGGCGTGATGACCGCGGTCCGACACCGTGCTGCGGCGCCGTCGTTGTGGCGGCGGCTCACCGCGCCGCGTGAGGTGCGCCTACGGGTGCGGCCGTGGACGCTCGCGCCGGCGCTCGCCGCGGCGGCGGCGCTCGCGCTCTTGCTGAGCCCTCCGCGCCCCGAGCCCAAGGCCACCACCGTGACGGTGCGGTTCGTGCTTTTCGCGCCCCAGGCCCAACAGGTCGCGCTCGCCGGCACCTTCAATCAGTGGGATCCCGCGGCGACGCCGCTCGTGTCCACCGGCGCGTCGGGTATTTGGACGGCGACCCTGACGCTCCCCGCTGGGGAGCACCAGTACGCCTTCGTCGTGGATGGCGCGCGCTGGGTGCCCGATCCCGCCGCGCCCGCGGTGGACGACGGCTTCGGACGGCGCAACAGCGTGCTCACGCTATGACCGTGCGGCTGGTAGTCGCCCTGCTCGCGATCGCCGCGACGCCGCTCGAGGCGCAGCAGGACGACGCTGCCCGGCTGGCGGGACGCGTTTCGCCCGAGGTGGCCGCGCTGGTGCGGCAGCTCGCGACCGATGCGGCGGCGCGCGGCCTGCCCGTCGACCCCCTGATTCAGAAGGCGATAGAAGGCGGCGCCAAGGGCGTCTCCCCGGACCGAGTGGTCATTGCAGTGCGTGGCGTCGCAGCGCAGCTCGACGCGGCCGCGGGCGACTTGCGCGAGGCCGGGTTGACCCCGCTCGACACCGAGGCGATCGCCGCCGGGGCCTTCGCGCTCAACGCCGGCCTTGCAGGACGGGATGTTGTGACGTTGGCCCGCGCGAGCCGCGCCGCCTACGGCGCGGCGGTCACGCTGCGCGTCGCCGGCACCCTCACGGCCCTCGGTGTCCCCGCGGCGGAGACCGTCGCCCTCGTCAGCGAGACGATCCGCGCGGGACGGAAACCCGGCGACCTGTTGGCGCTGCCGGGACGGGTGCAGGCGGAGGTAGCGCGCGGCGCGACGCCGGCGCAGGCGGCCGCGGGGCTGGCGCGCGCCGCCGCGGCCCACGCCAACGCCCCGGGCCAAAACAGACCCAAGCACCCACACCCCTAGGTCCCGCCACAAGTCGCGATTCGAAAAACCTACCGTAAGGGCAGGTATCCCACGGTCAGCGTCACGGCTTCGACGGTCTCGCGCCGGGCGGCGCCCACGCGGCCCTGCTCGATGCGATAGGCGAGCCGCCCCCACAGCGGCCGCGAGGCGAGTCGCAGCTGCAGGCCCGCTTCCGCCCCCCGGCCGGCAGCGGAAGACGCGGGCCTGCTGACGTTGCCGGCGAACGCCTGCCACAGCTCCACGACGCTCTCCACGCGACCCGGGAAGAGACTGCCGCGAGCGCTCGCCCGTGCCGACCAGAAGAGCCAGCGCTGGTCGCCGAAGGTGGTGCCATACGAGCGGGCGTGAGGGCCGAGCCACAGGGTGAGCCAAGGGCGTACCGTGTACCCCAGCAGCGCTTCACCCTCGGCGACGTCGCGCGCCATCACCGTTGGCAAGTTGCCCGTCACGCGGCCCTGGCCATAGCGCGCGCGCAGGGCGAGACGGCGGCGCGTCAGCAGCGCCTCGGCCGTGAATACCGTGCCGCTCAGCCGCTCGCGTAGTGTGTCGGTCCGGCTGCGGACGGTCTCGCCCCCTCCCGCGGCGCCGAGCGACACCTGCCATCGCGCCTGGGCCGCGAGCGACGGCGAGAGCGTGCCGAGCGCCACGGCGCACGCCAGCGCGAGCCCGCGCGTCACGGCGCTTCCGGGGTGAGGAAGAGCGGCGTGCCGGCGCGGATTCGCATTCTCACTTCACGGATGCGCTGGGCGTTGCGGCGGGTCACGTCGTCCACCGCGCGGCGCCAGTCGTCGCGCAGCGTGCGATTGTGCGCCGCGTTGCCCGGAATCGGCCGGCCGGGATGGTGCGAGAGAAACGCCGCGATCCCGGCGATCGTCACCGCTCCGCCCACGAGGAACCGCGCGCCGCTCGCATCTTCGCGGCTCGCGACGACGGTGGGCAGGACGACAATGGCCAGGGCGGTGAGCGCGGCCGGCGCGAAGGCTCGCGCAGCGGGGCCGACGGGTTGTCGCTCGGGCCGGAGCAGCGAGTCCGGCGGCGGGGCGGGGTGCGAGAGCGTATCGGCCGACGGCTGCGCCACTTCGATGGGCAGACGGAGAATTCGCACGACGCGCCGCCCGCGGTCGAGGGAAGTCACCGTGAGGGTGTAGCGGCCGTCCGGCGGCCGCGCGCCGCTCGAGTCCAGGCCGTTCCAGGTCAGGGCCAAGCTGTCGCCGATCGGACCCGCGTACAGCGTTCGCAGCACGCGCCCGGTCTCGGTGCCGAGCGTCGCGCGCACGTCGTGAAAGGTGCTGGCGTAGAGGCGCACGGCGAACGCGTCGGCGCCGGGCCGGATGCTCGTGTCGGCGGGGGCGCGGGCGATCACCGTCGGGGTCGCGCGCCGGACCCCCTCATAGAGCGCGAGCACCTGGGGCGGAAACACTAGCTCGTCGGGCCGGAAGCGCGGGTCGAGCAACACGAGGCGTCGCGCCACGGCCGCGGCGGAGTCGGGACTGTTGCGGAAGAGCTCGGTGGCGGCGAGGTAGATCAGGGCGCGCGCGGCGCCGGCGGGGGCTAGCGCCTCCGCGCCTTGGAAGGCGAGCGACCGGCGCAGCAGTCCGGCGGCGCCGTCGAACTCGAGGTCCTGGTAGGCGCGCACGCCCTGCGCCAG
>Ga0066709_100005448_pt1 | contig 10482 bp, 8 predicted proteins | sample GraSoiAngelo_158_FD_79665 | JGI IMG/M metagenome (GOLD analysis project Ga0066709, IMG submission 79665) | Grasslands soil microbial communities from the Angelo Coastal Reserve, California, USA - 14_1009_16_30cm | ecosystem: Environmental > Terrestrial > Soil > Grasslands | place: USA... | reverse complement strand
GCGGCTTTGACCTCCGATCGGTCGGAAGTGGTGCGCGGCGTGCGCACGAGCGTGGCGGGGGACGATGCGGCGCTCTATAACTCGTTGTTGTTGACGGTTCAGGACGCCAGCCGGCATCCGGGAAGAAAGGTGATCGTAGTGTTCTCGAACGGCCCCGACAATTCCAGCATGGTGCCCCCTGAGGATGTCGCCGAGCTGGCCCAATCAGCAGGCATACCTATCTACATGATCAGCACGACTGAGGCGCAGCTTGAGCCCGTTTCTACCGCTGTTTTTGACCGTATGAGCGCGGCCACTGGCGGCAAGGCCTATTTTGCCAAGAGTTGGCGGGATGAAAAGAAAGCGTTTGCCTCCATCCGGGACGACTTAGCGCACCTTTATTCGTTCAGCTATTATCCAAAGCCGAATCCCAATCGTGGATGGCGCTCTATCAAAGTACAACTAGTAGGCGAGCGCTTGAAGAAGTATCACGTCCGGACGCGGAACGGATATCGTCCCAGACCGAACCGGTTTTCAGCAGGCAATGTGCCAGCGTCTACTTCGGAGTCTGTTCCGAACTGACGCAATAGAATCACGCATATTTGGTATTGGAAATAGCAAGCGGTCCTCGGCCTCACTACGCTCTTACAGTAATGCGAATATAATTGCACGGATTTCAACTCTCGTCCCTGCTCCCGCCTTGCCAAACAAGCCTAAATTCCAAGCTTGGCAACATTGTCTCTGGCGCGTTAAAGGGAGATTCCGCCGAAAGTACCATCGGTAGCAGACCTCGCGTGTGTCATTTCAGGGCACACTGAATTTCAGCTGCAATTTCTTCGCTCGCGGCCGCCCCTGTTGCCCTTCCCAGCGCGCGGTAGTTTTCGAAGTGGGGTTCGTCAAACCACTGATTCGCTGTGGTGTCATGCGGAAAACTATGATTCTTCTTCGCATAAGCTAGAACATCGTTCGAGTCTCCTTCGACCAGCGCTGGTTTCAGATAAATGATAGTTCCGTCTTCGCTGGGAGAACTCGGGTTGTAATGAATCTTCCCCACCGCAAAATGAGCTCTTGAACGCTTGCCCTGATCTTCTCCACTCTCAGGTTCGGCCAAGAGTTCCTTGACCCCACTCATCTCAATCTCACATCCGAAGTCGGTGCGGCAACGTTCGATCGCGTTGTGCAGGTCGCCGAAGGCATAGTTCGGATCGCAAGAAGCATCGCTGGCAACAATTAATTTGCATCGACGCCGCACGAGTTCATACACCGCCAGATTTTCGAAATGCCCGCCATCGGAAAGATAGACGTATTTGCTTTCATCATTCGTTGCGCCCAGCAGCTCCTCCAGCAAGCAACAAAAGCCCACGCGCGGACTTCCATCCTGCCAGCCCTCTCGACAGGGATTTCCAATCCACCAACCAAGACGCACGTCGAAAAGCGTCATCAGAAACGCTAGCGCCGGCTCGGAGTACGAACCCATGTTCGGGCTCGCCGCTGCGCCAGAAATGGCAACCGCCGTGCCCAGCGTGACTCCATCTTTGAACCCTGGTAACTTGCAGGCCAGTTTCTCTGTCCGGCCGAAAAAGGACTCGCACTCTCTCTTGGCTTCCGCTTGTCTTGTGAAACCCGCATAGAGCGGGGTAAACGCAAACGAACGCGCTTTCCGCGTTTGCATGGCGAGTTCCCTGCCCCGGACCACGTTCAAGCTGGTGTTCAAGATCGGCAAGGGCCGCCCATCTTTCCGATCCTGAGATTCAAAGGGAATTTTCAGGCTCCCGAGAGGGACGTTGTCCGCCTCCGAGAATCCCGTGAACGGCTGAGCATTGCGCCCGGGCACCGACGCTCCCAGATAGCACCGCACCAACCGGTTACGGTAAAGATAGTGGATCGAAAACTGGTTGATGTCGACTCGCCAGGAAAGAAACACGGCCCCCACAAACAAAAGAAGGCAAAGCAGGGGAACTCGGACATCGAAGTCCAGGTCGCTGGGAAGTGCGAGTGTCGGCCAGTTCAGATCCATCGCCCAGTTCGCGACGAGAGAAGCCAGGACAGAAACAGCCATCAACAGCCCTACAATGAAGACATACGGCGTCAACTTCGCTGCCAAAGCGAGGAGCTTCTTGCGCCGAGACGCATCGGGAATCCAATTACTCGTGTTTTCACTCTTGCCGAATAGGACCCCATAGGCTGTCGACAGGATCCAGACAACAACACCTGTAAACGTTATGGGATGTCCCGTGCGGTGACTCTCCCAATCAAAAAGCCTCCTCAGACCGGCCGGAAAATAGATTGCAACTAAGAAGAGGAATAGCCAGCAGAGCGCACACAGCAGCAGCCAGCCACCCAACCGTCCCCACCATTCGCGGTGCGCATCACTCATGCCGCGTCCCATCAACCCAATATGAATCACGCCGGCAAGGAGCATGATGCCAATGGCAGCCGGCGTCCCAAGGGTCATAATGTGCCATTTGGAATAAGCAGCGCCCCCCGCTGCGCCGGCGGGAATCAAGATGTACGCGAATGGAACAAAGAGATAGCCGATCATGGCCCCTGTCGCGGCCGCAGTCAGCATTACCAGCCCAGTCACCGGTCCACCGTTTCCCGTGAGCCGCTTCTTGGAGCGCACCATCATCCGCACCAGACAGGCGCCGGTCCACATTCCGAAATAGAGAAAAATTCCGACGAATGGTGCCCGATACCTCGGGTATTCGACGATTTCCCACTGTGTCAGGAACTGGCTGCACCCGTATGTGAACAATGCCGACGACAGAATCAACGGGACGATGATGAAGGTGTGTACAGCCCACGGATAGGCGAACCAGTAGTCTCTTTTCCCCTTTCGAGGATCCATGGTCTCTAGGTTCAGACCCATGAAGATCACTGCAACCAAGCCCAAACCGAGCCCCAGCCCGAGAGCGAAATACTGCGACTGCAGGTAGGGTTGAAGGGTCTCAAAGAACGCGCCTTGCGACATTTCCTCGAGCTCCTCGAGTGCGTGAAGCAGAAACACAATTGTCCGAGGCAACAGCAGCAAAGAAAGAAGCGCCATTACAAGAATGATTTGGTTCAACAGCGTGTTTCGCAGGTAGCTGGCCGCGAACGCAAGGAAATCCGCCCCCAACAGACCCTTCCGGGGGGTCAGATAGTTGCTGTAATCGCGGAGAAAATGGACTTCCGGAGGGTCGTTCGCCTGAACAGGTAATTTCGGCGGCGTCGACAATCGTTCCTCGATTTCCTTTATTCCGATTCCCTGATGGTGCATCCAGCCCATCAGCCAGCCTCCGATGTATCCTCCGCCGGAGACTGTGGAGACGTAGTCAAACGCCTGCAACAGCCGCCTTCCAGCCAGTGCTTGCAACACGCCCAAATTGAATGTCGCGCTGCGGATTCCACCGCCGGAAAAAGCAAGCCCGATCAAGCTCTTTTGTGCGGAAGGCCGTCGCGGGTTTTTGCCGAGCCGCAAGTTGCGGGACGTCTCTACCTGCTGAAGTTCCTGCTCGAGGACTTCTTGGATGGATGGCGACGCCATTTGATTAGCGAGGGAACATGGCTTACTTTCTGGATCTTCTTAGCCCCGAAACTTACAACGCATTCTCACAGAACTAGCGGATGATTGGTTCACAAATTGAGGAAATTGTTCCGCTGGTGCAATGGCCGGTGAATCAATAGCCGCAGTCCACCGAACCGGAACGCGGAACAATGCATGAAAACCTTGTGCTTTCGGCTGTCGCAATTCGTCAAGATTCATCGGAGCCAGCTTCGCCTCTAGCAGGCATCTGTGTTAGGGTCAATCTCGCATGAGCACACGAATTCTAATTAGCGGTTTATTGGCGGTTTTGGCAGGGACAGCTGCTACCGTATGCACCGCAAGCAAAACGTGCGCTGTATGCGAAACTTGCAACAGCCTTATTCTTTAAGGTTTTACGGTAAGTTGTTCCACGGCTGGGGACGTAGTTCAGTTGGTTAGAACGCTGCCCTGTCCTTGGTTAGAATCCCGCACGGTCACGGCCAATTCCCTCCCCTATTCGAGAGAACGCACCGGAAATCGGCATATATACATATATAAGCATGCTTTTCGCGAGCGCTGCCAATGCAAGGGCGCCGATTGAACCGAAGCTTGGGAAGCGTCTGTTCTACCACTGAACTACGCCCGCTCGTTGTTTCTAATTGCAGGCACGAATCTATTGTCCGTACAGCGATTTCAGTCCTTGACGCGCCTCCAATCTGTCATGACAGTGCTCGTTCTTGCCCGACAACGCCGTTTTTGAACAACTTCGGGTTTGCTCGTCACTCGGACACAATTATTTAACGAAACCCTAGGCAGCGGCGATGACACACGATTAGCGCAGCTGAGCGAGAACGGCAACGTCGAACTTTGAATAGTACTTCTTTACGTCGTTGGTCCCGTACTTGGCGCGGAATTTCTCGACCACAGACCACACCTGCGTGGCGTCGGTGACAAGAACTACCTTGACTTCAGCCTCTGCGCCCCGCGCATCGATCCGAATCATCGGGTTGTTGAGCACGTTCTTGTACCACTGCGTATCCGACCCCTGCACCGGCAGGAGGTAAAACTTGTCGTCCTCCAATACGAACCAAACCGGGATCGAGATGGTGCGTCCTGACTTTCTGCCGGTCACACTGATGTTAATTTCCCGATATCGGGAAAGGCGGTCTTTTAAAGTATCGTTCCGCGCTGGCTTATTGCTCATCCAAATGTCCCTTATTTCCCGGCGCGGTATTGTTCGTCGCTGACCTGTTCCATCCAGTTGACAACCTTCCCATGGAGCTTTTCCTAAGTGGCGATGCGCGCCATGGGCGTGGTTGAGAAATATCCGCCTTCCTTCATGTCCAGCAGAAGCCCGAGTTCCTTCGGGCTCCATCCCAATGCCTCGCGGGTGAGACCGCTGGAGGACGGATTGTCGAGGGCGACGAAGTGCGCCATCCAGTCGAAATGCGCGCCCGCTTCGTCCTCTGTGAGGCTGCGGACAGGGACGCCGAGCCCGGCGCCAATCGCCTCGGCGATCGCGCGCATGGTCACGCCCTCTTCGGCGACTCCGTGATACCGGGCTCCTGCGGAACCCTTCTCAAGCACGCGCCTGTAAAGATGAGCAGCATCGAGCCGGTGCACCGCGGGCCACCGATTCGCGCCTTCGTTGACGAAAGCAGAGACGCCCTTGCGGCGTGCGATGTCGATCAGCGCGGGCACGAAGCCGTGGTCGCCCGCGCCGTGGACGGAGGGTGGAAGACGAACCACTGATACGCGCACGCCACGCGCCGCCACCGAAGCTGCTGCCTCTTCCGAAGCTACGCGGGGAATGGAGCTGGAAGCGGGCACATTTTCTTCGATCGCGAGGCGACCTGGCGTAAGGAGCCCGGTCCCGGAGGTGACGATCAAGGGGCGGTCAGAGCCAGCGAGCGCCGAGCCGAGCGCCTCGATGGCGTGCCTATCTGTCTCACAGTTAGCCTTGAATTTCGAGAAGTCGTGGATGAAGGCCGTGTGGATCACGCCATCCGACATCGCTGCTCCGCCGCGCAAGCTTTCCAGGGCTTCAAGATCGCCACGCTGCACGTGGGCACCAGCGGCGATAAGAGACTTGGCAGCGGCATCTGAGCGAGCAAGGCCGAGCACCTGATGTCCCGCTGTTTGTAACTCACGCACGATTGCCGCACCTATGAAGCCTGTTGCTCCCGTTAAAAAAACACGCATTCCATTCTCCTTCTGATGCTCATAAATTCCCCTGACAGAGGGTCGCGAGCCAAATTTTTTGATTTCCATTTTCTGAACACTTTCAGTTGAACTTGACCTTGTATTTTCCAAACCGCTCGAACCGATACGCCAGGCCCGCGCCACCTGGTTAGCGGCCAACCATTTTTTGCAGCTCTTCCGGGTACCGAGCACCTTGCAACGGGATCTTTGAGGCTGCGGTCTCGAGTTCGCGGAGATCGTTGGGCGAAAGGTCGACGTTAGCGGCTCCGAGGTTTTCTTCGAGGCGATGCAGCTTGGTTGTGCCCGGGATCGGAACGATCCACGGCTTCTGGGCTAACAGCCATGAAAGGGCGATTTGGGCCGGAGTCACCCTTTTCTGTCGCGCGAATTTGGCAATCAGATCAACCAGCGCCTGATTCGCTTTGCGATTCTCTGGCGTAAAGCGAGGGACGATGTTGCGGAAATCGCTTTTGTCGAACTTCGTATCTTCGCTGATGTGACCGGTGAGGAAGCCCTTTCCCAGCGGGCTAAATGGAACGAACCCGATCCCGAGTTCCTCGAGTGTTGGTATGACTTGCGCCTCAGGCTCTCTCCACCAGAGCGAATATTCGCTCTGGAGTGCCGCGACCGGCTGAACGGCGTGTGCGCGACGGATCGTTTGCACGCCTGCTTCAGAAAGGCCTAAGTGCTTCACCTTGCCTTGCTGGATGAGGTCTTTCACGGCTCCGGCGACATCTTCAATCGGAACGTTGGGATCGACGCGGTGCTGGTAGAACAGGTCGATGACATCAGTTTTGAGGCGCTTGAGCGATGCCTCGGCGACCTCTTTGATGTGCTCTGGCCGACTATCCAGCCCCACCTGTTTGCCCGTGTTCGGATCAAGTTTCCACCCGAACTTGGTGGCGATCACGGCCTGGTCACGAAGCGGGGCCAGCGCTTCGCCCACGAGTTCCTCGTTGGTGAAAGGCCCGTAAACTTCGGCGGTGTCGAAGAACGTTACGCCACGATCGACGGCCGACCGAATCAGAGAGATCATCTCCTTTTTGTCCGCGGCCGGACCAAGACCGAAGCTCATTCCCATGCAGCCCAGCCCAATGGCTGATACTTCCAAATTGCTTTTTCCAAGTTTGCGTTTTTTCATTGCTTCTCCTTTTAAATTCGTTTCCTTACAAATTGAGCCCAGTTACGACGCTGCGTTTGCACGCTGCCTCTCACGCCAGCGAGCAGGTGGAACTCCTTCCCACGTGCGGAAAGCACGAACGAACGAATTTGCGTCCTCGTATCCGAGAAGATACGCGGCTTCATTCAATTCGAGGGCGGAGTTATTGAGATAGTGGCGAGCAAGCTGGTGACGAGCGTCCTCTAAAACGCGCTGGAAGCTGGACCCTTCGTCTTGCAAACGCCGCTGAAGAGTACGGGGGCTGATATGTAGAGCATCGGCGATGTCTCCGATGTTGGGACGGCGGCCGGTGAGTTTTTGCTGTACGGCTCCGCGGACGCGCTCGGCGAAGTCCTCGTCGCCGCTTTGCTGCTTCAGCTCTTCTTCGAATTGCGGCGCAAGCATTGCCAGAAGCTCGGCGTTCCGCGTGACGAACGGGCGTTTAGCGTCGGTGGCGCGAAACACGATCGCGTTGCGGGGGGCTCCGCAAACCACTCGGCAGCCAAAGTGGCGTTCAATGGTTTTTACGTGTGGCCGTGGTTGTAGGAACTCTACGCGGAGGGGAGAGAGGCGCGTACCTGTGCCGTGGCGAGCGGTCGAGAGCACCCAAGCGAAGCAGCATTCGATCAGAGCCGGAGGCTCGACTTCTTCCGCGAGAAGCCAGCGGAATTGGATGCTCCACTCTTCATCGTCTTTTTTCTGCAGGATTTCTTCCGGGCAGGTGAGCTGTTTGTAGCGAGCCATTTGGTCCACGGCTGAGCCGAAGTTCTCTGATGAGAGAGCGGCGAGACCGATGGGACTAAACCGTTCGGTCTTACTTTCTGTGCCAAGCTGGAGGCCGATCGCGGGATTGGCACTGACTTCGCCCACGGCGCGCCAAAGGGCAAAGAGTTCCTCTGTGTTAAGGAGCACGCGCGACTGATCGATAAATCCCTGGGAAAGCCCGGCTCTGTGAAGGACTGCAGAGGCACGGACTCCCAATTCTTCCAACCTCGAAAAGGTGCCGCCAGAGAAGCGAAAGTGCTTGTTCATTTGGTTTACTCAGATTTGAGAGAAGCCATGTCGATGGAGAAGCGGTACTTCACATCGGACTTGAGCAGTCTCTCGTAAGCTTCGTTAACCTTCTGGATGGGGATGACTTCGACATCGGCGGTGATGCTGTGCTGCCCGCAGAAGTCAAGCATCTCCTGGGTTTCGGCGATACCGCCGATTGGCGAGCCGGAGAGGCTGCGGCGGCCCATGAGCAGGCCGAACGCGGAAACGGCGAGAGGCTTCTCCGGCGCGCCGACGAGGGTGATGTTGCCATCGCGCCGCAGCAGATTGATGTAAGCATTGATGTCGTGATCGGCGGAGACTGCGTCGAGGATGAAGTCGAAGCTGTCAGCGTGCTTTTGCATCTCGTGCGCATTCCGCGAAATGACGACCTCGTCTGCTCCGAGGTGGAGTGCATCGTCCTTCTTGTTTGGCGAAGTCGTGAAGACGACAACGCGGGCTCCGAGCGCGTGCGCAAACTTCACTCCCATATGGCCCAGGCCGCCGAGGCCGACTACGCCAACCTTCTTGCCCTTCGTGACGCACCAATGGCGCATGGGAGAGTAAGTCGTGATCCCGGCGCAAAGTAAAGGGGCGGCTCCGGCGAGATTGAGGTTCGAAGGGATCCGTAGGACGAGCCTCTGGTCGACAACGATACTGTCTGAGTAGCCGCCGTAGGTGACGCCTCCCAGATGCTTGTCGGGGAAGTTGTAAGTTAAGGTGAAATTCGGACAGAACTGCTCAAGACCCACTTTGCATTCGGGGCAAGTACCGTCCGAGTCTACCATGCAGCCGACCGCGGCGAGGTCACCGGGCTTGAACTTGCTAGCCGCGGAGCCGACCTTGGTAACGCGGCCGACGATTTCGTGACCGGGTACGCAGGGGTACACTGTGGGCATCACGCCGCTCCACTCGTTACGGACTTGGTGGAGATCGGAGTGACAGATGCCGCAATACAGAATCTCGATCTGCACGTCGTGTTCGGTTGGGTAGCGCCGTGCGATGGTGGTGGAGGCCAGCGGCGATGTCGCACTGGCTGCGGAGTAAGCTTTCGCTTTGTACAAGGATCTAGTTTTATTCATGGCCTAGTTTAGATGCTCGCCCCATTGTCACGATATGCAGCGTACGCCATTGTGCATGCAAAACACGCCAAACGCTAGGGGCCGGATGTGGACTCCTCGGTGTCGACAAGGTTGATCCCTGTACCCTTTTAGGATACGCTTGACCCCATAATGGGTACAGCTAGCATTCTGTCCGACACTCTGTTCGGACGCACTCGTGGGGCCGTGCTCTCGGTCTTGTACGGCCACGTCGGCGAAGCGTTTTACCTGCGCCAACTCGCCCGCCGTACAGATATAGCTCTGGGCCCTGTTCAGCGCGAGGTGCGACAACTGGTTGATGCCGGCCTTGTGAGTAGGAGGATCGTTGGGGCACAGACCCTCTACAGCGCCAATGAAGCGAGCCCGGTCTTCGCGGAGATCAAAAGCCTGGTTACCAAAACGGTGGGGATGCATGATGTTCTGTATGCCGCTCTCGATCCGTTGCGAAAGGAAATCAATCTTGCATTCGTCTATGGCTCCGTGGCACGGTCAGGTGAGAAAGAAAGGAGTGACGTTGATCTGATGGTTGTTGGCAAAGTTGATTTCAGCATCGTAGTAGAAAAGCTAGCCGATGCGCAAAAAATCCTGAACCGGGAAATCAATCCGACCGTGTATTCCGTAAAGGAATTCAGCGGCAAGGTGGGTACGAATTTCCTCAAGACCGTGCTGGCCGACCAAAAGCTGTTCATCATCGGGGATGAGAATGTCCTTAGAGAACTGGGTCAAAAATAGTTGGCTCGAACGGCGCGATTCTGATGCGGCGGAGATCGCTCGCCTACTGGCACTCGCGGATTGGCACCTCGAGGACTATCACAGAGCAGTCGCGCGAAAGTTGTCTTCTGATGTGCAGTTGAGTTTAGCGTACGACGCAATTCGATCTGCTACGGCTGCGTTGCGTGCCGCAGGATAGCAGGTCGTCAGAGGCGGTAGCGAACATCACCGAACCATCGAGGCTCTGGAGTTTTCGATTGATCCGCAAAAGAAATAATTCCTACGCTGGATAAGCTGTAAAAAACGGAATGTCGGGTCATATGATGATTACGGGTTTAGTGTCGCAAGGCGAAGCAGATCACTGCGGAAAGATGGCAGTCCGTGTTCGGAAAGAAGTCGAAGATTGGATTCGCAAAAACCACGCCGACAAGATCGTCTAAGACGACTCTCCGATCACATAATCTAGGCCACCTGCTTGGGAGGCAGACGCTCCCCTCCGCAGTCTTATGCCTATGCGTGGCGCTCCCCACCTTGCGTTCTCAACGACCATCCGGAAAATCAATTCCTGAACCTCCTTCGACGTCTGTCGTCTCCCGACAGGCCTCCTGAACTTGGAAATCAGCTTCCAGTACAAACGGAATCCGCCCCTGTGCCAACGCACCACCGTTTCGGGCGTGACCGCAATGAGGGATTGTTGCCATCCGGACCAGAATCGGCGGACGGCGACCCAGAAGAGCTTGTCGAGCAGGTCTAGTCTTGGCCGCGGATGTCGACGTTTCAGGACGGCGAGTTGT
>Ga0066709_100005447_pt1 | contig 10482 bp, 9 predicted proteins | sample GraSoiAngelo_158_FD_79665 | JGI IMG/M metagenome (GOLD analysis project Ga0066709, IMG submission 79665) | Grasslands soil microbial communities from the Angelo Coastal Reserve, California, USA - 14_1009_16_30cm | ecosystem: Environmental > Terrestrial > Soil > Grasslands | place: USA... | reverse complement strand
CTGCGTCTGTTCTCCCGGTTCCGTGAGGAGTTCGATCACGTCTTGGTGGATGCACCTCCTTGTCTGGAGTATGCCGACGCAAGAATTCTCGCTCGCAATGCGGATGGGGTCATCCTGGTGTTCCGCGCAAACAAGACCGACAAGAAAACAGCGCTGGCGGTGGTCGATCAGCTCATGCGCGACAGAATTCCGATCGCAGGAACCATCCTGAACGACTGGGATCCGAAGTCCGGCGGGACGTATGGCGACTACACATACCCCCGGGCTTATCGCCGCCGCGGTGACAATCATTCTCTGCTTGCATTCGGCGCCTAGCAACTCATGAGTGCTTACAAAGAAATTTTGCAAGCGCCTCCGATTGTTCAAAGCTCCGGCCTGTCCCTGCAGCGGAACTTTGCATGGTCATTTGCCGGAAATGTCGTCTACGCGCTGTGCCAATGGGGCATGATCATCGTGCTCGCCAAACTGGGAAATCCATTCATGGTTGGGCAATTCTCATTGGGCTTGGCATTGTCGACACCGGTATTGATGCTGACTAACCTCCAGCTCCGCGTGGTACAGGCGACGGATGTGCGGCGAGGGTACGTGTTTGGGGAGTATCTGGGACTGCGGTTGGTTACGACCGCTATTGCATTCGCGACCATCGCGGGCATCGCCTGCGCGGTGACCCATGAGCCGAACACGATCATGGTCGTGCTTGCAGTCGGCGCAGCCAAGTCTACGGAGTCAATAAGTGACATCTTTTACGGATTGTTTCAACTGAACAATCATTTGGATCAGACAGGGATGTCGATGATGCTCAAAGGCCTGGTCTCGGTGGCGGCGCTGACCATGGGTCTGTACCTGACCAGAGATGTCCTTTGGGGGGTGATTGCACTGGCGATGGCCTGGGTTGCTCTGCTCCTCTCCTTCGACGCACGGCGCGGCGGCCGTTTCCTGCCTCTATCCGCCGAGCGGCACCCGTGGCTCGATGGTCTCGAAGCCTTACGCCCCAAATTCGACCTCCAGCGTCAAGCCGCGTTGGCCCGGCTCGCCTTTCCACTCGGCATTGTGATGGCGTTAGTCTCACTGAACCTCAATATGCCGCGGTATTTCGTCCATTCGGCCATGGGTGAAACTGAACTGGGCGTCTTTTCGACCATGGCGTACGCGATGGTTGCAATCGCGACGGTCGTCGACGCAATGGCCCACGCCGCGACTCCCAAACTCGCGCGACTATACGCCGGCAATCGGCTGCCGGAATTTCGCGCCTTGTTGCTCAAACTCGTGGTTTTGGGTTTCTTGATCGGCCTCCTTGCTACTGCCGTGATCCTGCTTGGGGGCGAAACGCTTCTAAGGCTCCTGTATGGCGCCGAATATGCGGGTTACGCCTCGGTATTCGCCTGGCTGACGGCGGGAGCCGGAATCAGCGCCGTCGCTTCGCTGCTCACCAACGGCATTACCAGCGCCAAGCGCTTCCGGGCCCAGGTACCCATGTTTTTCATGGTGGTCGGGAGTAACGCGCTCGCCTGCAGTCTTCTGGTTCCGCGGCTCGGACTGACGGGAGCGGCTCTAGCGGTGCTGCTCGCCTCCTCGGTGCACATGTTGATGGCGGTCGCGATCTTGAGCTCTGTGTTGTCCCGGCCATCCAAGGAGGCCGGCGTGGTGGGATCCGATCCGGCCTACTCCGATTCGTGGGGATCCAGCCTATGACGTTCGCCACCCGGCCCCAAGCGCGCGTTGTTGTCCTCGCACCGGCCGCGGCGGCACGCGGGCGCTTCGACGTGCTGGGATTCTTGGCCACGGCCTATGCCGCTCTGTTGCCCTATCAATTTGAGGTTAGCCATGGCCGGCTGAACTTTGCGCCTGCGGACTTGTGCCTGCCGCTGGCGATTCTCCTGGCGCCAGCTTATCTCAAGTATCGCCGCGAAGCCTGGTCGTTCTTGCACATCACGCTTCTGCTGATCTTCGCGGCCAGTTCCTTCCTGGTCGCGCTAGAGACCGGACGGCTGATTCCTTACGTACTGGTGAATAAGGACGTTGGTCTGCTCGCGCTTTTCGTCGCCTACTTAATCATTACATCTGCGATGACAAGTTGGGCGCGCATCCGCCAACTGCTTCGCGTGTTCGTTCAAAGCGTTGTCTTTCAAAACCTGGTCGGGATTGCCGCCTTCTTCGCAGCGAATGTGTACGGGATTATCACGCCGCTGACCAGCTTCGGCGGGCGGCGTCTCTGCGGGATGATGCTGGACGCAAACGCATACGCCGGGTTGCTGGTTGCGGCGCTGATTCTCAGTGAGGCAGCCAGCTACGGCCCCGCGCCCCTATTTAACCCGGGCTTCCTACTTTTCTCCAGGGCGACGCTCGGCCTCGGCATACTTTTCACGTTCTCGCGCTCTGCCTGGGTGAGTCTGGGGCTGGCGTTCATATTTTTTTTCGCAGTCAGGTTCCGCAAGGCCGTTCGAGCACTCTTCGTGGTGGCAGCAGGCGTTGGTCTCGTGTTGATCTTCGCGGGGCAGGGATTCCTGACGCTACTGATAAGCATGACGGTTCGCCCTGAAGCGACGCATGGGCTGGCCGTAACCCGAGAGGAGCTTATCCAGCGCGGGCTGGTGGGGTTTGCGCAGCATCCCTGGTTCGGCGCGGGGATCGGAACGTTCATCGAGACGCAGGGAACGATCGTACACAATTCACCCATCTGGTTCCTCGCCGAGTTCGGTCTCATCGGCTTCGCCGTTTTTGCCGGTTTTGTGAGCTGGTTCTTGTTGAAGGGCCTCAGGACTTACCGGCTTGCTCCGGTTTTCGAAAAACCGGTTGTGCTGGGCCTCATCCTGGCGCACGTCGCCATGCTTGGTCTGTCGATGGGAATCGAAGCTTTCTATCAAAGGCACTGGTGGCTCATTTTCGCGCTTATCGCATCCAGTTACGATATCGCGCGGCGGCGGGCACAAAGTATGGTTCGCAGTCAAAGCAGATGACAGATACAGAAATCGGCCAAGACCAACCACGCCAGGCGATCGCCGCGGATATTCCCGCCATCGTCGAAATTCATCAGGCGGCGTTTGCCGACGCTTTTCTGACGCGCCTGGGGAGCCCGTTCTTGCGGAAGTATTACCAAGCCGTGTTGAGCTATCACGGCGGAATCCTGCTGGTCAGTCAAGGCCAAGCCGGGCTCAAAGGGTTCGTAGCGGGGTTCCTGCGTCCACGCGAGTTCTACCGCGGCATGAGGCAATCCCGCTGGACGTTTGTTGGTCCCACTATCTGGGCGTTGGTTCGCGACCCTTCACTGTTCGCGCGTGTCATCTACAACGTTCGCAGGATCGGCAAGTCCGCGCCGAATACCTTGTCGAACCGCTGCGAGTTATCGTCGATCGCCGTGCGCCCGGATTGTTCCGGCAAGGGAGTCGGCAAACGCCTGGCTAATGCCTTTCTCGAACAAGCCTGGGCCAAGGGTGCGCAGTGCGTTTATCTCACGACGGATGCGCGCGCCAACGACGCCACAAACATGTTCTACGGGCGCCTCGGATTCCAGGTCCGGAAGCGCTTCGAACAATACCATGGCCGCTTGATGAACGAGTACGTCATCGACCGCGTCCCGCAACTCGCGCTGGACGGGAGGAGCTCATGACGCGCCTGCAGCCCACCCAGCCGATGCTGACGCGGCTCCTGGAGGTGGCGTGCGCCCTTACCGCGCTGGTGGGGCTGGCGCCGTTGCTGCTATTATTCGCGGCCCTGATCTGGATGGATGACGGCCGGCCGGTCCTCTTTCGCCAGACGCGGGTGGGGAGGAATGGCCGGCCGTTCCGGATTTTGAAGTTCCGCACGATGAGACCAGGGAGCTTCGGCCGGGCGATCACAGCGGCCGGCGACCGCCGCGTCACCAGAGTGGGGACGTGGCTGAGGCGGCTCAAGCTCGACGAGTTGCCCCAACTGATTAACGTCCTCAAGGGCGACATGAGCCTCATCGGGCCACGGCCGGAAGTGCCAGAGTTTGTCGAATTCGACAACGCTCTCTGGCGGGCGGTCCTCGAGGTAAGGCCGGGAATCACCGATCTGGCGAGCTTGGTCTACCGCAACGAGGAAGACATGCTCGGTCCGGCTCTCGATCCCGATGCTTATTACCGTTCCGCTATTTTGCCCGCGAAGCTGCGCCTCAATCTACAGTATTTGCAGTCACGATCGGTGCGCCAGGACCTGAGGCTGCTCTGGCTTACCGCGCGGTACAGCTTTTTCCCAAGAGGGTTCGATCGGGACCGCGTCGTCAGATCGTTTTCGGTTCAGGAGTGCAAACTGTGAGCAACAAGTTCATTCCATTTCACGTCCCTTCCATTGGCGCGGAGGAATTGCGCGAGGTCGAGGCCACGCTGCGGTCCGGATGGCTGACGACCGGTCCGCGTACCGCCCAGTTTGAGAAGGAGTTCAAGAACTACGTGGGCGCTCCCCACGCCGTTGCGGTGAACTCCGGCACGGCCGGCTTGCATGTCGCGCTGGCCGCTCTTGGGATCGGCGAAGGCGATGAAGTGATCACAACGCCCCTCACTTTCTGCTCGACCGTCCACACGATCATGCACGTTGGCGCAAAGCCGATACTCGCTGACATCGGCGCCGACGGCAATATCGATCCGGACGCAATCGCCAGATCGATCACAAACCGCACGCGCGCCATCATCCCGGTGCACTTGGGAGGACTTCCCTGCGACATGAACGCAATCTGGGCGCTGGCGCGCCGTCACGGATTGTACGTCATCGAGGATGCCGCTCACGCTGCCGGCTCGCATTACCAGGGGCGGCCGATAGGGATGGTGCCGCCCGACGGGGACCACGACGTCAGCGACGCGGTGGTCTTCAGTTTTTACGCCACCAAGAACATGACGACCGGCGAAGGCGGAATGGTCACCACGCCGCGTGAGTCCATGGCGGCGAGAATGCGCATGCTGTCCCTGCACGGCATGAGCCGTGATGCGTGGAACCGCTACACCGAACACGGAGGATGGTACTACGAAGTGGTCGCCGGCGGTTTCAAATACAACCTTACGGACATTCAATCCGCAATCGGCATTCATCAATTGCGCAAACTGGAAACATTCGTGGAGATCCGCCGCTGCTACGCACAAATTTACAACGCGGAGTTCGCGGGTGTGAAGGAGGTCGAGATTCCGCCAGACGACCCGCGTTCCGGGCACTCCTGGCACCTCTACATGCTCCGGCTAAACCTCGATCGCCTGAAAATCGACCGGCGGGAGTTCATTGAGGAACTACGGCGAAGGGAAATCGGAGCGAGTGTGCATTTTATTCCGGTACCACTACATCCTTACTTCGCGCGGATGTCGCTGGGTGGCCATTCGTGCCGCCGCGCTCTGGAATTGTATCCAAGAATCGTATCGCTGCCGCTGTATCCGGAAATGCGTGAGGAGCAGGTTCGCTACGTCGCGGATTGTGTCAAGGAGGTGGTCACTGCGGCGCGTTCGCCAAGACGGCCCATGCTCAAACCGGGCCCGGTGCCGGTCGAGAGAACATGATCGGGGGTTGAGGCGAAAAGTGTCATTTTGCAAACTGCTCCGTGAAGAATCTACCACGCAACTTGCAATGCGGAAAGCTATCCATCCGCCGGATCTCAGGAGAGCGTCCTTGACAACCGTCCAACCAAGGACGACGTGCATTCACGAAATGTGCTTACGTTTGGAACCCGGATTGCGGATCGTCAACAAGTTATTGGCTGTCAATACGACCAAACCAGTTCACCTATTATGAAGAGACCACGTCATCATTTTCGGGCATTTGGCGCGACAGGCTATCTTCTCCTCGTCGTATCGTCGCTTGCAGCCGCATTTTTTCTGAAGTTTGACTTTTTCATTTCTCCCGATACCTATGCAGTGCTCGTCGATGCGTTGCTCTTCGTAATGCTCGCGAAACTACCGGTTTTCTACTTTGCCGGCTTGCACCGGAGCCTGCGTGCATTCGCGGATGTTCCGGACTTATTCCGCCTGCTCGCGAGCAACGTCGTCGCTTCCGCTATTTTCGCTGCAGTGACATTGTATTCGAACGGAGAAATATTCCCCAGATCGATCTTTGTGATCGATTTCTTAATTTGTTTTATTTCCATGGTTCTTGTGCGCTTTTCCGCCACGATGCGGAACGAGGCATGGGTGTGGGACCGCCCGCCGAAAAAAGGAAAGGCCATTTTGATCTACGGCGCCGGCGCTTCCGGCTCGACGCTGCTGCGCGAGATCCGAAGCCATCGTTCTCTCGGTTACAAGGTGGTCGGCTTTCTCGATGACGACCCTTCCAAGCGAGGCGCCCTCATCATGGGAGTGCCGGTGCTGGGCGGCGGCCGCGAAGCCGCCCGTCTTGTCTCCCGTCTCAATCGGAGGCGAGCCAAGGTTGAGGAGATCATTATAGCGATGCCGTCCGCCACGGGCCGCGAGAAGAGAGAAGCCCTCGCGAATTGCCAGGCAGCCCGGATTCCCTGTAAGACCATCCCCGGAGTTGCGGACTTCTTGAACGGCAAAGTCCTGGCGGAACAGATCCGGGATCTGTCTGTGACAGATCTCCTCGGCCGGCCGCCAGTGCAATTGGAGGAAGGCCCGATCCGTTCTCATCTGGCGGGGCGTTGCGTGTTGGTCACCGGCGTTGCGGGATCCATCTGCTCCGAACTGTGCCTGCAAGTGGCCCGGTTCAACCACGGCCGGCTAATCGCCCGCGATCTGGCTGTGAGCGAGCTCTTTAGAATCGAATGCGAGTTGCCGGAAAGACATCCCGATCTCGAGCTGACCGCGGCCCCCGGGGTCATTCGCGACCCGGACCGTCTGGGAGAGTTGTTCGGGCGTTATCCGATCGACGCCGTTTTCCACGCCGCGGCGTATAAGCACGTGCCGATGATGGAATCCCACGTTCTGGAGGCGGTCAGTAACAACATCCTGGGAACTTGCAATCTGGTGAACGTGGTGCGTCAGCATCGAGTTCCCAGCTTCCTCATGATCTCCTCAGACAAAGCCGTCAATCCCACCAGTGTCATGGGGGCAACCAAGCGCGTCTGCGAGCTCATTGTATCGGCGACGCCGCCCGCCAAGAGTCGCGACACGAACTGCGTTTCCGTGCGGTTCGGGAACGTGCTGGGAAGCAATGGAAGCGTAGTCCCCATCTTCCAGTCACAGATAGCTGCCGGCGGTCCAGTGAAGGTGACTCATCCGCAGATTCAGCGCTATTTCATGACAGTATCGGAGGCGGTTTCGCTGGTGCTGCAGGCCTCCACCATGGGCACCGGATCGGAAATCTTCGTTCTGGATATGGGCGAACCGATCCGCATCGTTGACCTCGCCGTCAACATGATCCGTCTGGCTGGGCTCGTGCCATATCAGGACATCGACATCCGCTTCACCGGCCTCCGGCCGGGAGAAAAGTTGTTCGAAGAGACAAACACCGCCGCGGAGCACATGTTGCCGACCTACCACGACAAGATCATGATATTCCGGCACAGGCCACCAGATTGGTCCACGATTTGGGAATGGCTCAGCCATCTTCAGACTCTGCTTCGCGAGCGATCGGAGCATGCGATTATCGAGCACATCAAAATGCTGGTCCCTGAGTACTCGCCGGGCGAGCAGTGGACGGAAATGGAACAGCCTGCAGCCTATGGGGCCCGGCTCTCCGCGAACGGCATGGATCCAGGCACTTTGGTTACAGCAGAAACGCTCAGCTCATAGTGTAGAACCATGAAAATGATTCACGTTGTCGGCGATTCCAAGTGGGGCGGCGGCGGCACCATCATCCTGGCGCTGGCCGACATGGCGCGCGGGTTGGGATGGGAAGTGGACTTTCTGACGACGGATCCCATCTGCCGGCAGATGGCCGCCGCGCACGGCCTCGGTATTATCGATCTAGACGTGATCTGGCGCGATATTCGTCCTCTCCGCGATTTGAGAGGCCTCTATCGCCTGTACCGCTTTTTCAAGACGCACAGGTATCAACTCGTCCACACGCATACTTCCAAGGCCGGCGTCGTCGGACGGATTGCAGCGCGCCTGGCAGGAGTACCTGCGGTGCTCCACACGGCCCACGCTTTTCCCTTCCACGAAGAGTCCGGCTTCCCTTCGAGGACCATCTATCGCCTGATAGAAACGTTCGCCGGATATTTCTGCGATCGAATCGTTACCGTCAGCAACTACCACCGGCAATGGGGACTCCAGCTCAGAATCGCAAAGCCATCACGTTTGATCGCGATACCGAACGGGGTTAGCGAGAGCAACGTGGCGGTTCGCAAGATCCCTTCCCGAGTGCGGGCGGAGCTAGGAATCGCGCCCGAAGACTGGTTCCTTTTCACCCCAGGGCGCCTCTCAGAGGGGAAAGGACTCGAGTATCTCATCGATGCGATTCCTCAACTCGTTCGGATGACTGTGAAGAGGTTCACGCTGGTGCTGGCGGGCGACGGCCCGCTCCGAACCGCCCTGGAGCGAAAAGCGGCGGATTCGGGTTATCCCGATAGGATCCGTTTCGTCGGCTTCCGGCGAGATATCGGAGACCTGTTGAACGCCAGCGACATTGTGGTTCTCCCGAGCCTTCATGAGGGTCTTTCGATTTCTCTCCTCGAGGCGATGGCTGTAGGAAAGCCCATTGTCGCAACGGCAATCGGAGGAAATTTGGAGCCAACCGGCAATGGCTCCGCCGCGAGGATAGTCACGCCGAAGGACGCCGCCGCGCTGGCAGAGGCGATCATTACTCTCATTAATAATCCAGCCCTGGCGATCGAGAAGGGAAATAAAGCAAGAGAACTTTACTTAAGACATCACACGCTGGAGAGAATGGTCGACGGCTACCGGCGTGTGTACCAGGACTTGGCCTTGAACGCGCATGCGCCTCGCCCACTGCGCGACGAACACGCTGTTGTCTCGGGGAACCGCTTATGAGCGCGAAGAGTGTGGTCGTTGTCGGCGCCACCGCGCCGGATATTGTAAAACTGATCACTGCGATCAACCGGGCTGGATCAGACAACCTCGCCCTCGAGGGGTTCCTGGACGATGATCCCTCGAAACTGGGGACGGAATTCATGGGCTACCCCGTTCTTGGGACGACGGCGGCATTGCGAGACAGGTTCAGGGATTTCTGGGTGGCAAACAACGTCGCGCGCGACATGCCGACGCGGCAAAAATTGGTTCGCCGGCTGGCGTCACTGCACGTCACAAGGCACCTCACCTTGATTCATCCCTCGATCGATACCTCCTATAGCAAGATCGGAGAAGGATCCATGCTTCAGGAAGGAGTCGTACTCGGACCTTTGTGCGAGATCGGAGATCACTGCGTCCTGTACGCGCGCGCGATTATCGGACACGAGTGTATTGTCGAGGACGTAGTGTTCGTAGGAAATAACGCGATTGTGGGCGCCAGAGGCAGAGTCGGCACTGGAGCCTTCATCGGCTTGAATTCGGTTATCATCCCCTACCTTACGATCGGCGCTCGGAGCACTGTAGGCGCCGGTTCGGTGGTCGTGAGGAATGTGCCACCCGACCAAACGGTTTTCGGGAATCCAGCCAGGGCCGGCGTGCAGCCGGCGCAGTCGGTTGCTCAGATGTCTTAAGCGTGAAATGACATTACGTACATACCAATCTTTGCGAAACCGCTCTTATCTGCTGCTCAAACGCGCTTTTGACGTGATCCTCGCAGCTTTGGGTATCGCGGTTCTACTCCCGTTCTTGCCGTTAGTAGCAGTGCTCATCAAACTCGACTCCAGAGGTCCGGTCTTTTTCAAACAAGAACGGCTTGGTCAGAATGGCGAGCTGTTCACACTTTACAAGCTGCGCACGATGGTCGAAAACGCCGGCGGGATCAAGAATCCCGACGGTTCCTGTTTTGTAGCCAAAAATGATGCCCGCTTAACGCGCGTGGGACGCTTCCTGCGTGACTACTCGCTGGATGAGTTGCCTCAGCTTCTTAACATTCTAAAGGGCGATATGAGTGTGGTGGGCCCGCGGCCCGATACGCCGGGGGCCCCGGGCCTGGACGGCGAACTTTTTCAGAAGAAGAGACTCGTCAAGCCGGGTTTGACCAGCCTGGCCTCTATCCATGGACGAAACGCGATCCCATGGGGAGAGCGGGTCGCATGGGAGCTGAAATATGTTGACAACGTATCGTGGAAGTTGGATTTATATATTTTATTCAAAACCGTTTTTCTGGTCATTCGTCGCGAAGGGATCTACAGCCCTGACTGATTCGCTTCTGTCACGCGACGCCTTGCGCAATGAACACAGAGGAGGACTTCGTGCATAAAGCCACCGCTACTGTTACAGACTCACAAGAACGATTGAAACACGCATTCGCAGCAGCATTTGCGGTTTCGCCGGATTCGGGCGTCGAGCAGATGGTATATGGCGAATGCGCTTCATGGGATTCTACCGCACACATGGTTCTGATAGCAGAGATCGAATCTGCATTCGATATTATGCTGGCCACCGAAGATGTGATCGACCTTTCCAGTTTCGAGAAGGCCAAAGAAATTGTCGCGAAATATGG
>Ga0066709_100005446_pt1 | contig 10482 bp, 9 predicted proteins | sample GraSoiAngelo_158_FD_79665 | JGI IMG/M metagenome (GOLD analysis project Ga0066709, IMG submission 79665) | Grasslands soil microbial communities from the Angelo Coastal Reserve, California, USA - 14_1009_16_30cm | ecosystem: Environmental > Terrestrial > Soil > Grasslands | place: USA... | reverse complement strand
GCGCCGGCGTAGCCGCTCAAACCAATGATCCGGATGGCCGTCCCCGCTCGGCGCTCTCCAACAAAACGCCCATCGCAACTGAGTCGTTAGCCGTTCCGGCGACGTCGGTCGCAGCGTCAGGTTCGCTTGAGACTTCGAATAGCAGCTCATTACTGGGACGATTCAATAACGATTTACTAACGGCGATCGAATCGCACCTGGGCGCTCCGTATCACTACAACCGGACAGGGCCGGAATCTTTCGATTGTTCCGGTTTCGTCTGGCGAGCTTTTCAGGATGCGGGCGTGAGTTTTCAGCGTGGTCCCGCGCGTTCTTATTGGGCGATGTTTGCCGCGCCGTCAAAGGATGAACAATTTAAATTCGGCACGTTGGTTTTTTTCAGCGGCCTAAAACACATTGGCATCGTCGCCGATGAAAAGGGCTTCTATCATTCAGCGAGACACGGTGGCGTGGTTTATGCACTTTTCAACGATTACTGGCTGGCCCGGATCGACGGCTTCAGGCGTGTGCCGCTCGGTTCAATGCCGGCGCCGATAGCGAATCACAAGTCCCGCACCAAGCCGGCGGCCAGCGCTGAAAGCGATGACGACGATAACGCTCCTTAAGTGATCTTGAACTGAAAAAGTATCAAAGGCCGCCCGGGATTATTCCGCGGCGGCCTTTGAGTTTTCGGCGAACCCTCGCGAGGTTCGGTCAGCTTCGTTTTAGAAATCCCGCATGATGATCCTTTTCCCCTCGCTCCCAGACAGCCACAATCTTATGAACAGCGACATAACAGATCTCGTCCTCATCATCCTTCAAATGCAGCACGCCGTTTTCAACTTTCACCACTTCGCCGCGGACACTGGAGGTCCCGCCGCAGAAGGCATCAATCTTTTTGCCGACCAGCGTCTTAAGAAACTCTTCCATCGACGTTAATTATTTATCCCCGTTGGGAAAAGTAATTTGCACCAGCGGCACCACCGTCTCGTCACCCTGCTGGCTGCGCTCGAATTGCAGCAGATCGTAATAGGCGCAGCGCGCCCGCGAGGGAAACGCTCGACAAACCTCGGGCCGGGCGTCATAAATGGTGCACTGGCGAGTTACGGGGTTAAGAAACCGGCAAGCTTCGCCAAAGATGGGATCAGCTTTTCGTCTTAGAACTCGCTCGCCCTGATAGATCTTGGTAAAGCGTCGGGCGGCGGTTTTTTCATCGACCTCGAAGTGTCTTGCCAGGCGCCTGAGGTCGCTCTTGTTCACCTGTACTCGCTCATAAACTGAGCAGCAGTACGCCGGACATTTCGAACAATTGTAATAGCTCTGTTGCGCGCCGTTGACAGCCATCCCAGGATCGATGCCTTCTTCTTAAGTTTTCGGTAGAGAAATAGTCGGCGACTCAGACGGCGTTGTCAACCGCCAGCCGCTCCAGACATTCTCGGCAGAGGCAACCGCGATAGCGCGAACCTAGCTCAGCGCGCGTTGCTTCATCCAATTTAATTTCTGAGCACCAGCAACCACGCAAGCTCGCGCCGCATGAGAACTCAGCGCCGCAGGCAGCGCAGACTGAAGGCTCCCTGAAACGAGCGGAAAGCAATCCGGCAAATTTGCGCAACTTAGTCTTCATCCGTTTATGGCCGCATCGCTCGCTTTCACTTCGGCTGCTCGCTTCAGCTTTAAGCGCGAAATCCGCTTCTCATCAGCCGCCAGCACCTCGACCTCGAGACCCCGAAAATTCAGCCGCTCGCCGGAACTCGGCACACTTCCTTTTTGCGCAATCACCAGCCCGGCGATCGTCGTAAAGTCGTCCGCCTCGATCTCCATCCCAAACAGCCGCTCGATTTTTCCGATCTCAACTCCACCGAGAACTTCATAGGCGCCATCGCCCGCGGGAATAATCTCCTTTGCGTCTTCGCCGCGGATGTCTTCGTCTTCGATCTCGCCCACAATCTCTTCGAGGATGTCTTCGACGGTTACCAGGCCGGCGATGCCGCCGTACTCATCGATCACCATCGACAAATAAACGTGCGCCTTCTGCATTTCTTCGAGCAGCTTGGACACCGGCTTGGTTTCCGGCACAAAGTAAACCGGCCTGATGAATGGGGTGATGGGCGAATCCGCCTTGCCGGCCGCCAGCGACGGCAGAATGTCGCGCACGTAAATCATTCCTTCGACATTGTCGATTTGATCGCGATAAACCGGCAGGCGCGAATGTCTTGATTCGATGATCAGGTTGCGGGCATCTCGCGCGGTCGCAGTCCGGGGCAGCGCCACTATCTCTGTCCGCGGCGTCATGACTTCGCCGACGCAGGTGTCGCCAAACTCGATTGCCGACTGAATCAGCTCACGCTCTTCTTCCTCGATAATACCTTCAGCTTCACCCACGTCGATGAGCGCTTCGATATCGTCGCCGGTGTCTTCCTCTTCCCCTTCTGAGAGTGATTCCTCCAATTGCTCCTGCGCGCGCAGCCGATCAAAAGACCGGTGCCAGGGTTCAGCCGCATAAGCCAGCACTCGGTAAAACGGACGCAGCAGCGGCAACAGCCGCCGCACTCTGCCTTCAGGATTTCGCAGCGAGATCAGACGCGGAATGAATTGGCGAAAGATTCCGGCCAGCACCAGCCCGACCGCCAGCGCGATAAACAACACCAGAGTGTTTCCCGAAAATCTTTGCAGCGAAATGTAAGTGATCAGGACTGAGAAGGCGACCAGCAGGATCTGAATTGCCGCGGAAAGCGTGAAGCTGAAACGCGGACGATTTTCGAGAATCTCCTTGAGAAAGGGCGCGTAACGCGCGGTGGGATGCTCTTCGGCTTCCGCCGCCAGACGCCGCAGGCCGACGTCGCTCAGCTGGCCGAACGCCATGTCAACTGTGGCGAGAAATGTCAGCGCCAGCAGCAGGAGAAAGCTGACGGCTAATTCAATTTCCATAAAGGCGCGTAAATGGTAAATCGTAAATGGAAAATAGACAAAGTTGCCTTGATTGGCGTCCTGATTTAGATGATAAGTCAACGGTCCATCAAATAATACCAAGTACCACTGAGTTCCTTCGTGAAGACTTCGTGCTATTTCGCCTTACTAACTGATTAGCAACGTGCGTCCTTTTTCTGTAATCACTCAAATTCCCAGCTTCCTGCGCAACTTCAACTCCAGCCGGTTCATTTCGCCCTTGTCGGTCTCGTGATCGTAGCCACAAAGATGCAGCAGGCCATGCAGGATTAATTGCTCGATCTCATTTTGAAAGCTGAGGCGGTTCTGTTTCGCTTGCGCCGCCGCTCGCTCAACTGAAATGACCACCTCACCCAGATGAGCCCACAGGTCCGTTTCAAAACGTTCGGCTTTAGTCGGAAACGAAAGAACGTCAGTGGCCCGATTCTTTTGTCGGAAATGGCGATTCAGATCTCTGATATTTCGGTCGGAGACAAAGACGATCGTCGCATCGCGCTTGGCACAGTCAATCTCCCGCAGCGCCTGCTCGCCGAATTTGCGCCATGCTTTTGAGTCCATCCTGCGACGTCGTTGACGATTAACGATCTCGATCATTGCTAATTTCCGATTACTGATTGCGAACCTTTGACTTTCACCAACCAATTGGCAGTTGGCAATCTCAAATTGGCAATGTCTCAGATTTCGCTCTTCTTGGTGTGGGACTCATAGGCCTTGATGATCATTTGCACCAGCTTGTGACGCACGACGTCTTTTTCGCTGAAGTAAATGAATTCGATACCTTCGATGTTTGCCAACACGCGCTCTGCTTCTACCAGACCGCTGCGTTTGCCGGTCGGGAGATCGATTTGCGTTACGTCGCCGGTGATCACGGCTTTCGATCCAAAGCCAATACGGGTCAGAAACATTTTCATCTGTTCGCTGGTAGTGTTCTGCGCCTCGTCAAGAATCACGAAGGCGTCCGACAAAGTCCGGCCGCGCATAAAGGCCAGCGGCGCAATTTCGATCACGCGTTTTTCCAGCAGGCGCGTCACGCGTTCGTAATCGACCAGGTCAAACAACGCGTCGTAAAGTGGCCGCAGATAAGGATCTACTTTTTCTTGCAAATCTCCGGGAAGAAACCCAAGCCGCTCGCCGGCTTCGACCGCCGGGCGCGCCAGAACGATGCGGTTGACCTGCTTTTGCATCAAGGCCTGGACGGCCATCGCCACGCCGAGATAAGTCTTGCCGGTTCCCGCAGGGCCAACGCCGAACACGATGTCGCGTTGCTGAATCACTTCGATATACTTGCGCTGCATCGCGGATTTCGGCGCGACCTGTTTCTTACCGGCCGGACTGAAACGCGAGCGCGTGAAGTAGTCGCGCAGGCTGTACGCGCGGTCTTCGGCGATCTGTGTGAAAGCTTCGCGTAATTCTTTGTCGGTGAACTGACGGCCTTCGGCGAAGAGGGCAGAAAAGTCTTCCAGGATGCGTTCGACAGTTTCGACGTCTTTGGGATCGCCATCGACGGTCAGACTGTGACCGCGCCCGTTGATTTGAACAGCGAGCAGCGACTCGAGGTACTTGATGTTTTGGTCGTGAACGCCGAAAAGCGTCTCCAGGCCTCTAGGTGGCAGTTCGATTTCCTTCAAAAGCTAATGCCGGCTCCTTGATAGTAGATGAACGAATTGGGGTTTACAGAGGTTGTGAGTTCGCAGTTTTCTCTGTCGCATGTGTGTAACGGACGCTACTACGGCGACACTTTGACTGTCAAACAGCAGCCTGTGTTTGCGGCCAAAGAACAAAATTTAGACTAACTGGCGAGTAGTGGCTTCCGATGCTTCAGGAAACGTGGGAACGGCTACTGCCACGGTTGCGGAGCAGTGAACTCATCCGTCCTTTTGACACCGAAGATCGAGCTGCGAAGGAATGTCCATGCAATCACGAAATGAAGCGAGTGCCCGCGACTTTGTGCATTTGGAAGGATCATCAGTTGAGCGTTTCAGACCGTCTGCGATATAGTCCCAGGTTAGAGCTGTGTGCGGAGGGGTCGCATAATTGGTAGTGCAGCGGTCTTGAAAACCGCCGCCCGAAAGGGCTTGCAGGTTCGAGTCCTGTCCCCTCCGCCATTTTCTTCCAAACCATCGGCAAGCCGATGGACTCAGAGTCTTTGGCGCGATCCCCAACAGAATTCCTCCTTCAAACAAACCTTCAGAGGGAGATTCAACAAGCCCTATTAAACGCGGACGTGCACCGTGAAAGTCCTCTCGTCCAGCTTGAACGAAGGAGCGCCATGCGACCATCCAATCGCCTGCGATTTTGAGGTGCGCCGCATTTTGTCTGAGGCGCAATTTGAGTCTATAGTTAAGACCTCATTCGAGAGTCGCGCGCGTGTCCCCCAAACGACCCGCGGCGGCTTTTGGTTTTTTTGAAGAGCAAAGATCTGACGGTGCTGGGATTCGCTGGATGATGTTTTCGATACCATTACATTTGTCGATTAGATGGTCCCTGGCTCTCGTCTTACTTGAGAACTGGAAAGATTTCCTCAAAAGACTCTGGCATTACCTTGATGATCATCATCGAATCGGCAATCTCGACGTGTCCGCGACCACGTTGGTCGAAGGCCTGTTCATCTTTTTCGTCGCCCTCCTTTTGTCGCGCACACTAAGTACTCTTCTGCAACGGCGAATCGCCAAAAGGGCCTACCTCGATCCGGGTTTACGGTACACGCTGGGCAGACTGACGCAATACCTCATCGTGACAATCGGCGTTCTCTCCGCATTGAGCGCGGCATTCAACGTCCCACTCACTTCAATCGCCGTAATCTTCACTGCCCTTTCCGTGGGCATCGGTTTTGGTTTGCAGTACATCGCCGCGGACATCGCTTCCGGTTTCATTTTGTTATTCGAGCGGCCGGTGCGCGTCGGCGATCGCATCAGCGTCGGAAAAGAAGAAGGCGATGTTCAGAGCATCAACCTGCGCACAACGGTAATGACGACCAACGATCGCGTTTCGGTCATCGTGCCTAACTCAAAGCTCGTGCGCGAACACCTGATCAATTGGTCGTACGGAGATCCGCGCGCGCGCATCGCGATTCCGGTGGGCGTCGCTTACGGCTCGAATGTAGATCTGGTTACTGAGACCTTACTGAAAGTCGTCGACGACGTTGACAACGTGCTGCGCGATCCGCCGCCGAAAGTGCAGTTTCTTCGGTTCGGTGACTGGTCGATGGACTTTCGCCTGCTCGTATGGACCAACCGCCCGCGACTTCATACGCAGATTCGCAGCGACCTCAACTATCGAATCGAAAGACTGTTCCGCCATGCGGGCATTGAAATTCCTTTTCCGCAAACTGAGCTGCGGTTCCGCGACGGCTCGCTGCATCTTGATACCGGCGACAGCTTGGTCCTCGACGAGAAGGCAGACGATGAAGCCGCAAGCTAAGACGGCGCTACGATTGGTCAACGCCTGGGTTTTTTCCTCTTTGAAGTGAATCCCGGACACATACTTTTCGGATCGTCAGTGCTGGCCTTGCATTTTTCCGTCGGGCTCACACTCGCCAGTCCCAGCCGTCCTTGCAAATCCGAAAAAGGAAACCAGGCACTCTCATCGGACATGCTGCACTGCGACGCCGTAGTGTTCTTGCAAAGATCGATCGCGTAAATTGGATGAACTTCCCACAACGCCAGACGCTCGAAATCCTTATTGTTGTTTCTGGCTGGATTGAAATCCGCCTTGCCGTCCCGGCACGGCACGTGACTGCCGTCAAAGAATAATTGGCCGGTGATTCTCACCGGATGCGTCTTCAAAAACGCAGCGTAGTCAGGCGAGTCAAACAGGTTCCAGGCGGGCGGGCGGAAATGCGGAACAATCTCCGCTACGATCGTGCGGCAACGCGAAGTCTCGTTTGGATCTTCGGCCAGGGTGATATGAATGTCGTTGTATTGGCAACCGAGCAGGTTGCATTGCACACTTTCACCGGCGCCCTTTGTCAACGGGTCGTTCTTGTCAACGTTCGAGTGGTTCGCGTCGAGCACGAAACCCACAAACACGACCGTCTTTCCTTCGCCCAGTTTGGTTTCGCCGTTAGAGTCATTAATCGTAATGATGTTTGCAAGCTGCGCGCGGCTCTCTGGCGGTTCGCCCTTTGGTATGCTGGGCTCTTTGGTGCTGGCTTCGCCAAGATCGGCAAACGTTTGCAGCGTGACTGGAATAATCCTGTTCGTCGGCGCGCAGAAATTGTTCTTCAACGCATTCTGCTTGTCGTTGGCGGCGCTCTTGTGGCAACCGCTGTTGCGACAAAGAAAATCAATTCGCTGCGGTTTGTGCGTGAAGGTCTTCAGTTGCAGCGGCAAAGGCTTGCCGGCGCAGATCATGAACTTCACTTTCTTCGCCATCGCAGCTGCCGGCGCCCAAGCTATTAGCAACAGAGCTGCGCACACTCTTAACCTGATTCTTTGATTCACCTTAAGGTCTCCTGCTTAATTTCGCGCATCCTACACCGACTGACCTTTCCTAACAAGATTTTCCTCAGGTGAGGTTGCGGCTGGCTCGCGTTTCTTCGCGCCGTTGGGCGCGAAATCTTTATAGAGACCAAGCGCCGCAAGGATTGCCTGCGAAATCGAAACCGGGGTTTCGATTTCGCGGCCTCAGTTAATTAAGAGATGCGACGATCTATAAATATTTCCACACTGGGCAGAGCGCACTTCCTCTTCCCTCCTCGCTGTGGCTTGCTACAACGCTTCGCTACAGGCTAGGCTAACCGTTACTGAGTGATGATTCATTCAGTTGAGATGATGGCCCGAAAATCCCAACGAAATGGCGCCGCCGGCAAGCGCGAGGCGATTCTGCGCGCGGCCACCCGCGTCTTTGCCCGCAACGGATATTTTAATTCGAAGGTCGCGGACATCGCCGCCGCAGCCGGCGTCGCGGACGGCACGGTCTATCTCTATTTCAAGAGCAAAGAAGAAATTCTGCATTCAATTTTCGATCAGAACATGGCGGAGGCGATTGGCGCGGCCCGCAAGCTAACCGAAAAGCTAAGCGATCCGCGCGAGAAGCTTCGACGCATCGCCGCGCTGCATCTGGAACGTCTGGGCGCGGATCGAGATCTCGCGGTAGTGTTCCAGGTTGAGCTCCGCGGCTCGACCAAGTTCATGCAGGAATTTTCAGCGGCCGGCTTTGCCGAGTATCTCAGTTTGTTGCGTGCGACGTTTGAAAAGGGCCAGCGCCGCGGCGTGTTTCGCAAAGAACTAAACGCGAAGGCGGTCTCGAAAATTCTTTTTGGCGCGCTCGATGAGATGGCTACCAACTGGATCATCTCAAAACGCAACTACAAACTTGAACCCATGGCGGAGGTCGTCATGGAAGTCTTTCTTAACGGAGTCAGTGCCCGGTGATCTCCCTCTCCCGGTTGAGAGAGGGCTGGGATTGGGGGGCGCAGCTACGGTCGCCGCACAAGAGCGGGGTTTTACTCTTTCTTCGCCGCAGGCCCCCACCCTGACCCTCTCCCAAACGGAGAGGGAAGGAAATATCGATGTTGGACAGAGTCGAAAAATTGGAGCTTCCCCGACAACGTCCCCCGCTCTCTGCTAATGAGCCGGCGACGCTGGTCGAAATCTATCAACGCGTCGGGCGCGATTACCCGAAACCCGACACACTCAATTTCAAGCGTGACGGCTCGTGGCATTCGCTTTCCGCTGAACAAGTGCTGAAGAAAGCAAACGCGATTGCCCTCGGCCTCTATTCGCTTGGCGTCCGCAAAGGCGACCGGGTCGCTTTGCTTTCGGAGAGCCGCGTCGAATGGGTGTTGGCGGATCAAGGTTGCATTTTTGCCGGCGCTATCACGGTACCGATTTACCCAACACTGACCTCGCCGCAGGTCGCCTACATCCTTAAAGACTGCACTCCGCGCGTGATGTTTCTATCGAGTCGCGCAAAATTTGAAGAGATCGAAGATGCTATCCGCGATTGTCCTTCGCTGGAATACGTCGTGCTCTTCGACGCGGACGAATTGAGCAGCGCGAATCGTCTCAGTCTAGACGAAATTCAGGCGCGCGGAAGCCAGGTCGAAATCGAGCAGCCCGACTTGCTCAGCGAATTGACAGCCGCCGCGAAGCCGGATGATTTGGCGACCATCATCTACACGTCGGGCACGACCGGCGAGCCCAAAGGCGTGATGCTGACCCACTCGAATATGGTTTCAAACCTGATCGATTCGTCTAATCATCTGGAATTCGGCGAAAAGGACTCAGCGCTTTCGGTTTTGCCGCTGTCCCATGGATTCGAGCGACAAGCGATGAATATGTATCTGCGCCACGGCATGAGCGTGTTCTTTGGCCAATCGCTGAATACCATCGGCGCCGATCTGCGCGAAGTTCATCCGACCGTTTTTGTCGGCGTGCCGCGCATTTATGAAAAGATCCTCGCCAAGGTTAAAGAACGCGCCGCCGCCCGGGGCAGACTGAACGGCGCGCTTTGCGTCTGGGGAATCGAAATCGGCAGCCAGTACGCGCGTTTGAAATCTGACCGGCGAAACCTTCCGCTCTGGCTCAGCCTCAAACTAAAGATTGCCGATCGGCTGGTGTTTGCAAAGTGGCAGCGGGCGATGGGCGGCCGCATTCGCATTTTCGTTTCCGGCGGCGCGCCGCTATCTGACGACGTGGCGCTCGCCTTCGCCGGCGCCGGAATGCCGATCGTGCAGGGTTACGGCTTGACGGAAACTTCCCCGGTAATCACGGCCGGACAACTTAACGACATCCGCATCGGCACCGCCGGCAAACCGATTCGCAATGTCGAAGTGCGGATCGCTACTGACGGCGAGATTGAGACGCGCGGGCCGCACGTGATGCGCGGCTATTGGAACAAGCCGGAAGAAACGCGCGCCGTTTTCACCGAAGATGGATGGTTCAAGACAGGCGACATCGGTTTTATCGACGCGGACGGTTATCTCACCATCACCGATCGCAAGAAAGAGTTACTGAAAACCTCCGGTGGTAAGTACATTGCGCCGCAACCGATCGAGCAGTTGGTCAAGAGTTCTCGGTTTGTAAATCAGGTGGTGGTAATCGGCGACGGTCGCAAGTTCCCTGCTGCCCTGATTGTTCCGGAATGGGACCAGCTTGAGTCATATGCCAAACTAAAAGGGCTGGATCTGAAAACTCGTGAAGCGTTCTGCCATCATCCACGCATCATCGATTTGTTCCAACGACAGATTGCAGCCCGTACCCAGACACTCGCCCAGTTCGAGAAAATCAAGCGGGTAGCGCTTCTGGATCACGAACTGACCGTGGAAAGCGGCGAGTTAACTCCGACATTAAAAGTAAAGCGCCGGGTCGTTGACGAGAAGTATCGCGACCTGATCGATCGTTTATATGAGGACGCTGAGACGTCGAGCTAAGTTGGGCAACAACATATTTGAGGAAAGGAGCGACGATTCTTGGAGTCGCCGGTTCTCAATTTACGTTGGGTATCGAATTTAGCGTTGAGCCCAAACGCAAAAAAAATCGCGCTCTAATGATCTCAGGAAACCTTCTTCGACGTTTTTCTACTGAAGATCCAAAACCCTGGCTAAATGTTCGG
>Ga0066709_100005445_pt1 | contig 10484 bp, 8 predicted proteins | sample GraSoiAngelo_158_FD_79665 | JGI IMG/M metagenome (GOLD analysis project Ga0066709, IMG submission 79665) | Grasslands soil microbial communities from the Angelo Coastal Reserve, California, USA - 14_1009_16_30cm | ecosystem: Environmental > Terrestrial > Soil > Grasslands | place: USA... | reverse complement strand
GTTCGTCGCCGCCCTTGAGCATGTGGTCGGTGCGCAAGCCCAGATTGCCGCCGTCTGCATCGGTCCCGACGACGATATGGAGCAACGTCGCCAAGACATTCTGCGCTCTATCGCCGAGGTCGATAGCGGGGATGGCGCGGTGCTGCTGACAGACATGTTCGGCGGCACCCCGTCGAATTTGGCCATCTCGGTGATGGATCGCGGCAAGATCGAGGTCATCGCCGGCATCAATCTGCCGATGCTGATCAAGCTCGCCAGCCTGCGCCAGAATGAAAAGCTGGATCGCGCCGTCCTCGGGGCGCAGGAGGCCGGCCGCAAATACATCAACGTCGCCTCTCAACTGCTCGCTGATGCCCGCCGATGAGTTCCGATATCATCAAGAACCTTCCTGATGCGCCCGCGGCCACCCCGTCCCGCGCCAAGCGAACCGTCGAGATCTGCAACCAACGCGGGCTGCATGCCCGCGCCGCGGCGCGATTCGTCAAGACCGCCGCGCAGTTCGATGCCGAGATCTTCGTCCGTAAGAACGGCACCGCGGTATCCGGGCGCTCGATCATGGGGCTGATGATGCTCGCCGCCGCGTCGGGTGCAGTCGTCGAAATCACCGCGACCGGGCGCGATGCAGCGACCGCGGTGGAGACGCTGGCTCGCCTGATCGAATGCAAGTTCGATGAGGACTGAGCAGACGCCGGGGACCGCCACAGGTAGCGAGCAGAGACTACAAGGTATCGGCGTTTCCCCCGGGATCGCCATCGGGGCCGCCTATATCGGCGATCGCGGCGAATTGCCGGTCACCGAAAGCCGACTTGACCCTCCCCAGATCGAACACGAACGCGGCCGCTTTGCCGATGCGGTCGCCGTCTCGATCAAACAGCTGCGCAAGCTGAAGGCACGCGCCATGGCGCTGCCCGGATCGGCGGCCGACGAGATTGGGTTTGTGCTCGATGCCCATCTCGCGATGCTGGCCAATTCCCGCCTGATCCGCGGGGTGCATCAGCGCATCGCCAAGTCGCGGATCAACGCCGAACGGGCGATCCAGCTGGAGATCGACGAGATCGGCAAGACGTTCTCGGCGATGGAAGATGCGTATCTCGCGGCCCGTATCGACGATATCCGGGTGGTCGGTGCGCGGCTGATCCGCAATCGGCGGAAGAAACCCTCCGTTCCCTATGCGAGCCTGACGGGCGGCGCCGTGATCCGGGCCGGGGAGATCACCCCCGCCGATACCGCACTGATGGATCCGCGCCGGGTGGGCGGCTTTGCCGCCGAACTCGGCGGGGCGAACGGCCATACCGCGATCATGGCGCGCGCGCTCGGGCTGCCGGCGGTACTCGGGATTCCCGAATTGCTCGATTGGGCCCGCGCCGAGGCGCCGGTCATCGTCGACGGGACCGAGGGCACCGTCATCCTCGAACCGACGCCGGAGACCCTGCGCGCCTATAAAGCGCGGCAGCAGGAGGCAGCGCGCGAACGGCGCCTTCTCAACCGGCTGCGCCGATTGCCGGCGACGACCCGCGACGGCGTCGAGATCCGGCTGGACGCGAATGTCGAACTGCCGGTCGAAGTCGAGCAGGCGCTGGCCAATGGCGCGGCAGGGCTGGGTCTCGTGCGCACCGAATTCCTCTACATGAACCGCGAGGATCTGCCCGGCGAGGACGAGCAATTCAGCTTCTTTGCCACTCTGGTCAGCGGCATGGAGGGCCGGCCGGTCACCCTGCGGACATTCGATATCGGCGGCGACAAATTGCCGGAGGCGCTCGCCGGTTATGCCACCAGCGATATCGCCAACCCGGCGCTCGGCTTGCGAGCGATCCGGCTGTCGCTCAAAGACCGGGGCCTGCTCGACGTCCAGTTGGCTGCGATGCTGCGCGCCGCCAATTCGGGGCCGGTCAGAATCATGCTGCCGATGATCTCGACGCCGAGCGAGATCCGCCGCACCCGTGAGGCGATGGAGCAGGTGGCGCGGCGGCTCAAGCGACGCGGCGTGCGTGTCCCCAAGGAGATGCCGCCGCTCGGCGCGATGATCGAGGTGCCGGCGGCGGCGCTCGCGGCCGATGCACTCGCGGCCGAGGCCGATTTCTTTGCGATCGGCACCAATGATCTGGTGCAGTACACGCTGGCGGCCGACCGCACCGACGAGACCGTCGCGCATCTCTACAACCCGCTGCATCCGGCGGTGCTGCGCCTCGTGCAATTCGCCGTCGAGGCGGCGGCGCGGCGCGGCATACCGATCAGCATCTGCGGCGAGATCGCCGGCGATCCGCGTTACGCCGCACTGTTGCTGGGGCTGGGGCTGCGCGAGTTGTCAATGGCGCCGCGCAACATCCCGCGGGTCAAGCAACGCATCCGCCACCTCGACATGGTGGCGGCGACCCGCCGCGCCCGCGCCATCATGGACCAATCCGATGCCGAGCGGATCGCCGCACTGCTCGACGATTTCAACGCGACGGCCGAGGGCGCGGCGACGGCTGGCCGCAGACGCAAAGAGTTGACGACATAAAGATATCTTTATATGTTAAAAGCCTTCCCACCGCCGCGTTGAATCCCCGGGAGCCGCTCGATGCCTGAATTTTCCGATTACAAGGTTGCCGATATCGGGCTCACCGATTGGGGCCGGCGCGAAATCGCGATCGCCGAGACCGAAATGCCCGGGTTGATGGCATTGCGCGACGAGTTCGGCGCATCCAAACCGCTGTCGGGCGCCTGCATCGTCGGCTGCCTGCACATGACGATCCAGACCGCCGTGCTGATCGAGACGCTGCTGGAGCTCGGCGCCACGGTGCGGTGGAGCTCGTGCAACATCTACTCGACGCAGGACCACGCCGCCGCCGGGATTGCGGCGCGCGGCATCCCGGTCTTCGCCTGGAAGGGCGAGACCGAGGAAGAATACGAATGGTGCATCGAGCAGACGCTACGAGGGCCGTCGGGCTGGACGCCGAACATGATCCTCGATGATGGCGGCGACGCGACCAAGATCATCCACGACCGTTATCCCGAGTTGTTGCGCCAGATCCGCGGCATCTCCGAAGAGACGACGACCGGGGTCAACCGGCTCTACGAGATGATGCGCAACGGCGAGCTCAAGGCCCCGGCGATCAATGTCAACGACAGCGTGACCAAGTCGAAATTCGACAATCTGTATGGCTGCCGCGAGAGCCTGGTCGACGGCATCAAGCGCGCGACTGACGTCATGCTGGCCGGCAAGGTCGCGGTGGTCTGCGGCTATGGCAATGTCGGCAAGGGCTCGGCGGCAAGCCTGCGCGGCCAGGGCGCCCGGGTGCTGGTGACCGAGGTCGACCCGATCTGCGCGTTGCAGGCCGCGATGGAGGGCTACCAGGTCACCACGATGGATGAGGCCGCGCCGATCGGCGACATCTTCGTTACCGCGACCGGCTGCACCGACGTCATCACGCTCGAGCATATGCGGCAGATGCACGACCGCGCGATCGTATGCAACATCGGCCATTTCGACAGCGAGATCCAGATCGGCGCGATGCGCAACTACATCTGGGAAGAGGTCAAGCCGCAGGTCGACGAGGTCATCTTCCCCGACGGCAAGCGGCTGATCGTCCTGGCCAAGGGACGGCTGGTCAATCTCGGCTGCGCGACCGGACATCCGAGCTTTGTGATGAGCGCCTCCTTTACCAATCAGGTGCTGGCGCAAATCGAGCTGTGGACGAATCACGGCCAGTACGAGAACAAGGTTTACGTCTTGCCGAAGCATCTCGACGAGAAAGTCGCCCAGCTGCATCTCGACAAACTGGGCGTCAAGCTGACCCGGCTGACGGCAATACAGGCGGAATATCTGGGAGTTACGGACGCCGGTCCGTTCAAGCCCGAATATTATCGCTACTAGGCAAACCGGCGCTCTCACCCGGGACTTTTCTTTTCCCCGGGAACCATCGATGATCGGCCGAACGGAGCGGGTCGGCCGGATCTCGATCTTGTCGACCGCAGAGCGGGCGCATCGTGATCGAGTTCGCCGCCGGTATCGGCTTTTTCATCGCCGTATTCTTCGCCCTCCTGTGGTGGCGCGACCGCTCTCGATTGCGTCAGACGCTGCTCGCTCGCGACGGCATCGAGCAAACCCGCGCCGGCCTGGCCGCGATGCTCGACACGGTGCCGGTCGCAGCCTTGTGGTGGCGCCACGATGCGGATGCAGAAAACGCCATCGGCCGGATTCCGGGCAGCGGCGCCGGCTCGCCCTATTCCCGTCTGCTCGTCTCTCTCGCTTCGGCCGATGCCGCACGGCTGAACGCGGCGGTCGACGAACTGCGACAGGCGGGTATGGGTTTCGCGCTGACCGTCAGCGAAACCGCCGGGCCGGATTACCGCATCGAAGGCTGCCAGACGGCGAGCGGCGACACGGTCCTGTGGCTGGCTGACGTATCGGAGGAGCGGGCATCCGAGCAGGGGCGCAGCGTGGAGGCCTCGGCGGCTGCCGCGCTGCGCCAGGCCTTCAATGCGATCCCGCTGCCGGTGTGGCGGCGCGACCGCAACCTGCGCCTGATCGACTGCAACAACACCTATGCCGGCGCCCTCGAGTCGATGCGCGAAATCGTGCTCAACGAAGGGCGCGAGCTGGCCAGCGAGAGCGGGCGCGGGAAGGCGCGGGCATTGGCGCGCGCGGCCGCCGCCGGGACGATCAAGAGCGAGCGGCGGCACATGGTGATCGGCGGCTCGCGTCGCTTGCTTGAGGTTTGCGAGCTGCCCGACGGGGCCGGCGGCACGATCGGCTTTGCAATCGACCGCACCGATCTCGAAAACGCCGAAAGCGAATTGGCGCGGCACATCAACGCGCATGGCCAGGTGCTCGAAAACATCCATGCCGCGGTCGCGATCTATGGCGCCGACAAGCGGTTGAGTTTCTTTAACTCGGCCTTTGCCCGGCTGTGGGGCGTCGAGGAGGACTGGCTCGCCGGGCATCCCTCGCTCGACGAGCTTCTCGAGCGCCTGCGGGAGCGCCGCCGCATCCCGGAATTCGCTGACTTCCGGCTCTTCAAGCGCCAGCAGCTCGGTCTGTTCACCTCGCTGATCGAGCCGCAGCACGAGCTGATGCATCTGCCGGACGACCGGACGCTCAGCGTGTCGACCTCGCCGCACCCGTTGGGCGGTCTGCTGTTTGTTTACGAGGACGTCACCGACCGGCTGGTTCTCGAACGTTCCTACAACACCCTGATCGAGGTCCAGCGCGAGACGCTCGACAATCTGTACGAGGGCATCGCGCTGTTCGGCAGCGACGGGCGGCTGAAATTGCACAACCCGGGCTACCGCAAGATCTGGGCCCTGCCCCAGGCCGATCTCGCGGGCGAACCGCATATCAGCGACATCGTCGAGTGGACCCGTCCGTTCTACGACGATGGCGGCGACTGGCCGGCGATGCGCCAGCAGATTATCGCCAACATCACCGCCCAGACGCCGACCAGCGGTCCGCTCGACCGCCGCGACGGTTCAGTCATCCAATTGGCGACCGTGCCGCTGCCGGATGGCAACGTCCTGGTGACCTGCCTCGACGTCACCGACACGGCGCGGGTCGAGCGCATCCTGCGCGAGCGCAACGATGCGCTCGAAACCGCGGGCCGCCTCAAGAGCGAGTTCATCGCCAACGTCTCGTACGAGCTCCGCACGCCGCTGAACGCGATCATCGGTTTCGCGGAAATCCTGGCGAACCAGTATTTCGGCCCGCTTTCCGACCGACAGCTCGAATACAGTCGCGGCATTCTCGACAGCTCGCATCGCCTGATGTCGCTGATCAACGACATCCTCGATCTGGCGACGATTGAGGCCGGGTACATGGCGCTGGAAACCGCGCCGATCGATGTCCGTGCGATGCTGCAGGCGGTAATGACGCTGACCCGGGAGCGCGCCCGCAATCGCGACCTCGCCCTGACGCTGCGCTGTCCGCGCGATATCGGCGCGATTGAGGCCGACGAGCGGCGGCTGAAGCAGGCGCTGTTCAACCTGATCTCCAACGCGATCAAATTCACCCCGGCTGGCGGCTCGATCCGGCTGGAAGCGCGCCGCAGCGGCAACGAGCTGATCCTCGCGGTGACCGACACCGGCGTCGGCATTCCGGCGGTGGATCAGGAACGCGTGTTCGAGAAGTTCGAGCGCGGCAATCCGCAAGCCCGCGAGTCGGGCGCCGGCCTTGGCCTGTCATTGGTCAAGAGCCTCATCGAACTGCATGGCGGCTCGGTGTCGATCGAATCGAAGCCTACCGCAGGGACGACCATTCTGTGTCACCTGCCGGCGTCTCGGTCGGGATCGGGCGCGGAAGAGCGACCGGCTCTGACCACCGGCTCGCCGGTTTGACCTATCACCGGCGCGGTTAACGGCCCGGCACGCCCTTCGTTGTCGAATACTCGAAGTGGAGGGCCTCGCCGGGGTGGACGAGGGGATAGATCGCGTGCGCCGCCAACGCCGCTTCGGCGAAGCCTGACAGGATCAACTTGAGCTTTCCCGGGTAGAAGGCGATATCGCCGATCGCGAAGATGCCGGGCTGTGAGGTGGCGCAGCTCGCGGGATCGACCTGGATCCGATTTTGATCGAGCGCCAGGCCCCACCCTGCGACCGGCCCGAGATCGGTCGCCAGCCCGAAGAACGGCAGCAGGCAATCGGCGTCCAGCCGCCGCGTGTTGCCGGCCAGATCCGCAACAATGACGGCGGACAGCTGGCCGGCGCTGCCCTCCAGAGCGTGCAGCTGATAGGGAATGACCAAGTCTATTCGGCCCTCATCCGCGAGTTGCTGAAGCCGGGCCGCTGATTCCGGCGCGGCGCGAAACCGAGCCCGGCGATGGACGACCATGACCTGTTTGGCAATGTCCGCCAGCGACAACGCCCAATCGACGGCTGAATCGCCGCCCCCCGCAATCACGATCCGGCGGTCGCGGAAATCCTCGCGGCGGCGCACGAGATAAAAGACGCTGCGCTCTTCGAAGGTCTCGATGCCGGGGAGCGGCGGGCGGTTGGGTCCGAACGCGCCGGCGCCGGCGGCGATGATCACGGCGCGGGCGCCGATCCGCACGCCGCCGGCGTTTTCGATCACGAAGCCATCATCGGCTGCCTCGAGGCGAGTCACCGCATGTCCGAGATGAAATACCGGCGCGAAGGGTGCCGCCTGCTCCGCGAGGCGGTCGACCAGCTCGGCGGCATCGATTCGCGGATAGCCGGGAATGTCGTAGATCGGTTTCTCGGGGTAGAGGGCGGCGCATTGCCCGCCCGGCTCCGGCAATGCGTCGAATACGGCGCACCGCATCTGCAGCATGCCGCATTCGAACACGGCGAACAGCCCGACCGGCCCGGCGCCGATGATCGCGACATCGCAGCGTTCGACAGGAGCGCTTGGCATGCCGCCACCTTAGCCGGGCGGGACATCGGCGCAAGCGCCCTCGGCCCCCGTAAAGGATGATTCACGAAGTGTAAGCAAATCTTGCGGTTGATCGCCTTGGATTGATACAACGGCCTGGGGGAACATGGTCGTTATCGAATTGCCTGATGAAGCCGCCACCGCGGCTCTCGCGATGCGTTTGGCTCGTCTCGTGCGACGAGGCGATGTAATCGCGTTGAAGGGCGAGCTCGGCGCCGGCAAGACCAGCTTTGCCCGTGCCTTCATTCGCGCCCGCGCCGGCCATGATGAAATCGTGCCGAGCCCGACTTTCACGCTGATGCAGGTGTACGAGCTCCCGGATCTGTCGATCTGGCATTTTGACGGGTTTCGCCTGCGGGACCCGGAGGAGGGCTGGGAGCTCGGCATCGAGAATGCGTTTCGCGACGGGGTTTCGCTGATCGAGTGGCCGGAGCGCTTTGGTCCGTTGATCCCGCAGCGGCGCCTGGAAATCACCTTCGAACACGGTCTCGCCGCCGAGGCGCGGCGGGCGATCATCGATCCCGGTCCGAAATGGGCGGCGCGGCTGACCGCGCTCACGACGGAAGCGTGAGATGGCGGAGGGGGGCGCCGTCATTTCCGAGGATCGCCGCCGCGCGATGGCCGGTTTTCTCGCGGCGCAGGGCTGGGGTGGAAACGCGCCGGCGGTGCTTGCCGGGGATGCCTCGTTCCGGCGCTATTACCGGCTCCTCGATGGGTCGCGGCGAGCCGTGCTGATGGACGCGCCGCCGCCGCAGGAGGATGTCCGGCCCTATGTCGCCGTCGCCGAGATCTTGCGGACCCACGGCTTCAGCGCGCCGGAAATCTATGCCGAAGACCGGGAGCAGGGATTTTTGCTGATCGAGGATTTCGGCGACGACACCTATACGAAGCTGCTCGCCAGGGGCGCCGATGAAGCGTCGCTCTACACGCTGGCTATCGACACGCTGGTTGCGCTGCACCGGGTCGTCGAGGCCGAAAGGCTGCCGGAGCTGCCGTTTTACGATGAGGAGAGATTGCTGACCGAGGCGGCGCTGCTGGTCGATTGGTATTTGCCGTGCGCGCTGGGTGCCGAGCTCCCCGCCGCGGCGCGTCACAGCTATCTGGCGCGCTGGCGCGAGGTTCTGCCCCATGCCGAATTGCCGGCACCGACGCTGGTGCTGCGCGATTACCATGTCGACAATCTGATGCTGTTGCCCGACCGCTCGGCGATCCAGAGCTGCGGCCTGTTGGACTTCCAGGACGCGGTGCGTGGCCCGGCGAGCTACGATCTGGTGTCATTGCTGGAAGATGCGCGCCGCGATGTCCCGCCGGCGCTGCGCTCCATGATGACCGAGCGTTACCTCGCGCAATTTCCCGATCTCGACCATGCGCACTTCCGACGCTCGGCGAGCATCCTGGCGGCGCAGCGCAACTGCAAGATCATCGGCATCTTCACGCGGTTATGGCGGCGCGATGGCAAGCCCGGCTACCTCGCCCATGTCCCGCGCGTCTGGCGGCTCTTGGAAGAGGATCTGCGCGAGCCGGCGCTGCGGCCGGTGACCGATTGGCTCGACCGGCATCTGCCGGCCGCGGCCCGGCGGGCGCCAATGCCGGGCGCGGCATGATCGCAATCCCGAAATCGGGCATGGTGCTCGCCGCCGGGCTGGGCACCAGGATGCGGCCGCTCAGCCAGACCGTGCCCAAGCCGCTGATCGAGATCGGCGGCCAGACCCTGCTCGATCACGCGATCGACCGGCTCGCGCTGGCCGGGGTCGAGCGGGTGGTCGTCAATGTCCACTACAAGGCCGAACTCGTCACCGCCCGGCTCGCCGCGCGCCAGCAGCCGAAGATCGAGATCTCGCACGAAGAGGAATTGCTCGAAACCGGCGGTGGGGTGCTGAAGGCGCTGCCATTGCTCGGCGAGGCATTCTTTGTGCTGAACAGCGACGTCTTGTGGCTCGACGGCAAGGATTACGCGCTGACCCGGCTCGCCGGCGCCTTCGATGCCGCGCAAATGGACGCGGTGCTGCTGTTGCAGCGCACGACCACCGCGGTGGGGTACGAGGGCAGCGGCGATTTCTTTCTCGATCCGCTGGGCACGCCGCGGTGGCGCGGCGAGCGGGAGATCGCGCCCTACATCTTCACCGGCGTTCAGCTGCTGCATCGCCGGCTGTTCGACGGCATCAGCGAAAAGCGCTTCTCGCTGGCCGGTCTCTACAGGCGGGCGCTGGAGGCCGGCCGGCTGCACGCGATCGTGCATGACGGCGAGTGGTACCATATCGGCACGCCGGAAGGCCTCGCCGCGACCCGCGCCCGCCTCTCCTCGCATCGCATCGAACGGTGAAATTAACCACGAAGACACGAAGAACACGGAGGTAGATTGATCTTCTTCGTGCTCTTCGTGCCTTCGTGTTGCAAAAACGAGCAGGCCGGTTTTGCCGCAGAACATTTTTACGATAGCGCCGAACCGCCCGTTTCTGGCGACGCTCGCGCGTGGCCTGCTCGGCATGGCCGAGGGCGACCCGTTGCGGCTGGCGCGCATGACGGTCTTGCTGCCGACCCGCCGTGCGACGCGGGCCTTGCGCGAGGCCTTCCTGCGGCTGTCGGGTGAAGAAGGCAGCACGGGTGCGCCGCTGCTGTTGCCGCGGCTGCGCCCGATCGGCGACCTCGAAGCCGATGAGGTCGCGCTTGGCATCAGCGAGGGCGCCGATGATCCGACCCTGGCGATCCCGCCGGCGATACCGGAGCTGCGCCGCCGGCTGCTGTTGACGCGGCTGGTGCTCGGCTGGGGCGATGCGCACGGCAATCCGCTGTTGCCGGGCCAGGCGGCGGCCTTGGCGACGTCCCTGGCCCGCTTGCTCGATGCCGCGGCCAGCGACGGCGCCGATTTCGCCCGGCTGCGCGAGCTCGCACCGGACGATCTCGCCGAACATTGGCAAACCGTGCTGCAGTTTCTCGAAATTCTGCCGAATGCCTGGCCGGCGGTCCTCGCCGCCGAAGGCGCGCTCGATCCGGCCGAGCGGCGCAACCGGCTGCTGAGGCGCCAGACGAGGCTGTGGCGCGAAAGCCCGCCGCGCGAGCCGGTCATCGCGGCCGGGCTGGTCGGCGGCTTCCCGGCGCTCGACGAATTGCTCGGCGT
>Ga0066709_100005444_pt1 | contig 10485 bp, 12 predicted proteins | sample GraSoiAngelo_158_FD_79665 | JGI IMG/M metagenome (GOLD analysis project Ga0066709, IMG submission 79665) | Grasslands soil microbial communities from the Angelo Coastal Reserve, California, USA - 14_1009_16_30cm | ecosystem: Environmental > Terrestrial > Soil > Grasslands | place: USA... | reverse complement strand
GGCGGCGCTGAACCCAAAGGCTGGCAACAGATGTCCGAAGATTATTTCAATTATTGCAAGCAGCATGGGATGCCGGTCGAATATCTCATCGAGCCCGACGCGAACCACTACACCATGTCGGAACATTTACTCGACGACGCGCGTCCACTAACGCGGGCGATGATCAAGCAGATGGGGCTGTAGGTCTAACCTTTCGGAAGGAGACACGGTGACATGCCCAATGTGAATCTACCCACCGGCGTAAATCTTTACTACGAATCCCACGGCTCAGGAGAGCCGCTGGTTTTGATTCCGTCGACAGCATTCTCCGGCGAAGTATGGAAGCCGTATCAAGTACCCGGTCTATCGAAATCGATGAACCTGATCGTTCACGATCCGCGTGGCACGGGACGTTCGACGGCGAACCAGCAGGTTTACACGATCAATCAAATGGCCAACGATGTTGTTACTCTCTTAGATCATCTAAAAATTTCGTCGGCGCATTTGCTCGGCCATTCCATGGGTGGGCGCATCGCGTTGGAGATGGCGCTAAACTTTCCGGGGCGGGTAAAAAGTCTCATCATGGCTGCCAGCGGTTCCGGTCAAGCGGCGCGGCCGGGGCCAGACTGCATACCCGGGTTGCCCCACTGGCTCGTCATTCGCCTTGTCGAGAAAGGTTTCGAAAAAGCGCTGCGCGAGGAGTTCTGCGATACAAGTGCGTTCTTCACCGAGGAATTTCGCAAAAAGCATCCGGACAAGGTTGAAGAATTCTTCCAGCTCGCTTGGGCGACTCATTCCAAGCTGCCGGAGTACATTCACTTGATCGTCGCTCGCCACAATTGGGAAGCGACACACCGGCTTGGCGACGTTAAATGCCCGACGCTGGTGCTTATCGGCGATAATGATTCCGCTCGAAGCAATCACTTGGCTCAAGCCGAAACTCTAAAGAACAGAATTCCCGCCGCGGAGTTGAAGGTATTAAAAGGCCAATCGCACGGATTCTTCTGGCAAGCGCCGGAAGAAACCAACCAGGTGATTTTCGATTGGGTAAAGCGGCACACCACCAAATGAATTGATTTCGACGTCGCTATGCTGTCCGTCGTGGCAGGATTCCTAAATAATCATTCCTGCGCGAGATCCAATCAAACGACAGAAACCTCGTATCCGGCACTTCCTTGCTGTTCCGCCGGGAAAAGATTCCACGATTCGATCCACCGGCGCGTGCGCTCAAAAGCTTCGGGCGGATAAGGTTCGAAGACGATGCGCTCACCCGGGCCGAACCGGCGGATGTCCACGATGCCATGATATCGCTCGGGCACTTCCCGTAGGAAATAATGTTTGTAAGCCTCCGGTTCCAAGTCGATATCATGCTGCGCGCGTCGCAACGCTTTGAAGTATCCCTCGACATCTTGCAGGTCGGCGTGTTCGGTGACGAGATGGCCAATCATGAACGTCGTGTCGACAATCTTTTTAAATCCTAGCTGCTCCGCGACATAGAACGGAGCGCCGAAAAGACTCGCCGCTGGAACTTGGCGATCCACGATTGAAGCCAAGCGGTCGAGCAGCAGGCCGCCGAAGTGCAATTTGATTTCTTCGCGCTTTAAGAAGCGTTCGAGCCCCTGCAATGTCGAGAAATGGCTGCCGGAATGATAGCCGACCGTTACCGGGATGTTGGCCAATTCCTCGGGGCTGTGCACGGGCGATCCCGGCGGCACGAAAATTCCTGACGGCGAAACGGAGTAGGCATTGCCCCACATCTTGCCGTGTCCGGCGGACGCCGCCATGTTGACTGTCCAGTGGCAAGCTGCGCTCAGGTTACAACCGCGCCCGTCCTCATAGGATTCGAATGCGCCGCGTTGAATGTCTGCCGGCGTTGAATCGACGGTTTCGACCTCGGCAGCCCACGTGATAATCGGCCTGACGATGAATTCGTAGTCGAGTCCTTCGCCGTTAAAGTAGCCTTTTTCCTCCGCCACCCACTCTTGTAGACGTCCATGGGACAGAATACGAAATTTTGCCATGCTCGCGCTCCCACATTAGCGTTTTGTCGCGCTGGAATCGATCTTGTCTCAGCAACTCTTACTCCCAAAAGACTGTCATTATCAAGTAGGAATCTCGAAGAGGATTTGCTGTCCGAGTAAGTGGACATCGGCACGTCAACTAGGCTAAAAGATTCCGCTGGAGATATGAGCTATGCCCTACTGTTATCCCCCCGATCCCAATACGCGTAAGCCTAAATTTATACCACCGCCACAATCCTGCGATACGCACTTTCACGTCTTCGGTCCGCCGGAACAATTTCCGTTCCTTTCGACCCACGAGTACACGCCGCCGGCAGCTCCATTGGAACATTATCTAAAAATGATCGCCATCATCGGCATCGAACGCGCCGTAGTCGTGCAGCCGAGCGTGCATGGGCTCGACAACTCGGCAACGCTCGACGCGATCAAAAATTCAGCTCGAAAATTCCGTGGCGTCGGACGCATCGACGGCAAAACGCCAAAGAGCGAACTGCGGCGTTTACACGAAGGCGGCATTCGCGGCGTGCGTTTCAATTTGCTCGACAGGCCACGCGGCAACGTTAAGCTCGACGTGCTCGATCGCTGCGTCGAGAATATTGTCGATCTCGGCTGGTCGGTCGATCTACACATCGACACGAAAAGTCTGCTCGAACAGGAAAAGCGCATCCGCTCGATGCCGGTTCCCGTGGTCATCGACCACATCGCCAGGGTGAAGCCAGCGGAAGGTTTGAACCAGCCGGCGTTTCAATTGCTGCTGGATCTGTTGAAGCTCAAACATGTATGGGTGAAAGTCAGCGGCGCAGACAAGATCTGCAACACGGTCATCCATAGCTACTTCGGGCTGCCATTTGTTGAAGTAATCCCTTATGCCCGGGCCGTTATCTCTGCTGCGCCGGACCGGGTTATTTGGGGCACCGACTGGCCGCACTCGAACAATTTCGTCCCGGGGCACACGCCCAACGACGGCGATCTTGTCGATCTCCTCGCTGAGTTCGCCCCTGACCCACAGACGCGGGAAAGAATCCTCGTTAACAACCCGGCTACCTTGTACCGATTTGAATAAATGATAAAAGCGTAAAAATCCCGTTGAACGAGAGGTGCGGAACATGATCAAAATCACCGATGAAATGAAGGATCGGGTCAGCAAAGCCTTCGAGGAAAAGAAGTATTGCGTGTGGGTGACGACATCCGACGAAGGATATCCTGACGTCAGCTTTCGCGGCAGCACCTTCATTTACGACGACGAGCATATCGCCTTTTGGGACCGCTCCCTGGGTCAAAGTACGACCAACCTGGAAAAGAATCCCAACGTTTGCATGCTCTATTACGACGGACCTGCCCGGGTCGGCTGGCGCTTTTACGGCAAAGCCAGCGTCTACAAAGAAGGCGAGATGCGCCAAAATATTTTAAAGCGGACGATCAAAGCCGAGATCGACAAGGACCCCGAGCGCAAAGGCTACGGCGTGCTCGTCCGTGTCGACAAGATCCGCGGTTATAGCGGCTTCACCGTTTTGCAAGAGCGGTAATGAGGGAATGGAGTGGTGGAGTATTGGAGTGATGGAATAGTTCGCCAGGCTCATGCCAGCTCCGCTCTCTTGGCGGCCTCCTTATTTGTCTCGGGCGTGTTTAATTAGTCTCGGTAATGGCGTTACTGATTATCCTCGTCATTGCGCTTTTCCTTGCCTCGTCGATCGGCGCGGCCGATCGGATTCGCATCGCGGTGTCGAATCCCAACATGCCGAACCTGACCGCCACGATGGCGCAGAAGAAAGGATTCTTCAAGGAGGCAAATCTCGACGCCGAGATCATCAGGATGAATCCCAACGTGGCAATCACGGCGCTTGCCACCGGCGACATCGATTACTGCCAACTGTTTGGCGCAGTGGTGGGCGGCGCCATCGCCGGTCTGCCGGTGAGAATCGTTGCTGGCTTTCTCGATAACTGGCCGATGACGCTGATCGCTCAGCCGGAATACAAATCCCTCAAAGATCTTAAAGGCAAGACGTTGGGAATCAGCAGCTTCGGCGCAACTCCGGACGTCGCGGCGCGCATGATGCTGAAGCAAGCTGGTATCGATTCGGATAAAGAGATCAAGATTCTGGCTTTAGGATCCGACGCCGCGCGCCTTGCCGCGCTCAAGCAGCGAGTGGTGGACGTTGTCGTAATCTCTCCACCTGCCGACGCGCAAATGGAGAAGCAGGGCTTTCGCATCCTGGCGCGCGCCTACGAGCTGTTCAACTTTCCCTACCTCGGGCTCGGCACTCATATGCGAAAGATCAAAGAGAAGCCGGAAGAAATCCGCGCTACGATCAGGGCGACCATACGAGCCAATCGCTTTATTCGCGACAATCGCGAAGAGGCGGTGCGGATCCTGATCAACTGGGGCAAAGTCGAGCAGGAATTTGCGTACGCGTCGTACGACGCATTGAGAAATCTATTCAATGCCGACGGCGGTGTGCCGGAAGACGGATTAAGACTCGTCATCGACCAAGCGCGGCGAAGCGCTAAAGTCGCGCGAGAAGTCATGCCGGCGGATGTCGTCGACCTGAGTTTTCTGCGGGACGCACAAGCGGAGTTGGGGATAAAAGCGCGGTGAGGTTGGATACGCGAAAAGGGAAAAGAAAAAAAGCATTCCATCAAAATTGTCTCTCCATGAAATGCAGTCGCGCAATATACCCTAAGGAGCCGTCACAATGATCATCGATTGGCATGCCCACGTTTACCCCCCTGAATTGGCCAAGGAACGGTACTGGGGCAATACGACGCCACTTACGATTGAAAATTTATTAGAAGCTCATGAGAAGGCAGGTATCGATCTTTGCGTTGTCAGCAATACGATTCATTACCTCAAAGAAAAAACCAACGAGGAGTCGCTCGCATTTCTCCAGCGCTGGAACGAGTATGGTGCGGAGATTCAGCAGAAATATAAGGACCGGATCGTTGTTTTCACCAGCACGCTTCCCTGCGGCGGCGGGCCGTTTGTAAAAGAGCTGGAGCGCGCCGTCGTTGAATACGGCCTAAAAGGCGTGCTCATCAATTCGAGCCACCAGCGCGCCTATCCCGACGACGATGAGGCGAAGCCTTTTTTCGAATTGGTAACGAGCCTCGGCATACCCGTGATGATGCATGCCCCTTCCGTTGGTTTCGGCGAGGAGCGCATGCGCGACTACCGCCTGGCTTCCAGCGTCGGCAGACCCTTCGACGAATGCTTGAGCATTGCGCGCCTTATCGTCCGCGGCGTATTCGACCGATTTCCCAAGCTAAAATTCGTCGGCTGCCATCTCGGTGGCGGGATTTGCGACGTCATCGGCCGTATGGATTATGCCTACGAGCTTGCCGATCTTGCCTCCGGCCTTGGGACTTACGAACCGATGTTGATTACCAAATGCCCGAGCGAATATCTCAAAGCTCTTTACATGGATACGGTCGCCTATCACCCGCCCGCGGTCATGTGCGCCTACCAAACCGTCGGCGCCAAATACCTGCTTTCGGCAGCGACGCGCCGCCGCTATTGCCCCTTTTGCCGCGTGCCCGGAGAATTATCGAGGAGTTGCCGATCACCGCAGCCGAGCGCGACGACATTTTCGCCAATAACGCGCTTAAATTGATCCAGCGCGGTTGAGCCGCATCCGTATTTCACAGCTTCGGTAAGTCTCGATTTGACGTTTGACGCTTACTACGCTAAGTGGGACCAAAACCACTTACTGGAAGGAAGCCGCGGATGTTACAGCCTGTAAAAGTCGTCAGTTGGATGCTGCTATTGACGGCGATTGTGCTAGTCAGTCTAAATTTTAATTACCCGATCGCTTCCGCGCAGACGCAGCTCGCGCAGAACTATCGAGAGCTTCTCGATCGCAGCGAGAAGGAAAAGAAAGGCCTTATCTTCTATGTCAAAGGCCAAACGATCTCTGGCGTTGTCGTGAGAATCATCGGCGCCGACGCGGTCGAGGTGCGCAATCAAACTTTTAGCCGGATCATCATTCGGTTAGACAGCATCGATGCTCTGGCGATCAATTGACAAATCCAAGAGCACAGAGCACCCTACAATGACAAACCAGGGAGAAATCAATGCCCCTATCCTACGATGACCTGATCGAACCCACGATCGTCAAGCAAGTCTCGAAGAGCGTGGCGTACTGCCGCTGCACGCGAAGTAAGAATTTGCCGTTCTGCGATGGCTCCCATGCAGTGACAAACATTCGGCCGTTTGTTCTGGAGCTTGAACCGCCGCAAACCATCGCCATCTGCCGTTGCTGGAAGTCGAAAGATCATCCTTACTGCGATGGCACGCACGGACGTCTGGTAAAACCCAAAGAGAGACTACCGCGCAATCACGGCTGAGTCCTAACCTTGAACGATTGAACACCTGAACCATTGAACGAATCAAGATCTGAAACGATTGGAACAACTGGAACGTTTGGAACTCTTAGAATAAAGGAGGAACACCATGGTCGAGATGAAAAATCCCATTAAGGAAGCCGACGCGAATCCGGGCGTCAACCACCTGAGTATGTGGAGAACTGATCTTGCGTATTTTTGGGTGATCAATTGCGAAGGACGTCTTCAGGACGACATGCACTACCATGATAACGATGATCATATCTTCATGTTGCTCGAAGGCGAGTGCACCATTCGCACTCCGCACAAAGAGTTTGTGCTGAAGAAGTTCGACACTGTGCTGCTCCAATCCGGTGAGCCTTACCAGCTATGCAATACGGGCACCGGGAGAATGTTGCTACTCGGTGCCGGGAACTCGGGGGTCGACGGCAAGCCCAGAACCCGCGTGCCGAAGATTCCGAGTCACATACCGGTCACAGATCCGATTGTTGCGTGATGCTGCTAAAATCTGCGCGCTGACGCGCTACTTCAGCTCGGTATCGACGGCTGACAATCATCAGCGTGATCGCGGTGATCGCGCAAACCGCGCCGCAGGTGGCGAAGGTCCAATCCATGCCGATCGCCGCGCCCGACGCGCCGATGAGCATGCTGCCCAGCGACCACAGTCCGCGGTCCGTAAAGAACAGACTCAATACCCGTCCCAGCAAATTATCCGGCGTCGACGTTTGGATAGCCGTGTTGGAAAGTGCCCGCCCTGAGATCTGGCAAAAGCCTATCATCGCCAAAAAGAGAAAGGACAAAAAGAAATTGTGAGAGAAAGCGAATAAAGCAAGAGACACCGCAAAACCCAACGAGCTGAAGCAAATGGAGCGGACCCCGACGCGGAGCTTGTTCACCGAGGCCAGCACCAAAGCAGCCACGGTAGCGCCGACTCCAGGCGCGGACATGAGCAAACCAAAACCCGATGCGCCGACGTGCAGAACGTTGGTTGCAAAGATCGGCACAAATCGATTGTATGGAGCGCCGAACGCGGCGATCACGTAAGACAAACCGACGATATAGAGCAGGCGCCGGTTGCTTAGCAAATACCTAAATCCTTCCTTGACATCGGCCCACATATTCTGTTCATCTTTTCGCTTTTCCCACGGCGGCAACTCCATCAGGTAAAGATTGAAAAGCAGAAATACGAAACTGATCGCGTTGACCAGAAAACATCCGGCGATGCCGACAGACGCGATGATCAATCCACCTGCCGTCGGTCCCAAAATTTTTGAGAAGTTAAACACCGAAGACTGCAACCCGATGGCGTTAAGCAGCTCCTCTTTGGGCACGAGGCTATTGACCAAGGATTGGCGCGACGTCTGATTGATCGTATTCACGATGCCGAGAAAGAACGTCAAGACGGCTATATGCCACAACTGAATGACTTCAAACTCGACGGCAAGCCAATAGATGATCGCTTGGATCATCGCCGCGGTTTGGGTAATCATCAGCACGCGCCTTCGGTCGAATCGGTCGGCGATAGCGCCGCCCACGGCGCCTACCAACAACCGAGGCAACGTGTCAAAGAAAGCGATGACGCCGATGGCGACGGGCGAGCGCGAGACGTGCCACACCAGCCAACTCTGCGCAACGTTCTGCATGAAGTCGCCCGAGCTCGATATCAACGCCCCTTCCAGGAGAAGACGAAAATTGCGATGTTTGAGGGAACGGAGGGTTCGAAGATTCCTGAGGCTTTGCATGTTAGCTTGTACGATGAAGCGCGCAATTTCTATTCTTACGCTTCCGCGTAATCTTTGCAAAGCGGCGGCGCTGATCTTGCTCGACGCCAATTGTATCGCGCCGCGGCGCCGCGTAGGATGAATGCGGGTTAACTTGCGCTGTTCATAAACGCGTCAAATTCTTTACGGAGAATCTCCATGTTTCAAATGCCCATCGTTGATTTGCTTGAGCGCGGCCGCGAGCTTGCCGAGAGCGGCAAACGCGTCAGCGTGCTCTGGCAGTATCCTGACACCTTGGTTTTTCTAGCGCGCGGGCGCGAATACCGCAGCGAGTTTCATATCAACCCGAGCGATGAAACCATGCAGATGATTAAAGGGGAAATGCGCCTGCACTACCGCACGGCGGAAGGCAAGGAAGCAGTCGCGGTCATCCCGCAAGGCTCGATGATTTATACTCCGGCCGGCACAGCGCATTCGCCGCGCTTCTCGCCGGACGCCTTTGCGCTGATCTCAGAACGGAAAAGGCGCGACGGCGAGATCGATCGCTTTCATTGGTATTGCGCGAAGTGCGACGCATTTTTGCACGAAGAGGGCTTCGTGGTGCGAGATTACGCGGAAGATCCTGTGTCGAAAGCCTATCGACACTTTTACGACAGCGAAGAATTTCGCACGTGTAAAAATTGCGGCGAGGTCATGCCGGCCCCGGATGCACTCTGAAGGCGGCTGTCTCGATTGAACTTTTGAACCTTGAACCGTTGAACGACTTGAACTGTCGGAACGATTTCCGCGACCAAATGTCACAGCGAATTCAGAAACGCCAATAAATCATTCACTTCATTGGGCGTCAAAGCATTGAAGCGCTGCTTCGCTCGCGCGCCCTGTCCGTCATGTGCCAGGATTGCATCTGCGACGGAGGTCGCGCGACCGTCGTGGAGAAGAGTGGTTCGCACGCGCAAGCCCCAAAGCGGCGCTGTTCGCATTTCGCGTCCGGTCGCACGTCCTTGTTCAATGCCGTCGCCTAAGCTTCCCATATCGTGCAAGAGAAAATCAGAGAACGGAAAGAATTTCACTCGATCGAGGGCCGCAATAGAACTGCGTCCCGTTTCCAAGACCGGAAGGTGGCACCCAGCACAGCCGGTCTTCAAGAATACCAGTTCTCCGGCCAACACTTGGCGTGTGATCGCGCCGCGCGGCGGCGGAGCGAGGAACGTCATGAAATCAGTGAACGCCTCCACCCCCGATCCATCATCTTCGGGATCGTGAACCAGGTCGCAGGTCGTCAGCACGGCGCAGTTTCCTTGCGGACAATTCTCATTTGGAAATGGGGCGCTGGTGATGCCCATTTCGTTCAAGTAGGCGTCCGCGGCGAATTGTTTGAGACTGGGAACTTGTCCCTTCCAGCCAAACTTACCGACGGTCAAACGGTTGGGGTTGGTGAAGACGTCAGTGACCAAATTCGGTCTCCCGGCAATTTGGGGTGTAAGCCGCTTTTGCAAATCAGCAATAGCGAAGAAGACTCGGTCGGGCACATTGTCGACTAAACCAAGTACAAAAAGCGGCGTGGTCCTGCGCTTGGCCACGATAGTCGCTTGAGACGGCACAGTTTCCCCGGGAATGTTGCACGAGGCGCTGATCGGTCCGATACCTTGTGACTGGATCAGCGATCCTCCAAATTGAGTCAATGGGTCGAATTGGTGGTTGGTGATCGTCGCGAAACGGATTTCGGTGATATCGCTGTCCCCACCGACCGCCGGGCTTGAATGACATTCGGCGCATGACTTGCCGTTGAACACCGGCCCCAGGCCGTTGGTCGCAGTCTCTTCCTCGGTAAATTCATCTTTGCCCTCATCGAAGCGAGTCAGTTGCTCCGTCGTCAGACCGTTAAGTGGATCACCGAAGAATTGCGGAGTGTTCGCGGTTGCTTTCCATGCGATTGCTCCTATCACCAGAAGCGCGAAGAGAGTCAAAGGTAACTTGGATTTCATAGACCGCTCCATTCTGTTTTTCGCACTACCGCGTCCGTGGACAACGATCGACAAGCGTTGGTCCGCCATAGAATGCCGAAGTCTGTGACGAAGTGATGGTTCGTCAGCGAGCAAGGCAAACCGCGTGCCCGGGGAGAACTAGCGAGCTTTGGTGAAGGCGAGATAAATGTGCGGACAAAAGTTCAAGAATAGCTTCGACCGGTCGAGCAAATATGAACATGACGCTCGAATTGTGCGCGCCGAACGCGCCGGGGATTCCTGCCTGAGCGTTGTCGCATTTTGATGGCGATCATCGGCGGCATCACTCGAAAGATCCGTTATCAGATATTGAGCTCTTTCGAGCGATCATAATCATGACGCGCGCCCGCGGCGGCGCTCTTTTGGGGAAATAATTCGTCAATTGCCGCCAGTTCATCTGGAGTGAGGACAATATCCGCCGCG
>Ga0066709_100005443_pt1 | contig 10485 bp, 7 predicted proteins | sample GraSoiAngelo_158_FD_79665 | JGI IMG/M metagenome (GOLD analysis project Ga0066709, IMG submission 79665) | Grasslands soil microbial communities from the Angelo Coastal Reserve, California, USA - 14_1009_16_30cm | ecosystem: Environmental > Terrestrial > Soil > Grasslands | place: USA... | reverse complement strand
TCCGGTTCATAGTGCAGCGAGGCGTCGTTGAGCTTCAATTTCTCCAGCGCATCACGAAGCGCTTCGTATTGGTTCGTCTCGACCGGATAGAGGCCGGCAAAGACCTGCGGCTTGACTTCCTTGAAGCCGGGCAATGGGTGCTTGGCGGGACGATTGACGAGCGTAAGGGTGTCGCCGACGCGCGCTGATTTGAGCTCCTTGATGCCTGCGATCACGAAGCCGACATCGCCGGCGGCAAGCGTGTCGCGGCCGAACGCCTTGGGGGTGAACACACCTACCTGCTCGCAGTTATAGGTGGCGCCCGTGGCCATCAGCAGGATACGGTCACGCGGCTTGAGCGTGCCGTCCATGATGCGCACCAGCATCACCACGCCGACATAGTTGTCGAACCATGAATCGATGATCAGCGCCGACAGCGGTGCCTCGCGATTCCCCGAGGGGGCAGGGATGCGCGCGATCACCGCTTCGAGAATGTCGTCGACGCCTTCCCCGGTCTTGGCGCTGGCGCGAATCGCGTTCTGCGCCGGGATGCCGATGATGTCCTCGATCTCCTCGGTGACTCGCGCCGGATCGGCGGACGGCAAATCTATCTTGTTCAGCACCGGCACCACTTCGACGCCCTGCTCGATCGCCGTGTAGCAGTTCGCGACGGTCTGCGCTTCGACCCCTTGCGAAGCGTCGACCACCAGGAGCGCACCCTCGCAGGCGGCAAGGGACCTGGAAACTTCGTACGCAAAGTCGACGTGACCGGGCGTGTCGATCAGATTGAGGCTGTAGATCGAACCGTCCCGTGCTGCGTAGGAAAGAGACGCCGTCTGCGCCTTGATGGTGATCCCGCGTTCGCGCTCCAGCTCCATCGTATCGAGCACCTGCTCACCCATCTCGCGGTCGGACAGCCCGCCGCAGCGATGAATAAAGCGATCGGCAAGGGTCGACTTGCCGTGGTCTATGTGCGCGATGATCGAGAAATTTCGTATGTTGTGCATAAAAACGCGAGGGCACCGAAGCCGGTGCCCTCGGGCGTCGCCGCGTCGCTGCGGCGAAGATGCTGAATTTTAGCGGAAAAGCCTCTTGGATGCGATCACGCTCAGCGACACTCGACAGGTTGTAGCGCCCATGTCGCGAGGTTGCTCAAGAGCATCTAAGGCGAGAGAACTCCGCCTCATATGCCGGCAAGCCACGCGGTCACGGCCGCTCGATCGATAAAGTGATGGCAAAGCTCGCGCTCTCCCGCAAGCAGGACGGGGACCTTTTCGCCCCAGCGCGCCTCGAGCCGAGAGTCGCCGTCGACGTCGATCGTCTCCAAGGTTGCGCCATGTGACGCGAGCAGAGGCAATACTGCTTCGCGCATTTCCTCGCACAAGTGGCAATATGCGCGAACGAGCAACGTGAGCTGCGCAGGTTGCCTATTGGGTTCCGTTACCGAGCCTGATGGTCGAGAAGAACTGCTGCTCGCCTCGACGCAGGAGCAGCGTGACGGATGCGCCCTTTTCCAGCTTGGCGATCAAACTGTTGACCTGCTCGGCGCTCTTCGCGTCGATGCTCGCGCCGCGACTGATGATCGCCATGATGACGTCTCCCGGTTGAATGTCACCGCGCGCTGTTCCGGTAATGTCCGCGACGACGACGCCGTTCTTGATGTCGAGCTCCTTCTTCTGATCATCACTCAAGTCGGTCAGCACCAGGCCCATGCGGTTGGGCTTGGCCTTGTCCTTGTCAGGAGTAGAGCGTCGAGCGGGGCGCGCGGAAGGCTCTTCTTCCTTCAATTCCACCACGCTCACGGCGAGGTCCTTGGTGGCGCCCTTGCGCCACACCTGCAGCGTTATCTTGGTTCCGGGTCGGACCTGGGTAATGATCCGTGGCAGTTCGGAGGAAGAATTCACGGCTCGTCCATCGACTTTGACGATGATGTCGCCGGACTCGACCCCGGCCTTGTCCGCCGGGCCGCCTTTTTCCACCGAATTCACGAGCGCCCCGCCCTGCTTGGGTAACCCGAATGCATGGGCTGTCTCCTTGCTCACCTCCAGTATCTGCAAGCCGATTTTACCGCGTGTGACACGCCCCTTTTCCTGCAGTTGCTTCACTACGTTCATCGCCACGTCGATGGGTATCGCGAAAGCAAGACCCATGTAGGTACCGGTGCGCGTAAAGATGATCGAATTGATGCCGATGACTTCGCCTTTCATGTTGAACAACGGACCGCCGGAGTTTCCGGGATTGATCGGCACGTCGGTCTGGATGAACGACACCAGACCGCCACCCTCTTGAGGCAGGTCGCGGCCTTTGGCGCTGACGATGCCCGCGGTGATCGTGTTCTCGAGCCCGAAGGGCTTGCCGATGGCTGCAACCCACTCGCCCACCTTGAGCTTTTCGGGATCACCGATGCTCACCTTCGGCAGAGCGTTCGCGTCGATCTTGAGCAACGCGACGTCGGTGCGCTTGTCGGCGCCGATCACCTTGGCATTGAACTCGCGCTTGTCGGATAGTTTGACCGTGACTTCACTCGCGTCGTCGACGACGTGCGCGTTGGTGAGCACGTAGCCATCGGCAGTGAGGACGAATCCGGAACCCGTCGCCTGGGGCTGCTCAAACTCGCGCGGTCGGGGCGCTCCGCGAGGAATGCCCTCGAAGCCACGAGGTCCGAAGCGGCGGAAGAACTCGTAGAACGGATCGTCCTCGGAAATCTCCGGACGGCGCGCCTTCTGCGTCACGTCGATGCTCACCACTGCGGGCCCCTGCTGTTCATAGAGCTCGGTGAAGTCGGGAAGACGCGCTGCCACCTGCGCCAAAGCCGTCTGCGTGAACCAGGCAGCGCTCACGAAGGTAACGAGCATGGTCCAGGAGCGAAGTTTCATTGGCTTCGTGCCTCTGTCTCTATGATGGGAGCGGACGTGTTGCGGCCGGACGCCTAGCGGCGGCCGACGGAATACGCAATCTGGCGAACCGTTGCACCGGGAGCTTCGCCGAGCACGGTCACCAGATAATCATTGAGCTGGCGGCTATAGACGTTGATGCCGCCCTGCTGCGACGAACCCACAGGCTGCGGCGTGGGCGGCGAAGGTTCGATGAACACTGAGACGGCAACCAGACCGTCGGAGTACACGAGATGCGCAACCTGCCCGGGCTTGCCGCGCAGCGTCCGGTAGCCCTCGATAATCTTGGCAAAGCCCGGAGGCATGTCCTTCACTACCCAACCCGTCTCCTTGGCAACCACTTCTCCCGGCGGAGATTCGAGCACCTGCCAGTCCGAGGGCGGCGCAGGGAACGGCGGCTTCAGCATGTCGCGATCGACTTTGATGCCGATCTGAATGTCGCTGAATGCGAACTGCTCGATCGCTTCGTTGCGCTCGCTCACCAGGCGGACCTTGAGCAGCAAACCGGTGCCGATGTCGATCCAGAACTTATGCGCGTAGCGCAGATTGTCCTTGGGCTCGAAGATATACGCTTGCGCGTCGAGTCCTGCGATGCGTGTCGTTTCAAGCTTGCGAAAAGTGTAGTACTCGGAGAGCGTCGCGAGCTGCTGCGGCAGCAGCGCTGGAAAAACATTGTGGAACGCCCGGGGCTCCACTCGCATGAGTTTCGCGTCGGGATAGTAGCAACGCACCTCGTCGTTGTCGCGGATGACTTCGCGCGCCGGTCCCTCGAGATTGGTGAGCTTGGCATAGTCGCCGCGGGCATCGGCGAGGTGCACCAGCCGGGAAGTTTCGATGCGATTTCCGTGCTGATAGACGATCGTGCCAACGTAGTTGAGCGTTCGCGCAGCCTCGGCGGCACGCTGCAACTCCGGAGCAACCTGCGCTGTCGCCAGCGGAGCAGCGAAGAGCACCACCAGAAGAGAGGCGGCCAAGGGGACGCCGCGAAGCGTCCCGTCGAGAGCGTCCGTTTTAAGGCTAAGGGCGCGCATCCGGCTCGCCGGCGGCGACAGCGCGCAGGTACGGGCGCACACCTTGTATCGCCGTAGAAGGCGAGTACTCCTGATGCACCAGCACGTATTCGTTGTCGACTGCAGGTCGAGCGTCGGCGGCGCGAATTGCCGAAGCCTGCTTGGCCGTTGCAATAGCGGCAGCCACACGGGCATCGCCGCCCGGCATCGTGGTCAGCGCCACCCAGCTTACCAGGCTCACCGCGGCAACCGTCGCCGCGGCCGCCAGCGCAACTGCCGCGGGCGCCGGCCTTCGCCGCGGCGCGAGCACGGTCGGCTCGGCTTCCAGCGACGCGTGAAAACGCTCGGCGAAGCCGCGAATCGGCGCGGCCGATCCGCGCAGTGCATCACCGATCACGTGGTAACACACCCATGTCGCCGTGCAGCCCGCATCTCGCAAACCCGTGCAGACGCCGTCCATGCGCTCGGCATCGAGCTCGCCGTCCATGAGGAGCGAGATTTCCTCCGCCTTCGGCTCAGTTTGAAATCTGTCCATCACCATCTCCGGTCCTTGTCGGTCCCCAAGAGCGGCCGCAATTCCGCGGCGATCGCTTCTCGCGCCCGAAAAATCCGGGAGCGCACTGTGCCAATCGGACAATTCATCACGTTGGCAATCTCTTCATAACTCAAGCCCTCGATCTCGCGCAACGTAATCGCCGTGCGCAGGTCCTCGGGCAACGCGTCCATCGCCTTGTTGACGGTGGTCGCTATCTGCTTGCCATGCAGCTCGTCCTCCGGCGTCGCTGCATCGCGCAACTGCTCAGCATCTTCGAAATTCTCCGCCTCCTCATGATCGAACCCGGTCGACGTCGGTGCCCGCCGGCCCATCGCGACCAGGTAGTTCTTGGCGGTGTTGATCGCAATCCTGTACAGCCACGTATAAAACGCACTATCGCCGCGAAACGAAGGCAATGCGCGATAGGCCTTGATGAATGCCTCCTGCGTCACGTCTTCGACCTCGCCGGGATCGCGAACCAGCCGCGCCAGCAATCGTCCCAGCTTTCGCTGGTATTTCAACACCAGCAGCTCGAAAGCGTGCTTGTCACCTCGCTGCGCACGCTCCACCAGCTGCTGATCTACTTCGCGGTCAGCCATCCGCGGGCGGTCCCTGAGTCATTCGTTATTATCGCCGCACCGGAGGCCGGCGGAAATCCGCCAGCAGTATAGCCGAGCCTTCCGGCAGCCCGATGTAGCGCAGGAGCCAGCCTGCACCGCTAGACCGCTAGGTGAACCGGAAGTTCAGTCAGCTCAAGGGCTTTGAATACGATCTATACACTATACGTGTTCCTCCAACACAAGGACCGGTTCAATGCGGCCGGTGACGATGCCGCGGTAGTTGCGAATCGCGGGAGCACCCCATGCGCAAAGCTCGGTGCGCTGCGCCTCATCGAGCAAACCGAGTTGATCGAGCACTGCGACGGTGGCAGGGTGCAATCCCCGAGCGTTACCGTCGACTACTTTGACGGCGATTCCCCAGCGCTTGCTGCGCACTCCGATCGCCTGCACCCCTTCGGCGCCGACCTTGGTCGTCCAATCCCCGCGTCCTGCTCGCATCAGGATTAAGTCGTTACGTTTCTCTCCGGAAACCATTTCAGGATGCGCCGTCATCGCGGCGGCAAGCTTCGCGGGTGCGCTTGCATAGCGCACGTCGCCACGGTCAGTCACCATTCGCGCGTAAGCGTAGGCGAGCCGGTCCAAAGGCACGGCATAGTTTGGAGCCGAACAGCCATCGACGCCGGCGACCAGCTGTGATTCCGGCACACCGGTCATATGCGACACCGCCTGACGAATCGCCTGTTGCAGCGGGTGCTCGTAAGTAAGGTATGAATCGACGGGAAGGCTGCACATCCGGCAGTACGCGAGCATTCCGGTGTGCTTGCCGGAGCAATTGTGATGCAACGCATTGAACTTAACACCGTAGGGAGGCAGCTCTTCGTGCGCCGTGTAGTACAAGGGGGGGTGTACACCGCATTGAAGCTGTTCCCTGGTGCAACCCGCGCGGCCGAGCATGTCTTCCACCGCTTCGACGTGACGCGGCTCTCCCGAGTGGCTCGCACACAGCAACGCGACCTGCGGCAGGGAGTATCCGAAGCGCTCGATGCCGCCGCCTGCCGCCAGGGGCAGCGCTTGCAGAGGCTTCAACGCGCTGCGGGTGGTCGTAAGATAGTGCGGATCACCGGCAGCGAACTTGAGCCGCCCTTCTGCATCGACTACGGCGACTGAGCCATAGTGAACGCTGTCGACGGCATTGCCGCGGGTAACCCGAGCAAGCGGAACGTGCGGCGGTGCCGCGCTGAGGGGAGAGGAAGGCACGGGGTGGTTTTGGACGCGCATTGTAGCCTGCGTTGAGGCGCAGCCCAAATCCTTAGAACAATGGACCCCTGCCTCTGTCATCCCGGCCCCGGGGCGACAGGTTTCGCAGTATCCGCTCAACCCCGGCTGGCTACCTAGCGCAGCAACAACGCCTGTCGAATCTGTTCGAGCGCGCCTGGATCCTCGATGGTGGTGAGATCCCCCGGATCACGACCTTCGGCCAGCGCCTGGATCGAGCGGCGCAGCAGTTTGCCGGAGCGCGTCTTGGGCAACAGGCTTACGAAATGAACGGCTCCCGGTCGCCCGATCGCTCCAAGCTCTCGGTCCACCGTATCCATGATTTCCTTGCGCATCGCTGCGACGCCACTCGCATCGGCGACTCGCGCGGGGTCCTTGACCACGGCAAAGGCGACGGGAAGCTGGCCTTTCAGAGCATCGGCGACGCCCACGACCGCAACCTCGGCGATGCCCGGATGCGCCTGCACCGCCTCCTCGATCTCGCGCGTGCCCAGCCGATGGCCGGCGACGTTGATCACGTCGTCGGTGCGCCCGAGCACGAAATAGTAACCATCTGCGTCACACGTCGCCCAGTCGAAGGTTGAATAGACCATCCTGCCCGGCACTGTTTCGAAATAGGTCTTGACGAAGCGTTCATCGTCGCCCCAGACGGTGCTCATGCAGCCGGGCGGCAATGGTGGGACGATCGCCAGCACGCCCTTTTGATCGACGCCGACTTCCTTGCCCGTCGCCTCGTCGAGCAGCTTCACTTCGTAGCCGCACGCCGGAAACGACGGGCTGCCGAATTTCCGGGGCGTGTCCTCGATGCCCGGGGACGCGGTGAGGATCGGCCAGCCGCTCTCGGTCTGCCAATAATGGTCGACGATCGGTACGCCGAGCGATTCTGACGCCCAGCGCGCGGTCGGCTCGTCGAGCGGCTCACCGGCAAGAAACAGGTAATTCATCGACGACAGATCGTACTTTTTCATGTACGCCGGATCCTGCTTTTTGAGCACCCGAATCGCCGTGGGTGAGCTGAACATGGTGCGCACTCGATGCTCGGCGACGATCTGCCACCAGATTCCCGGATCGGGGCGAATCGGGAGCCCCTCGTACATGATGGTCGTCGAGCCGTTGAGCAGGGGCGCATAGACGATGTACGAGTGGCCGACCACCCAGCCGATGTCGCTGGTGGTGAACATCGTCTCGCCGGGCTTGACGCAAAAGATGTCGCGCATGGAAGCGTTCAGTGCAACCGCGTAACCACCGGTGTCGCGCTGCACGCCTTTGGGTTTCCCGGTGGTGCCCGAGGTGTAGAGGATGTACGAAGGCTCCGAGGATTCCAGCCACTCGCAGGGCACGCATGCGCCGGCGTGCTCGGCGGCGAGCGAGGCATAGTCCATATCGCGCCCCGGCGTGCGTTTCATCTGCCTGTCGAGTCCGCGATCGACGATGATCACCTTGGCCGGAGGATGCTTGGCAAGCCGCAATGCTTCGTCGACCAGATGCTTGTAGGGCACTGACTTGCCGCCGCGCATGCCGGCGTCCGCCGTCACCATGACCTTCGGCGTGGCGTCGTCGATGCGCGTGGCAAGGCTGGCCGCGGCGAAGCCTCCGAAGACCACCGAGTGCACTGCGCCGATGCACACTGTCGCCGGCATCGCGAACACGGCTTCGGGGATCATCGGCCTGTAGATGAGCACGCGGTCGCCTTTGCCGACGCCCTGCGAGTGGAGCATCGCCGCCAGGCGGTTTACTTCAGAGGCGAGCTCGCCGTAGGTGTAGCTCTTGCGCTGACCGGTTTCGGTCGATATGAAAATGAGCGCGGCCTGTTCGCCGCGGGCCGCCAGGTGGCGATCGACAGCGTTATGGCAGAGATTCAGACGGCCACCGACGAACCAGCGAGCAAACGGCGGCCGGTCATAGTCGAGCACCCTCGAAAATGGGGTCTGCCAATCGATCAGCGCCGCACGCTCGCGCCAGAATGCATCCCTATCGGCGAGCGAGAGGCGGTGGGTTTCGGCATAGGTGGCCATCGCGTTCTCCCTGGACGCAAGGCTAATGCGCGTCCACCATCCTCACTTTGCGCCCGATCAAGCAGCGCGCCGATTGCCGCGGTGTTGCCCGAACCGCCTTAAGGAACATAGTTGCCAACCGGGTCAACGCCAATGCGTACTACGGTGCGGCCCCGAATCGTCCCCTTCAAGAAAGCGTCGAAGTGAGTCGGAAGCTCGGCAAAGTCGATGGTCCGGACTTTGGCCTGAACGCGCGAAGGCCTCCATTCCCGCGCCAGCCGGTCCCAGACCTTCTGCCGCAGCGGCATGGGCGTATTGGCTGAATCGACGCCCAGCAGATGCACGCCACGCAAAATGAAGGGCATCACCGTGGTGTTGAGCTTGGCGTCGGCAGCCAGCCCGACGCTGGCCACGGTGCCGCCGATCTTCATGGTCGACAGCAGCCAGGCAAGCAGTTCTCCCCCCAGATTATCGATGGCCCCTGCCCAGGTGGCTTTGTCGAGCGGCCGGATCTTGGCCGGATCAATACTCTGGCGGGCGAGAATCTCAGCGGCGCCGATCGAGCGCAGGTAAGCCTCTTCCTCGGCCTTGCCGGTCAGTGCGACAACGCGGTAGCCGAGCTTTGAAAGGATGTCGATGGCGACACTGCCTACACCCCCGGTCGCACCGTCGACGATCACCGGACCGTTACCGGGTTTCAGGCCATTGTGCTGCATGAGCTCGATGGCCAAGGCCGCCGTGTAGCCCGCAGTGCCGAGGGTCATCGCCTCGAAGGCGGTCATGTCGGACGGGCGGCGGACGATCCAGTCCGCCGGCGCGCGCACATATTCAGCATAGCCTCCGTCGTGGGCGACTCCCATGTCGTAAGCGTGGACAATCCCCTTGTCGCCATGTCGAAAGCGTGGATCTGCGGAAGTCTCCACGGTACCCGCCATATCGATCCCACCGACGGTCGGATACTTGCGCATGATTTTCCCCGCGCCGTTGTACGACAGAGCGTCCTTGTAATTGATCGTGGAGTACTTGGTCCGAACCAGGACGTCGCCCGGATCCAGTTCATTTGCGGCCATCTCAACGAAGCGACTGCGGATCACCCCGTCCTCCTGGAAGGTCCGATACGCCTTGAAGTGCTCAACGGTCTGCATGGGTTTCTCCTCCTCCTTTTAGGTTCCGGTCAAATCGGCGCCGCGGCGGCCTCTCCCGCCATGTGAGGCAGCGCCATGTAATCGTGGGTGCGCATTTCCATCAGGCGACTGACGACGCGCGAAAAATCCTGGCTGTTCGGACCATCGCGGTAAAGCTCTTCCGCCGGTACCGCAGCCGACAGAAGCAACTTTACCCGATGATCGTAGAGCACGTCGACGAGCCAGGTGAAGCGCCGGGCCGCGTCGCCCCTGTCGGGGCTGAGCTCGGGCACGTCGGACACAATGATGACCGCGAAGCGGCGGGCAAGCTCAAGATAGTCGAGCTGGGAGCGCGGTCCCTCGCACAAGGTCGCAAAGTCGAACCACACTACACTGCCGCCGCGACGCTTCGCCTTGAGCGAGCGCGATTCGATGGCGAGGCGTGGGCCCTCGTCGCCGCCAGGCCGCATGCGCTCGTACAGGGCCGAGAGCTGGGCGTCCGCCGAGCCCGTAGGACCGAGGTAGTAGCAGGCGCAGTGCTCGAGCTCGCGCAGCCGGTAATCGACTCCGGCATCGATTTCAATCACGTCGAGCCAGCGCTCGATGAGCGCGATGGTCGGCAAGAGCTTCTGGCGCTGCAGCCCATCGGGATAAAGATCATCGGGACGATAATTGGAGGTCATCACGAACACCGTCCCGAGATCGAAGAGCGCACCGAGCAGGCGGCCCAGGATCATCGCATCGGCGATGTCCGACACATGGAACTCGTCGAAGCAGATCAGGCGATGGCGATGCGCGATACGCCTCGCTACCACGGCAAGCGGATCGACGGTTCTGGAATGTGCGCGAAGCTCCTCGTGCACTGCCTTCATGAACGCGTGAAAATGCACGCGGGTCTTGCGACGCAGAGGCACAGCGGCGCAAAACGCGTCCATGAGAAAGCTCTTGCCGCGACCGACTCCACCATAGAAGTAGACCCCGCGAGGCGGCGCGGGATGCTTGAGCCAACGACGCAACAACGATCGGCGCGCATTCCGAAAGGCGATCAGCTCATCAAAGAGACGCTGCAGGCGATCGAGCGCGCGCTCCTGTGCGGAATCGAGAGCAATCCGCC
>Ga0066709_100005441_pt1 | contig 10485 bp, 12 predicted proteins | sample GraSoiAngelo_158_FD_79665 | JGI IMG/M metagenome (GOLD analysis project Ga0066709, IMG submission 79665) | Grasslands soil microbial communities from the Angelo Coastal Reserve, California, USA - 14_1009_16_30cm | ecosystem: Environmental > Terrestrial > Soil > Grasslands | place: USA... | reverse complement strand
TTCTGGTCCTTGCGGCGCTGACTTCACGGCGCTGGCGCAACTCGACACGGCCAATGTACAGCGAGCTGAGGCGATTTGGTGCCGCCTAGGTAAGCGCACCGGCGAGGGCAATCCCGTATCATGATGCCCTGCAGCGCGGAGGGGTGGCCGAGTGGTTCAGAGTCTTTGACTATGGAGGTGTTTCCGTTTGGTCAGAAGGGGACACGAGAGGGCAGGAGAGGGCGCTCATGCGGTCACAATCCGGTCACAGGAAGCGCTGGTCAAGTCCTGGTTTCCCCGACATCCGGGAGGGAGCCTGCTCTAGTTTTGACTTGTCGCGAAATTTCTGGGGCGACGTCAATCTATCGAATCACGCGCGCCGCCTGGGGGCGCAATTCCACGGCGACGCGCGTGTGAAGCGAAGCAACGCCCTTCTTCAGTGAACGACAACGAGTCTCGAGTTCTTCGTGACTCCTCCCGCGCTGATCCTCATCCAATAGGATCCTGCCGCGGCTCGTGACCCGCCGGCGAGCCTTCCATCCCAGCTCAAGATGTGAAGCCCCGCGGCGAGCATGCCGTCCTGAAGAGTTCGCACCAGCCTGCCCTGAACATCGAACACATCCGCCCGGACCTGTGTGGTACGCGGCAACGAGAGATCGACCGCAGCCGCGCCGCGTGTCGGCGACGGGCGCGGTTGCCCCACGATCGAAGCCGCCATGGCCGCCATGGCGGTAGCTGCCGGGGGCGCGGCCAGTCCGCGGACGCCGCTTCCGGAGTACGAGGAGATGTCGTCGATGGCCGCCTCGACAACGCCGAAATCCCGGTTCGAGGCGATGAAACGGAGCAGAAGGTCGCCGGGTTTCGCGAAAACATTCGCAACCCGCAGCTCCGTGAACGTCCATCCGGACGGAGGCTCGTAAAGCGAGTCCACGCTCACCCAAGTCTGTCCACCGTCGTTGGAGAGCTGGGTCACCAGTGGATCGTTCGGGGTGGCCTCGAAGAAATAGTTCGCGTACCAGCGCCAGAATCCGATACGCGGGTCGGTGACCCCGGCCAGATGAAAGACCGGGCTCGTCAGCGTGGTCTGACCGTGCCGGACACAGTCCGAGGTGGAGAAGGTCGGAGGCAGAGCCGCGTTGCCGGTGACGAAGCAGGCCGCGCCGGGATCCGGTGTGCGGTCGATACCCGGCTGGATGGGCTCTCCGGTACGGTTATAGATCGTCCCGTTCGGGACGCCCCGGACCCAGAGACCCAGGTCGGCGTCGTCGAACTTGTCCCCCAGAACCCAGCCCCGATCCGCCTCGACGTCGTCGTACGTGAGCGGCGTGGTCAAGGAATAGGTCAGAGCGGTCGTTTTCGTTTTCGTGATCGTCGCCGCGAGAACAAGCGGAACTTGCCCGGGGCGAACGCACCGAACCTGGTAGGAACCGACCGGGATCGACGCGATCGTGAAAGCACCGTTCGCGTCGGTGACCATCCGGAGAGGTGTTCCGAGGACGTTGATTTCAGCCTCGGACAGGAGCCCGGAGTCGGAGGCTTTCCGGACGACTCCGCTCAGAGTCCCGGCGTCCTTGGGACGAAGCTTCGCGTCGAACGTCTGATCGCTGCCCGCCGCGACGCTCAGGGTTTTCGTCAGCGTCTCGTATCCAAATTGCGAAAAGGTCAGCGTGACCGCGGAGCCGGGATCGACGACGATGGAGTACCGCCCGTCGGAGAAGGTGACGGTGGAACCCGTCCCCTGCGTCACCGCCGCGCCGGCGATCAACGGTCCGTTGGAAGCCTGCTGCACCGTGCCCCGCACGATCCCATAGTTCGTATTCACGCGAAAGACATAGAGACCGGTCTGGATGTCGCTGGCGATGAAGATCCCCGCAGGGAACATCGGGGCCGTTTCCCAGCAGCCGTTGAATCCCCCGTCGTGTCCGGGGAAGGTGTCGTAGTAGCCGACCTCCGCGGGCCATGCGGGGCTCGAGACGTCATACACGCGCGCACCGGCGGAGTAGTAGGCCTGGAACTGCAGATTCCCTCGAATCACCGGATCGTGCGCGATCGTCCGCGAGGGGAGTCCCTCGTATCGATACACCTGACGAATGTTGGAGAGATCCAGCAGATCGTAGACGTACAGGCCTACCCCTGCCACTTCGTCCGTAACGTAAAGGTAGCGTCCGTCGACGCTGTTCCAGGCGCTATGAGTGGAGCCGTGCGAGATCGTCGCTCCGGGACCAAGCCCTCCCGGCGTGCTGAACTCGGTGATTAAGGTAGGGTTGGAGGGATCGGTGAGGTCGAGGATCCGCATCTTACCCAGAAACTCCATCGATGCATATCCCCGTAACCCGTCCACGTGGATGGTATGGCAGTAGTTGGGGAACGCGTCTCCGTAGACTGCGAGCAGGGAAGGATTCTCAGGGTTGGCAAGGGAATAGATGTAGATTCCTTGGCCCGAGGCACCCGATCCTCCAGCCGCGTAGAGGTACCCACGCGCGGTGTCGAGCTCGATAGTGTGAGCACTCCCCAGAGTCGAATGATAGGACGCGACCGTGTGGGGATGATCCGCGTCGGCCATATCGATGATCGTCAGGCCGTCGTAGTTCCGGCCCGTGGTGAACTCGGTCGTGATGTAAAAATAGTGCTGGTACTGCCTGCCCTCGTGCCATTCGGAATCGGCCAGATTGAAGAACGCGACCTCTACCGGATGCGCCGGATCGGTGAGCCGAACCACCGAGGCGCCCGTTTGGGCGAACTCGAAGGCGTACTCCCGGCCGTCGCTGTGAACGTAGGACCAGCAGGAGGAGTATCCGTTGTACAGGTTCATGTGGGAGAGAAGGGTGACGTTGCGGCTCTGTTGGGCCCAGGCTGGGCAGGCAGCGATCAGGAAGGCCAGGAGGACGAACGAGATCAGGAGCGGCCGGGAAGGGAAAACGCGGCGGGATGATCCGAGCTTCGACATTGTGGCGCCCTCTCATCCGAGGGAGCCTTACCCCGGATGCACAGGTGGCAAGTTCTGGATCGAGGAGAAGGAGGTCTCGGATCATAGCAGGCTGGGATGATCATCTTCGAGGGGAAAACGGGCCGGAACCGGTGCCGGGAGACTACATCGGAAACTACACGGCCAGGTGCGGACCCTTCGCGTATCGCGTATCTTCTTGCGCTGACTGTGCGGAGGGGTGGCCGAGTGGTTTTAGGCGGCGGTCTTGAAAGCCGTCACACGTCATTCGCCGCGAATCTGGTTTACGTCCGCAAGTCATTCAGTGCCTTGGGAGCGTTCAGCTTCCAGGGTTTTTCTATTTGGCCAGAAGGGGACAGGGCAGGACAGGTGCGGATGGTCAACCAGTCCCAAATCGGTCACAGCCGCAGATCCAGCCGGAACGACCTGGACCATGGGTCGGGAGGGCTTTCTCCTAGAGCGCGATCTCCGGACGGGCGTAGACTGGGCTTCGCTCGGATGCGAGTTCCTATCCTTTCTATTCAAGGAGGACGGCATGCGCACTCGGTCGATCACGTTCATGCTTTCGCTGGTGATGCTCGCTTTCGCGCACCCGGCGCTGGCCACGTGGAACGCCGGCACTGGCAATCCCGTCAGCACCGCCACGGGCAACCAACTCGTGTCCCAACTCCTTCCCGACGGTTCCCAAGGCACCTTCGTGGTCTGGGTGGATGATCGCGCCGGCAACAGAGACATCTATGCGCAGCGTATGACACGCGAAGGGACGGTTGCTAGCGGATGGCCCACCAACGGCGTCGCCCTATGTACCGCCGGCGGTGACCAGGACTTCCCGGTCATCGCGTCGGGCGCCGGGGGGCTGATCATCGCCTGGCAAGACCATCGTGGCTCCACGTGGGACATCTATGCACAGAAGATCGGTCCGACCGGAGCCGTGCAGTGGCCCGTGAACGGTGTTCCGGTTAGCACGTTGACGCAAGATCAGAAAAAGCCCTCAATCGCGTCCGATGGCGTCGGGGGCTGCTACATCGCATGGGAGGACGGATGGGCGTTTCACGACGACATCTCCGCTCAGCATCTGACGTCGGCTGGAGGCATCGCTCTCGGTTGGTCGCAAGACGGCCTCCTCATTTGCATTGCCCAGGGATTTCAATTGGAACCCTCCGTGGCCGCCGGCACGGATGGCGGCGTGTACATCTCATGGCTCGATGGGCGCTCCGGTTCCGGAGCGTACAGTGTCTACGGGTCGCGGGTGAACGCGGATGGCACCACGTACTGGCCTTTCAATGGAGTGCAGTTCTGCGACTTTGCTAACAACCAGTCGGAGCTGAGCTCGGTGAGCGACGGGTCGAACGGAGTGATCGTGACCTTCACGGTCGACGGATCCGCCCTTTACGGGAAGGGCGTATACGCCCAACGAGTCAATGCCGCTGGTACTCGGTTGTGGGGAAGCGCCGCCCAGGTCACTGACGCGATACATGATCAGAGCAGCCCGCGGCTCGTCTCGGACGGGGCCGGCGGCGCGTTCTTCACATGGCGGGACCTCTACTCTGGGCAGCCAGAGATCTGGGCTGCACGTCTCAACGGCTCTGGGCAGCCGGCCTCTCCAGGCTGGCCCCGGACAGTCGTCAGCACGCGATGTGGCGACCACTCGGATCCGACCATCGTCGCCGACATGGCCGGAGGAGTGTTCATCGGCTGGCTAGTTTCGGGCTACACGACCTGCGGGCCCACGTTTCTGAAGCCCTACGTGCAGCGAATGACCGCGAACGGTCAGGTCGCGACCGGTTGGCCCGCCAACGGCTTGGAACCGGCTCCGAGCAGTCCCCGCTTGTACAGCGGTTGGCCACGAATTGCAAGCGACGGCGAAGGTGGTGTGTTCGTCGCTTGGTCCCAGTCTCCGACCTCAAGCAACTATGATGCGTACCTGCAGCGGTTCACTGGGTCGGGGATCCGTGCCCCTGAGGTAATACCTCCGGCTGCGGTCAGTGATCTCGTGGCCTACAATGGCTGCCAGACCATCACCGTTACATGGACCGCCCCGGCGGATGATGGTGGCTCCCAGCCGGTCGTCGCCTATCGCCTGTATCGCAACACATCGCCGGGGCCAGGCGGAGCGCTCGTGTCGACTCCGACACCATCCAGCCCCGGGAGTGCCGAGAGCGTGGACGACCACGTGGGTTGGTGCAGCGTCCCTCTCTACTATTTCTTGTACAGCCAGGACGAATGCGGGAATTGGAGTGCTGTCAGCAACACGGGCGGCCCCGCTCGAACGCGCTGTCCGCCGGGTGGATGTACGGACCTGGCCCCCGCGTCGGCCCCAACCGCCACGTTCCGATGCCTGCCCAATCCTGCACGCGGTCAAGTGCTCTTCGGCTACGCTGTGCCGAACGAGCTCGCCGGTCAGCGCGAGATCATCGCAATTTACGATTTGGCGGGACGAAGGGTCGCGATCGTTTCCGATGGGCCGGCCCGTCCGGGGGCGCGGGAGATCCACTGGGACATGCGGTCGGAGTCAGGTGGCAAGGTCGCTGCCGGCGTCTACTTCGCCCGACTGACCCTCGGGCAAAAAACGGTCTCAAGGGTGATCGTCTTTCTGAAGTGACGAGAAGAAACGCCAGGACCGGACGAGAGGTTCACTGCGGCCACTGAAAGGTGGCCGCAGTCGTAGGTTTGCCACGCGTGTAGGAAGAGGGTCTGGTCCCCGCCACCCGACTGCGACGGTCCGGCTTCTGCGAGATCGTTCACGGCACCTCCCAACTATCACAGTCGTATTCTCTGATTAACGGAGCTGCTCACCCCATTCGATCTCATCATAATCCGGCTCAGACGCTGACGACCAGGTCTGCCGATCGTGGGAAAGCCAAGCACCTGGCTCCCAGCCTCCCGCACAGCGCAACGTGTTATGCTGCAGAGAGGTGGAGGGGTGGCCGAGTGGTTTAAGGCGGCGGTCTTGAAAACCGCTGTGCCGCAAGGCACCGTGGGTTCGAATCCTACCCCCTCCGCCATGTCTCGCAACGAGCTACGCCATCGCACCGACTTCGCGCTCTGTGCGGTCAGGGCGGCTCCGGTCACCAATCGGTAACCTAACGGCCCCGACGTGCGCCTTTGCCGCTGCGTTTTCCCTCGAAGATGATCATCCCCTCATAGGAAGATGATCATCCCAGAGGCAGAGAGAGCGGATGATCATCTTCGCTTTCGATGCGCCTGGAATTCGAGGGGACCGAGGTGCCCCCTACGGGGCTACCCGGCCGTCTGGCTGTATGTAGACCACCTAGCACGTAGCTCGGAACCAAATTTGATGGGAGGACGATGGAGATAACGGTTGCCGTTCTCGCCGACGCCGCGAACGTCGCGGCGGGTGACAAACTGAACATCATGGGGGCGTTCGACGGCATCCTCGCGCACACGTTCCCAGCCGTTCATCCCTTCATGGCGCTGGCGGTCAGGTTCCGCCTCGAATACGAGGATGGAGGAAGAACCCACGACCTTACCGTCACGATGAAGGACGATGATGGCGGCGAGGGTGGCAAGGCGGAGGCCCGCATGACCGTTGTCGCAATCCCGGCTGGCGAGTTCGCGAGCGTGAACCACATCCTGAATTTCGCAGGGATCGTGTTCAGCAAGCCGGGTCGGTTCTATTTCGAAATCGCCTGGGACGGACAGGTCAAGGCCACAGTGCCGCTCATGGTCAAGCAGGCCCAGGAGTCGGCTTGACGGAATCGGATCCGCAAGGCAAGGAGGCCGAGGACCTGCTTAAGCAGGCGCGAGAGGATCCCTACGACTGGGATGTGCTTGGCTTGGAGAAGCTGCTCGACCTGTGGGGTTTCGTCGAGGAGAGGGTGGAGGACGCTCAAGGGTGGGAAGCAAGGTTCCGATACCACGTAGAGTACCCCGACCTGAACGTGGTACTATATCCGTACAAGAGGGTCAGCTCGTCGTTGGTGCAACTGGTTGTGCGGCTGATAGATAAGGTCATCGACAGGCGATCCGGGAGGTAGATTCTGATGGATCCACGAGTTCGCGCGTATCTTGATCGCAAGTATCCGGTGATGAGCGACAGGGAGGAAACCAAGGATGGATCCGAGCTATACACGGCTTGGCTTGTCGATCTGCCTGGATGCATTGCCCAGGGTGAAACAAAGGCGGCGGCACTGGAGCGCCTGGACGCGCTGAAGCCCGCCTACTTCGCGAAGCTAATCGAGCACGGCGTGCCTATTCCGGAGCCCTCCAAGGAAGCCGCGATCGGTTCCAAGTACTTTGGCTTCTACGATCCCCAAACTGGCGCGATGTTCGGACTCCGTCCCGCCACTCGCGTCCGACCCGGCCCTCCGCCCACCGAATCGTTCTCGCGCACGGCAGCGCGAGCTGCGGCAGCGTAGTCAGCGCCCGGCTCCAAAGCTAAAGGTCACGCCAACTCGGAATCTTCTCCCGGGTGCGGCGGGGACCCCTTTTCATCCTGGGTTCCAGCCCGCACCCGGGGATCAGAGCGTCTTGTGGACAGTCCCCAGGGCCAGGGTTAATCTGCCGATTGATTCTGCGGAAGCGCTTGGACGCGTCAATGGTTCGCTTCGCCGCTGCGCGCCCTTGACCCGCCCAGCGCGCTTCCTCTGATCGCAATTACCGGAGCGACGGTTTCGGGACGACTTTGCGTCGCCTCTAACGGGGCGCGCTTAAGCTGCGGCGCGCTGAAAAAAAGATTCATTCCTTAGTCTACAATCTACGCGCGCCGTCAGCTTCAAGCGCTGGTTAGGGGGCCCGGGGAGTCGGCGGTTGGCTTTGTCCCCACGAGGACAACGTATCCCAGGAAGGGGAGAACACGAAGCATGCGGAACATCAGCCACGTGATTTTTCGCCGGTAGGCTCGCCGTGCGGCCACGCGGACTGTCATTGCTACAAGGTTACCGATCCCTTCGTCGCGCAACATGCCGACCGGCGTCATCATGGAGAAGGGACCGGTCGTCTGTTGCAAGCTAGTTAGACCAGCCGCCTGATACAGCGCCAGCCAGTCCGCGACGGTATCGAAGCGGATCCCGGGGCAGACCTCCCCTTCGAATATGCGTCGGATCTCCGCTGTGGGCGGACGGCGATAGATGAACTCGTGATCGAGGACGCGGCCACCCGGTCGACAAACCCGCATAACCTCGCGCACGGCCAGCCGCCGATCGACAAACATTGTGACTGCTTCAATCAGTACGCGGTCGAAGGCAGCGTCAGCGAACTCCAGTGCCTGAATATCGGCCTTGGCGACGACCACTGTTCCGACTCCGGACGCGCGAACATTGGCGGATGCGCGAGCCAGCATCAGCGGATCGATGTCGACCGCCGTGACGTGGCAGCCAAAACGCTGAGCGACCTCAATGGCCGTTGTCGCAACGCCACAGCCGACGTCGAGCACTCGTTGACCCGGTCTCAGGCCTGCCATCTCGAATAGCTCACGAGTCGAACGGCGGCCGCCTGGGTGGATGACCCGCTTTCCAATGACGGCCATGAAAGCGTATGGGTCGAGGCGGTCGACTTCAGCGTCGGTGGGCTGGTTGGAATTGATGTGCAGCATTTGGATGTTGGGGATCGCTCCGCGAGCCGATGCGGATCTCGCTCCGGGCCGCCTAACGCTCCGGTTCAGGCGCGGTGGGCGAACGCCCGACGCGCCGGCCAGCACCCCCCAACCCGCCCACCGTCGCCTGCAACCGGTTGTTGGGCGGCTCGGCCAGCTCAGAGGTCGCCCCGATCACTTCAGCTGAGCACCTGAGCGCTGGACGGCCACGCCCCATTTGCCCTGCTCCTTTGTGAACACGACGAAGAGTGGCGTGCGCGTCAATGACCTGGTCGTTCCGGCTGAATCAAGGCCTTCACCCGATACCGACTCCACATCCACGAAGGCGACGTCTGGACGCAGAAAACGAATATGGATGGTGTTCGCTGGGTGAGAATGCGCTAACCCTTTTGGATCGCTCGACAGAGCTTCGCGGTAGCTTTTCTCCAGCTCTGAGCGGCCACGCAGGACCGTGCCGTCCGAGTAACGGACATCTGCACCCGTATGAGCAGCTGCGGATAAGCGAGCCTTCATGTCAGCCTCCCATTTGAACGGCCACTTACGTCCCCGTCGTCAGGTCCGCCCAACGTTCGGCTCGCACCGAATACAGGAGAGCGTAGGGAAATCGCTGGCAAAGCCGCCGCCGCATCGTGTTGAGAACGATGGCGCCGGCCTGAGGATGTTCAACGATCGAGTCCGTACAGCGGACAACTTCGGCGAGAAAGGCGGAGCCAAGGATTCTTCCCGTTCGTAGTACTGCGCCGCGTCGTTGAGTTCGCGTTCGGCCAGTTCGTTGAACGTGACGCGCACGGATCAGAGCCGCGCACGGGCGTCGCGAAACACTTCGTCTGCTGAGCGACTCGAGAGCGTCCCCGCATCTAACGCCTCACACCGGCGCTGCGCTTCTTCCGCCCAGATGCGGGCGTTTTCTTCAGGCGATAGCGCTTCGAGGCTGTCGAGCAGCCGCCCGGCCAACCGAGCCCGTCCCTTCGGATCGAGCTTCAACGCTGCGGCTTCGATCTCTTCGGGTTTCATGGTTTGATTCTACGTCCTGTGCATTCGATTGTCGTGATCGGCAACGGATCGCGGTTCCAGCTCCGCGTGTTCATGCTTTGTTTGACCCAGCGACCGCCGAGGGATCCCTGGACACACACAGGACAATTACAGCGCGTCCAGCGTCGTCCTTTGGATCGATGCGAACAGTCGGCCGAGTGCCATCGGAACAGCGTTAAACTTCCAGCCGGCATGCAGCAAATTGTACCGTTCGGACCGCGGCGGCGCCATTCCAGTTTTATTCCAGCAGCGCCGATTTCTGTTGTTTCCGTTGAATCTATTGGCGCTAAACACTGAGCAAATTGAGGATCATGAATGTTCGTGATGGCCGCGTAGGTTCGAATCCTACCCCCTCCGCCATTTATCCAGGGCCCAGCCGCGATCGGGATCGCGATCGCGCGGGAAGCGCGCCGGAGGTTCCGTGTTCATCGGACACTTCGCCGTTGGATTCGCCGCGAAGCGCGCCGCGCCCAGGACCTCCCTGGGCACGCTCATTCTCGCCGCACTCTTTCTCGACGCGCTCTGGCCGGTATTTCTTCTCCTCGGCATCGAACGCGCGAGGATCGATCCGGGTAACACGGCGTTCACGCCGCTCGCGTTCGACTACTATCCTTTCTCCCACAGCTTGCTGATGGCCATCGTATGGGGCATCCTCTTCGCGCTCACTTACAACGCGCGCGGGAGATATCCCAGGGGAGCGCTCTGGGTCTGCATCTGCGTTGTGAGCCACTGGATTCTCGATTTCGTAACGCACCGTCCGGACCTACCTCTGTACCCAGGCGGCCTCAAGGTGGGGCTCGGTCTCTGGAACTCGCGGGCGGCGACGATGACTGTGGAAGGGGCGACTGGATCAACCGGAATCGGGAAGCGAAGGCCGCGGCGTGAGAAAGAACCCAGCCGCTCCAATTCTGGCAAGGTAACCCGCATGCCCAAGCTTCGAGTCAAGCTTGCCCGGCGCGATGAGATCGCGGCCGCC
>Ga0066709_100005439_pt1 | contig 10486 bp, 9 predicted proteins | sample GraSoiAngelo_158_FD_79665 | JGI IMG/M metagenome (GOLD analysis project Ga0066709, IMG submission 79665) | Grasslands soil microbial communities from the Angelo Coastal Reserve, California, USA - 14_1009_16_30cm | ecosystem: Environmental > Terrestrial > Soil > Grasslands | place: USA... | reverse complement strand
GCCGTCAGGCGCAGTTGGCGATGATCTCGTCGCCCCAGTTCGTGCGCCAGGTGGTCAGATCGGAACAGACGCAGTCGTAGTCCCACGAGACCGCGAAGCCGCCACTGATCTCAGCGAACACGACGCCGTTGCGGTAGACGTCGAGACTGAGCGACCGCTGTTCACAGGGGTCCTCGACGTGCGCGTGCATGGACCCGCCCTGCTGGTACAGCTCGTGGAGGATCTGGCACCGGTTCGTCGATTGCGGCGCGGCGGCGGCGGATGACGCGGCGAATGCCGTAGACGTCAGTCCGACCAGGGCCGCTATGAGCATGGTGCGTGCGGCGATTTTCCTCATCATGTCGTCCTCTCTTCGGTTGTGGGGCGGCCCGGCCTGGGTAGGCTGCGCGGGGCCGGCATGAGGGCGGGGACCCGGCTGGCGTACTCCCGATATTCGGCGCCGAACTGGGCCCGCAGATCACGTTCCTCGAAACGGATACCGACCGCGATGTACGCCGTCGCGGCCGCGGCGAAGAACAGGTGCCCGATCGTCATGCGCGGGGTGACCCAGAATGCGATCACCAGGCCGAGCATCATCGGATGGCGGCACCAGGCGTACAGCCAGCGCCGCGTGAAATCCGGCGGGCGGTAACCCAGCCGGCGTAGGTGCCGGTACGCCTGCTTCACGCCCAGGAAGTCAGTGTGATCGACCATGAACGTGGACCAGGCGACGATGACCCAGCCGACCGCCTGGACCATCCACATCGCCGCCGACCATGGCGGGCCTACGTGCCACATCACCGCCGACACCGGCTGCCACCACCCGAACAGGGCGAACAGCAGCAGGCTTGCGGTCAGGACGAAGGTGGCGCGTTCGGCCGGCGCCGGGATCAGCCGGATCAGGCGCCGCTTGACCCCGGCGCGGGCCATCACCGAATGCTGCACGGCGAAGGCCAGCAACAGTGCCGCGTCGATGACCAGTGCCACCCAGGCTGGTCTGGTGGCGGCCCCGTCGATGGAGGTCGGTGCGCCCCGGTCGGCCAGGAACCCGATCGCCCAGCCGACGCTGAGCAGGAAGGCGCCGTACGCGATCACGGCGTATCCGAGGACGGCCAGGCGTGAAGTGATGCTCGGTGTGGAACTCACCTGGCTATCGTCGCGGCGCCGTACGCCCCGGGGCAGGCCGGGAAATACCTCAGTTCGGGCCGCCGGTCGCCACGTACCAGGCGGCGATCTGCGCCCGCGACCGGAAGTCCATCCGGTACCGGATCCGCTCGACGTGGGCTTCGGCGGATCGTTCGGCGATGCCGAGGCGCTCGCCGATCTGCCGGTTCGTGCACCCCTCGGCGATCAGTGCCGCCACCTCGCGCTGCCGGGCCGTCAGCGTCGGCGCCGCACCCCGGTGGCGTGCGGGCAGGCCCAGGAATCGGCGGATCGCGCGGGTCAGCGGCTGGGCGTCACCGACGTAGGGCAGGTGGGATCGGCCTGGGATCGCCTCGAACCGCGCCTGCGGGATACCGTCGGCCAGCCGCCGACCCTGACCGATCGGGGCGGCCCGGTCCCGGTCCCGGTGTACCGCCAGCGTCGGTGCGCTGATCTGCGGGAGGATGTCGCGGACGTCCACCCGGTACGCCAACTCCAGCATCGCGCAGGCCGTCTGCGCGCTGGCCGCGTCCCGCTGGTACCGGGCGAACGCCGCCCGGGTCGCGGCGTCGGCGTCCGGTGCGAAGACGTCGGTGAGCAGGTCGGTCGCGAGCCCCCAGTGCTGTTCCACCAAGCCCAGCACGTGCCGCTGGATCTGCGCCGCGGCGAGGTCCGGACCGTAGACCCAGCCGCCGTAGAGCACCAGCCGGGACACCGTCGCCGGCTGCTGCGCGGCCCAGGTCGCCGCGACCGCGGCCCCGAGCGATGCGCCCATCAGGTCGAAGCGTTTCACCCCGGTCGCGGTGATCACCGCCCGCAGCGCGTCGAGTTCCTGATCCATCGAGTACGGCCCGGGCCGGGGCGCTTCGGGCGAGGTCCGCTCAGACAGGCCGCAGCCAGGCTTGTCGTACCGGATCAGCGTGCGACCGTCGGCGAGCGCTTCGTAGTAGGCCCGTTCGGCCGGCAACGCCCAGCTGAGTTCGAGGTGGCCGAGCCAGCCGGACACGTATACCAGCGGCGGCCCCGATCCCGCCACCGCGTACCCGATCCGCGTTCCGGCGGGCGAGATCGTCGTCGCGATGCGCTGCCCCATCGCGCCAGTCTAGGCAGCCCGTCCGTCGGGTTCAGGCAGTTCCGGCCGTGCTGGGGAGTTCCTCGGCGCTGATCAACCCCGGTCGACGAACGGCTGCGGTACCCCGATCCGCCCGTCGCTCCACGTGTAGTACGTCGTCGTACCGGTCGACGCGTTGTCGGTGTAGTCGCCGAAGTTCGGGTTGATGAACGACGACGTGCTGTTCCAGTTGGTCGGCCCGGTGGTGATGCGGAAGTCGTGGCCGGAACCGGTGGGCGTGGCCCGGGTTTCGCCGAAGTACTCGGTGTCGACCGAGTTCGGGCCGCCGATCCGCCGGTCGTACCAGGACGTCGCGATCGACCCGTCCGACCGCACGCTGACCGCCGGCAGGAAGTGCAGCGCGAACGAGTTGTCGTCGTTCACCTTCGCGATCGGTCCGGTGATGCGCAGGTCCATCGGCAGGCCACGCAGCCAGATGTCGCCGAGCGGATGGGCGCTGGCGTCGTTCCACCCGACGACCACCTTCCCGAGCGGGGCGTCCACGGCGATGCGCGGGAAGTCCTGGCCGAGGCCGCGGCTGTACCCGGCGATGGCCACGTTGCCGAGGGACTTCACGCCACCGGCCGGGCTGCTGTTGACCTGCCCGGTGGTGACCACGTGCGGATCCGCGGGGCCGCCGACGTCGGGTGTGCTCTGCCCGGCCGGTACCCGCGCCACGTGGATGTAGACGTACGGGTCACCGTCGCGCAGGTTGGACGTGATGTTGCGCTCCCAGGCCACGTACGCGTCGCCGTTGTCGGCCACGGACACGTAGGCACCGGTGTTGGCGTCGACCTTCTCCTCCGGCCAGACGACCGCCGGCGACTGGAAGGACGAGGCGCTCAGCGTGGCGGGATCGGCCGGTACCATCGCCCGGGCGACCTCCACCTGGCCGGCGCCGCTCTGCCCGCCGAAGCCGAAGAACAGCCGCGCGTACGACATGGCCAGTACCCGGCTGTGGCTGTTGTAGGACAGCCACTCCTTGTCCAGGAACGCCAGGTCCGGTGCGGGCGGGCCGGGCGGGTTGCCGATCAACGGGCAGAGGTCGCCGCCGTCCGCGACGACCACCGGCAGCCCGAGAGTGGCGGTACCCGTCGAGCCGACCGTCAGGATCTCGACGGCGACCTCGAACCGCGCCGGGCCCGCCGTGCAGTCCGGGTTGACCGACGGCAGGTAGAGGCTGCCGATCGCGAAGTGGTGCGCGTCGATCGCCACGACGGTCGGGTCGCCGAACCACTGCTGGTTCGCGTTGTCGTTGCGCAGCCCGATCAGGTCGCGGAAACTGCGCGCGCCGTTGGTGGACAGCCCCACGCCGGTGAGCGAGGCGCGCACGTCGGTGGTCGGCGCGACCAGCAGCCCGGAGGCGTCGTTCCAGGCGGCGACGACGGTGCGGCCCGATGCCGCGATGGCGGTCTCGCTCTGCCCGGCGGCGAGGTCGGCCTGCGGGTCGTTCGCGTCGACGTTGCCGCCGAACGCCAGCCGCCGCGCGGCATCCGGCCGGACCGGTCCGGACTGCAGGCCCAGGAACCAGGTCCGGGCACCGGACGACACACCGTTCAGGTCGATCCGCCCGGGTGCTGGCCGGGCGGGCGGGTCCGCGGCCCACGCGGACCGCGGTACCACGGCGAGGCCGGCCCCCCGGCCAGCCATTGACGACAAGACCAGTCACGTGTACCGCCGCCATCGAGCCCTCCGGCAGAGGCGGGGGCGAAGTTGGCGATACCTGCGGTTTCGGGCGTCGCGCCCCCATGGGTAGAGGAATTTCGGGTATCGGCCGGTCGGTTCGGTCAGTGACGTAGGCCGGTCTGCGCATTACGTGGGATGCTGCGCCCGGAGCGGCTTCCTAGCGTTGTGTTCACAATGTGCACACATGGAGGCCGCAAATGTCGCGCCGGGCCATCGCTGTCGTCGTGTTCGGTTTCGCGCTGGTGCTGTGGAGTGCGTTCATCCGGATCGCGCCCAGCTTCGCCGACGTACCGGTCGACGAGGTGCACTACACGTTCGCCGGCCCGACATCGGTGACGCTGGACTGGCGCGGTACCGCGCAGGACGTGCAGTACGGGCTGAGCACCGCGTACGGCTCGACGGCGACCGGTACCGCGCCGGCCTGGACGCCGACCTCCTCGCCCGGCCCGTTCTGGCAGGCGCAGCTCGCCGGGCTGGCCGCCGGTACCACCTACCACTACTCGATCGGCGGCGGCGCGGACCACACCTTCCACACCCCGCCGACCGGTGACTTCCGGTTCGACGCGATCGGCGACATCGGCGACACGACCCACTTCAGCCACCTCGCCGACACGTTCTCCGCGATCGCCAGCGACCAGCCGTCGTTCGTGCTGATGGACGGCGACCTCACCTACGCCAACGCCACCGGGGTCACCCAGGCCGTGGTGGACCAGCACTTCAACGACGTCATGACGTTCAGCACCAGCGCGGCGTACCTGCCGGCCTGGGGCAACCACGAGTGGGAGAGCCCGGCCGCCGACGACCTGCGCAACTACAAGGGCCGGCTGCTGTTCCCCAACGCCGCGCAGTCACCGGGCTCCCCGGCGATCTCCGACGGCGGCAACGACTGGGGCTGGTTCGACGCGGGCGGCGTGCGGTTCATCGCGTACCCGGAGCCGTACACGTCGGCGACCTGGCCGGACTGGCAGGCGCACGCCAGCGACCTGATGTCCGCTGCGCAGAGCGACCCCGGCGTCAACTACATCGTCACCTACGGGCACCGGCCAGCGTACTCGACCGGCTTCCACCCCGGCGACGCCACGCTGGCCGGCATCCTCAACGGGCTCGGCACCACGTACAGCAAGTACGTGCTCAACATCAACGGGCACTCGCACGACTACGAGCGGTTCCAGCCGATCGACGGGGTGACCCACGTGACCGTCGGTACCCCGGCGTCGGAGGAGACGCCGTGGGGCAGCACCGATCCCAACACCGCATTCCGCGCGTTGCACCTGGCGCACCTGCGGGTCGACGTGGACGCGACCGGCATGCGGATCCAGGCCGTGTGCGACGACGCGGCCAGCCGCGACGACATCACCTGCGCGCCGGGCAGCATCATCGACGAGTACACCATCGGTACCCCGCCGGCGCCGCCGCCGGTGACCGCCTTCTACGTCGACAAGACCAACGCGCAGTGCGCGGACACCGGACCGGGCGACGTGGCCACGCCGTACTGCACCATCGCCAAAGGCACCTCGCGGCTGCTGCCCGGCCAGACGCTGTACATCGGCAACGGCACCTACGCCGAGCAGGTCAGCCCACCGTCCGGTACCGCGACCGCGCCGGTGACGGTGACCGCGCTCGCCGGTGCCAGCCCGACGGTCACCGGTACGGCGACCCAGACGCACGGCATCTATCTGCCCAACCGCAGTAACGTCACGGTGTCCGGGCTGACCGTCAGCGGCGCGGTCAGCGACGGGGTCTACGTCACCGGCGGCAGCAACGTGACACTGTCCGGGCTGCGGGTCACCGGCTGCGGGCAACCGACCTCGACCGGCTTCGCCAAGGGCTTCAAGGTCGTCGGTACCACCAACTCGACGATCAGCGGCAACACCGCCGACCACAACACCGACTCGGGCATCTACCTCGCGCAGGGCGCGACCGGCAACCAGATCGTCGGCAACACCGCGTACGCCAACGCCCGCCAGTACACCCGCGCTGCGCCCGGCATCGACCTGCGCAGCGGCGGGAACACGGTGCGCGGCAACGTGGTGCACGACAATGAGGACTCGGGCATCCAGCTCTACACCGGCAGCGACGGCAGCCTGGTGGCCAACAACGTCAGCTACCGCAACGGCGACCACGGCATCGACGACTACCAGGCCGCCAACGAGCGCATCATCAGCAACTCGGTGTACCGCAACACGACCGCGGGCATCAACCTGGAGGGCGGCTCGACCGGTGGCCTGGTGGAGAACAACATCAGCGTGGACAACGGGTTGAACAGTCCCCGGTCGGTGGGCGACATCCGGGTCGACGCGGCCTCGCAGAGCGGTGCGGTCGTCAACGCCAACCTGGTGTACCTGCACGCGCCGGGCGCCTACTACGTCTGGGGCACCACCAACTACGGCTCCCTGTCGGCGTTCGCCGCGGCGACCGGGCAGGAGTCGCGGGGCACCCTCGCCGACCCGCGCTGGGCGAGCCCGGACACCGGCGGGTTCACGCTCACCGCCGGCTCCCCCGCGATCGACTCGGCCGACTCGACCGTCTCCGGTGAACAGCCGACCGACGTCGTGGGTGTCGCGCGGTACGACGATCCGGCCGTGGCCAACGGGTTCAACGGGTTCGATGACCGGGGCGCGTACGAGGCGCCGGCCGGTACCACCGACCGCAGCCCGGATGCGGCGCTGCAGGTGACCCCGATGTCGGGTACCAGCCCGCTGTCGGTCACCGCGAACGCCGGCGCGTCCAGCGACACCGACGGTACCGGCATCGCCAGCTACAGCTTCGACTTCGGCGACGGTACCGGTGCCGGGCCGCAGTCCGCCCCCACCGCGGGCCACACATACGCCGGACCCGGCACCTACGCGCTCGCGGTCTCGGTGACCGACACCGCCGGCCTGACGTCGACCACCGCGGTACAGGTGTCCGCCGGGCTCGCCGGGAACCTGGTCACCAACTCGACCTTCGAGACCGACCTGTCCGGTTGGGCGCCGCTGGCCGGCTGCAACCTCACCCGGGTCGCCGGCGGGCACAACGAGGGCTGGGCCGCGGACCTGAACAACCCGCTCGGGTCGGCGCAGACGTGCACGCTCAACGACAGCCCGAACTGGGTTGCCCGCAGCGTCGCCGGTACCTACACCGCGACGGCATGGGTCAACACCGGCGCGGTCGGCGGGCAGATCAAGCTGCGCATCCGCGAGTACAACGGCGCGACGCTGGTCAACACCGGTACCACGACGGTGAACCCGACCGGCGACTGGCAGCAGGTGACACTGTCCTACACCGTGGTGAGCCCCGGGTCCACATTGGACCTCAACGTCTACGAGACCAACCAGCCCGCAGGAAGCGACCTGCTCGTCGACGACGTGACCCTCAAGTCGGGTTGAGGGGGAGGACGGAACGAGGACGGAACGGGTACGGCAGCGCCGACCCTGGGTGGGTGACCGGGTTCGTGCTGCTGCTGTTGGTGGCGTCTCTGGTGCGGCCGGTGACCTACCACGCCGTCCGGTTCGCCGGCCGGCCCCGCGCGGTCGATCCGGTACCGCCGACTCCGGACCTGTGGAACGATCCGCCGGCCATCGTGAACCTGCTGGTACACCAGGACAGGGTGACCACCGACGCGGTCGAGGGGACACTGCTGGATCTGGCCGCCCGGGGCGTGTTGGAGGTGTGGTCGGCCGACGGCTATCAGCAACAGACCGCCGTCGTGGTACGGCAGGCGGATGCGGCCGGGCTGACCCGGTACGAACAGCTGGTGCTGCGGCGGGTTGTCGAGCGCGCGGCCGACGGGCCGGTACCGGTGGGTGCGTTGGCCTTCGCCGACCGCGCGCAGGCGCGGGCCTGGTGGGCCGATTTCCAGGAGGCCGTGGCGCGGGAGGCGTGGAGCAGCGTGCCGCGCGCCGCGGACCGCGATCGGCCGCGTCGTCGTGGCTCGCGGCACGAGGGCCTGCTGGACCGGTCCGTCGGCCTGGTCGGCGCGGTGTTCCTGCTGGCCTCGGCGTTCCTGTACCCGCTGCTGCTCACCGCCGCGCTGATCGTGCTCGCGGTCGGGCTGGATGGCGAGGGCGAGCGGTCGCTGCGCAAGGCTGCCGGTCTGGGCCTCGCGTTCATGACCTTCGGCGTGGTCGTGCTGATCGTGCATGCGGTACGGGCGTCGGTCCGGCTGCTCGGGCGGTGGCGACTCAGCGACGTCGGGCGCGAGCACGCGGCGCACTGGCTCGGGGTGCGGGACTGGCTGCGCGGCTTTCCGACGTTCGCCGAACTGCCACCGGCCGCGGTCGAGGTGTGGGACCGGTACCTGGCCTACGGCGCGGCGCTGGGCGTCACGTCGGTCACCGGAGTCATCGACCTCGGTCTGCAGCACGGCGGGTACGCCTGGTCGGGCTACGGCGGCCGGCTGCGCCGGGTGCGGGTACCGGGACGTCGGCTGGCCGCGATCGGTGGCCCGGTCTCGCTGGCCCAGATCGTCGTGGGGCTCGGCGAGGTCGGCCTCATCGTGGCCTGGATAGTCATCGCGTCGCACGTGGGCGCAGGCCGGGCCGCGCTGGCGATCGGGCCGGTGATGCTGGCGCTGCCGCTGGTGTACCTGCCGGTCGCCGGCCTGCTCAACGTCGGCCGGCCGGCGGAACTGGTCGGCGAGGTGGTCTGGGCGAACGACCTGTGCGTCGCCGTCGACGACGGGGCCAGCGACACCGCGCGTCCGTGGCTGGTGGAGTCTGCGCGCAAGTTCGACGTGCACCCGGGCGACACGGTACTGCTGAGCCGGCGGCGCGGCGGCCGGTGCGGGATGGCGGTACTGCACCGTGGCCGGATTCCGGTGCGGGCCGCCGCCGAGGAGGGCTTCGGTTTCCAGCTGGCAATGTCGGTCGGCGGCATGGTGTGCGACGACGAGGTCGGTCGGTTGCTGGGCCGGCCGGTCAGGTCGGTCGCCACCGTCCTGACGGTCACCTATCTGTCCACAGTGGACGGTACCGAGCTGCTGCGGATCGAGCTTCGTGACGAGGGAGCCGGGTTATCGCATACGCCGCTGGCCTGGACGGTACTGACCGGCGACGGGGTGTCCGCCGGCCCCGGCTGGGCGCGGGTACGGCGCGGACCGCAGGTGCTGGCCGCCACCGCCGGGCCGCCCGTTCCCGCGCAGGCGCCGGCCGAGGTACTGCGCCTGCTGCTGTCACGCCTCGACGGACGCCGTGAATCGGGAGTCAGCGGTACGCGGTGAGTCAGCAGCGACACACGGCCGCGACTTCGGCGTCACACGAACTTCCCTGAGGAGCCAGGCGGCGGATGGTCACCAGCAGGGGTTGCAGCCGGGACGCCACGGCCCGCTGTTGCCGATCACGGCTGCCGGCGACCAGCGGGTACCCGGCGCCGGCTGCGCCTGTTTCGCGAACGGCGCATACAACCTCGCCACCACCAACCCGCCCGGGGTGGTGAGGATGTTGGCGTGTTGTACCCAGTTGGCCTGGGATCCGTTGTGCGCCACCAGGACCGGCGTTCCCTCGTCGAGGTCCGCCCAGCAGCCGCGCAGCGCGCCGACGGTCAACGCGGTGTCCGGGCCGCAGCACGACCGACCGACGAACTCGACACAGCAGACGAACCCGCCGCCGGGCTCCGGCCCGCTCGCTCCACCATCCCCAGTCATGGCTGCGGCCCAACCTGCGTCAACGGCACGCCACCGCCGGCCGGGTCGGCCGGTCTGGCGATGGTCAGCCGGCCATCCCCCGGCACGCGTGGACTGTGCTCGGCGCTCATCGGTTCTGCTCCTCGCCGGTGGGGGTGGGGGTGCGCCACATCGGGTGCAGTGTGGCCCGGTTGGGCAGCCGCACCGGGTCCCCGATCTCCACATAGCCGAACCGGGCGTAGAAGCCGACCAGCTCCGGGCCGGCCGCGTCCAGATACGCCGGCCGGCCGATCCCATCCAGATACGCGTGATGCGCGGCCAGCAACGCGGAGCCGACGCCGCGGCGCTGCCGGTCCGGGTGCACCGCCAATACCGTCAACCGGTCGTGCGGCACATCCGCCACCGTGGCGTGCGCCTCGGCGAGCATCTCCGCCAGCCGCTCGAACCGCGGAAACCAGCGGCCCACCAGCCGCCGCAACTCCGTCGCTTCCTGCGCGGCGGCCGGCACCGGCCGGTCGGGGTTGACCCGCAGCCACCCGGCCACCGCCAGCCGATCCGCCGTGCACCACAATGCTCCGGCCGACAGCGCCGGATACACATACAGCATCCGGGCCACCTCCGCCGACACCCGCCGCCGATCGTCTTCATCCGGCACCAGAAACGCCGACACCCGTACGTCGAACACCGCCGACGCGACCACTGGCGCCAACCGCGTCACATCCCCGAACTCCGCCCGGGTCACCGCCACCGCCAACCCACCCACCCCCAACCCAGCGACACGACCACCGTGCCACGCGCATAGCCAGGTCACACCGGCCGGGCCAGCACGTGACCCAACCGGCGTTCTGTGCTACTGGAAAGCGTGCCGGGAGTCGTCGAAGCTTCGAAAGGGGTTCGCCGACGGCGAGGAAATCGCCAGCCAACAGGCTGGTGGTAGCGAACAGCGAGTGCGTGTCAGCGCTGGG
>Ga0066709_100005437_pt1 | contig 10488 bp, 7 predicted proteins | sample GraSoiAngelo_158_FD_79665 | JGI IMG/M metagenome (GOLD analysis project Ga0066709, IMG submission 79665) | Grasslands soil microbial communities from the Angelo Coastal Reserve, California, USA - 14_1009_16_30cm | ecosystem: Environmental > Terrestrial > Soil > Grasslands | place: USA... | reverse complement strand
TTTCACATGCTCTTGGAGGGAGCTTCTGTTACTGACGCCTGCTTTCAGTCCGGATTCTCAAACCTCAGTCACTTTACGAGAGAGTTCACGACGCGCTTCGGGCATCGACCCTCGGCTGTAAAGACCTGGCCGCGCGATCTGCGTATGCAGCGGTTTACAACGACCCGGCTTCCCGAGGTTCGGCTGCGAAAATCGAAAACGTAAATCCGCCCGGCGGATCGATAGCGGGGGTTTATTTTTTGCGCGTGTAATGGAACACGCTCGTTCCCGTTTTTCCCTTGTACAGGTACGTCCACCGCTGCGTCATGTGGTTTGGATCATCCAGCGTGATCGTGACGCCTGTGTTGTGCCAGTCATCCGGTGTCTTCATTCCCGTCACTCGGGCCAGAGTAAATGCGACGCCTTTCTGCAGGTCATCCGGGACACCTGTGACCATCTGGGGTTGATTGCCCGCAACACAGTAGTGTGTCGCAATCAGGTGGTCGCCATCTACGGTGAATATTGTGATCATGGCCGGCTCGTTGCCAGGGCGTGTTTCGGCCATGAGCGCGGTGCCATTTGCCGTCAGATTGTAGGTTTCCGGAACTGGCACGCCATCCTGAACCGCTTCCCATTCCCCCACCAGCGATTTCATCTGCGTGAATGTGATAGCGCTCTTGGTGGCAGGCACGGCCGGGTTTTGCGCGGCCACTGGAATTGTCATCACGCGTAAGGCTACCGTCACTAATAAGCACCTCGTCAGATTTGTCATGACATCAACTCCGGAGCTTATCCGCTCGAACGTCAATCAATATCAGGGAGTGGTTCCGTGCTTCGCACGCGAGTTGGTCCGCCGCTTCATGTGATGATCTTCTTCGATCTTCCAGGTCTTGCCACTATCGTGGGATTTCTCGCCCTGCCAATGAAATGAGTCAGGAGTAATCTCACTGAACGTCCACCGCAGCGGCAGACCGTCCGTATCGGCGCCGCGCAAGACGATGCGATCACCCTCGCGCCCGCCCTGCGCGGTGACCACGTAGTTGGATTTTGGATTTATGAACACGATCCGCCACTGCTTCAGCTTGGTATCGAAGAACCTGAAGGTGGTGCCCATACTATGCTCCTGCTGGCCGTCGGTGGGATAACCAATCCAGAGATCTTGAATCGCCCTGCCATCCATGACCCAGCCGAAATGGAGTTCTCCCTTTTTGTGATATACGGTTCCATCCTCGCGATGGAAGCTGAAATCGGCATCCCAGGTGCCGACAAGTCGATCAAAAGTCTCCGCTTCATCGCCCAGGGCCGGATTCGGATGTGGCGATCCAAGGACATTGATCATTGCTTTTCGTGAAGACGCATTTGGTTGCCGGGCGTCCGCTCCCTTGGCCCGGTGATCTGAAGTACGGCCGTCGCCGAGAAGCGTCGACCCAACCAAGATCAGACCAATCAGCATTCCGAACGGCGTTGCCCGATTTGTGCCGAGCATGTTTGCGCTCCTTTGGTCCTATCTCCAACTCTACTTTTTGTAAACCGATCGGCGCTTGCACTTTCTTGCTTTACCGGCGTGGGCCGTCCGCCCTGTGTGCTGTCACGGCAAAAGGGCGAGAAAATTGTTGATTGCGCGCAAGTTCCACGTGTTCCTTCCCATCTTCGCTGTGACCGTAGCCGCGCGTCCGGTCAACGGCGCTTTCCTAAAGCCGGTCCACTCCTGATCTCCTCAGAAGCACCAGGGCTATCAGCGCCAGCCCGAGCGTACCGTAGATCAATCCATCCACCGCGAATCTCTTGCCGAGCCCGGCAGCGAGGAGAGAACCGGCGATGGCGCCGATACTCAGCAGGACCGAGTAGATCCCCATGGCGGCGCCTCTGCCGGCACTGGCACCGACCGCTCCCGCCAACAAGGACAGCGCCGCCGGAGTAAAGCCGCTCTCGATCATGACGAACACCGCTGTCACCGCGCCGATCCCCCACCGCATTGCATCGCTTTCGCTCGCGGAATGATTGAGCAGGAATAAGCCCGCGCATACGAAAGGCATTGCGAGCAACCCGATCTTGAGCGCCCGCTGCGGCGTCATGCGCGGAAGCACTACGCTCCAGGCCGTGAGTCCGGCGCCGAAAACCAGAGAGTACCCAAGCAACATCCAACCTATGCGCTCCGGATTGTCTGCGAAAACACCGGCCAGGAACTGACTGTTTCGTGCCCTCTGTGTCATGAAAAAGGTGAGCGTCGGACCGAGCCACAACCCAACGATTGTGTTGACGCACAGCCATATCGGCGCAAGGCGTCGCAGGTATGGTTCACGCAGCGCGCGCCGGAAGCCTGAAATCGCCGCTGCGCCTCCGTGACCTCTACTCCCTGCTGCGCCGAACAGAAGCAGCCCGGCCGATAAAATGTAACCGGACGCAACCGCAGCGAATGCGCCCGTATTGAGCATCCGCCAAAGCTGGCTTCCGGTCACGCCGCCGATCGCAATTCCAGCCAAAAAGGAGAGTTCAAAAAAGCTCATCGCGCGGGCACGCAGCGCGGGAAATCCGTCCGTGGCATCAGTGAGGTGAGCGAGCAACGCAGGACCGCTCGCCGCGACACCGAGACCTTCGAGTGCGCGGCTGATGAAGAACACTCCAGTCCGGCTGGTGATGCCGAAAAGTTGGGTGCCGGCAGCGCCCAACAGGGCTCCCGCCGTCATCAGGCCCCGCGGCGCCACGGCATCGGACAACATCCCCATCGGTACGGAAAAGAAGAGCTCGACGCCAAAGGAAACCGCGCCAAGAATCCCGACGAGCCCCGCATCTACGGAAGCGCCTCGATTTGCGGCATCCGAGAGAAACAGACCTACCAGAATGCCGCCAGCCCCTCCGCCAGCTCGCAGGAGGGCATTGGCCACTATTACAAGCGGAAGGCGCCGGCGGGCGGACACCATCGCGGCCGCGTCTGGAACGTTTTCCGCCTGACTCCTGATTCCACGCAAGGCACGTCCTTTTTCGATTTCGTAACGCGCGGAGGTGTGAATGGCACGAAGGGCGCCAGGTCATCCCTGGCGCCCGGACTAAAGTAGCCTAACCTTTCAACTCCACCGCGATCACTTCAAAAGGCTGATCGCCTGTGTTCTCCGGAAGGTGCTCCAACGCGTCAAAGTAAAGGACCTGGCCGGCCGTGGCGGCGTTGTCGTCCGCCCTGCCGTCCGGGTACGTGAATCGAAAACGGCCCTCGGTTAGAAAGACTGCGACGGATGCCGGATGCCCGTGCATCGTCGATTTCTCGCCGGGACCATACCTGATCCTTAGGACCCGGACTCGTTCGTTCTCAAATTCTACTTTGTAATGTCCAGGATCAACAGTAGTAGGGTCCTGGTATACCGCGGGCAGCGGGGTTGCTGGCGCACCCATGACAATTCCTCCTTTCAGGGAATGGATCGAGAATACTCCCATGGGCGGCGAAAAACAATCCAAATTCTTGCGGAACAAACGATTCACTGCGTGATGCGTGTGACCTTCCCATCTTCAAGCCGGATCGACGCCGTAGCGCCGGAATCGAGATCATAGGTTAGCGTCTCAACGGCCTTGTCGCTGCCAGTGATGCGGAATGAGCCGCCAGGTTCGCCGAGGCTCTTCACGACCTCGGCGCGAGTCATTCCGGTCTTGACCGCCTCCACCAGATTCGCGGCGATCCTCCGGCGCGGCGGCTCGGGCGCGCGCTCCGCGCTTGCGGACACCGGCGCGGCCGACGTCACCGGAGCGACTTGTGTTTGAACCCGCCGGGGCACGGTGAAGCCACGCGCTTCGGCCCGAGCCGCCGTCGCCGCCCGAACCCGCTCCGCTGTGCCTGGCGGCAGGGTAGCGGGATGCGGCTCGGATCTCTTCGACTCCTCGTAGCTCTCGGGCGAACTCCTCTGCCACGCGCGGTCAGCCATGATCTTGTGGATACTGCGGCCAGCCAGTTCCTTTTCGATGGATGCAACCGGCCGTCCACTGACGCCGTACTCAGGCCGTTCGTACCGCGCTTCGCCAAGCTCGTTAGCCTTGTCTCCCAGGAAACGCACGAAGAGCGATGTGCCATTGGCTGCGTAATACCACCAAAAGCCGTTCCGGTCCCAGGTTTCGTTGGGATCTCCCAGCAAAGCGCGCACTGCATCGCGGCTCATGAAAAGATGCAGTGATTCGGCGAGGGAGAGGTCCACAGGCCGGTGGTGATGAAAAACCACTCCCTCAACGCGCTTGTTCTGGATGGTCCAGAGCCAACTGACATCCTTTCGCTGCGTCAGTTGGCGGTTATCTTGGGACCACCAACGGCCGTTGATCTGGCGAATGGTCTCCATGCGCCCATCCACCTCAACCCTGGCTGTTTTAGTGACTGTTTGGGCGGCTGCCGGAAATATTATCGACAGCGTCGCGATGAAAAGAGCGGCTGAATGCACAAAAACAAATATACACCTCCGTGTATCGGTTACAACAGGCAGAGGATCGCCCGATCAGTACGGCCAGGCTGAATCATCGGACTGACGGATCAACGGTCGCAGACGCCGCAGATACGGATATTTCGATGCGGCTGTTTCGCTCACCTCGATTCCCAGCCCGGGCTTATCCTCGATGTCGATGTAGCCGGCGTCGAACTTAGGCGTCGCGGAGAACACCTCGTGGATCGCCTCCGGCCAGCCGACCGAGTACTCCTGGATCCCAAAATTTGGCACAGAGAGGCTGACGTGCGCGTTGGCCATGTGCGCGACCGGCGAGATGTTGCCCGGTCCGTGCCACGCCGTCAGAATCCCGTACGGCTCGCAGTTGGCCGCTACTTTCCTGCCCGTCGTGATGCCTCCACAGTGCACTAAGTCGTGGCGCACGTAATCGATCAGGTGGTTGGTGACGAGCTGCAGGCCCTCCCAGGGGCCAACAAAGATTTCACCCATGGCGATTGGCGTCGCCGACTGCTGGCGGATCTGGCGGAAGGTGTCCATGTGTTCGGGCCTGAGCGGGTCCTCGAGATAGAACAAGTTGAACGGCTCCACCGCCTTGGCAAGCTGCACGGCCTGGTTCGCGCTCACGCGCTCGTGGACGTCGTGCAGCAGCCCGATGTTGTCTCCAACGGTCTTGCGCAAGTGCGCAAAGAGTCCGGCTACAGTGCGTACGTATGGCTCGGGATCCCAAACCTCGGTCGGGGCGACGCCTCCCTCGTAGGCTTGTTGCATCGCCTCGCGCTGGCGCTCAGTGGGTGGAACGGCGTAACCGCCCTCGGCGCCGGGCATTGAGACTTGCGCCTTCACTACTTTGTAACCGCGCGCCATAAGGCGGCGCACGCCTTCTTCCACATCGTGATTGTCGCGCCCGCCAGTGCTGGTATAGGTGAGCAGCTTCAGACGTGCCCGTCCTCCGAGAAGCTCGTAAACCGGCAGACCTGCGACTTTGCCTTTGATGTCCCACAGGGCCATGTCGATACCGCTGATGGCGGACATGTGGACAGAGCCGGAACGGTAGTAGGGCAGGAAAAACAGTGTCTGCCAGAGGTCTTCGAGGCGCATCGGATTCCGGCCCAGCATGCCCGGCTTCATGTGCTCGTCGAGGAACTTGGCGACGGCCAATTCGCTGCCGGAGCAAGTGCAATCACCCCAGCCGAACAGTCCGGGCTGGTTGGTGACAATCTTGACCAGCACGTAATTGCCGAGCGAAGACTTGCCCGGGTTGGTGACGACGACCTTGACGTCGGTGATTTTGAGGTCGCGCGGGGTACGGCTCCCGGCAGCCTGCGCGGCAGCGGACAACGGGGTGGCGAAAAGGGAAGCGAGAAAGCGGCGGCGACCGATCATGGTATTTCCTCTTTCCTGGACACGCAAGATGGGGTCCGAGAGCCATTCTATCCGTCAATGTCGAATCAGGCAGCTTCGCGCCGTAGTCCATCCAGCCGAGCGATCAGGACAAGAATACTTTCAGACAAACGGGTCTTTCGCCTTGACATCATCGTCAGGCGGAAATACAATTCCTCACAGTTGTGTCCGGCCAGGAGCTGCCCTGGACTGAGTGTTGGGTTTTGCGGATCGAAACAAGGGTATCCCCTGAGTCAGGAGAGGAGGGGTTATGAATTCGAGCTGCTACAGGGTCAGTGTTGGCCGTTTCTTTTCCTTTTGCCTCGCGATCGTGTGCGCGTGCGCATTGTTGGTCGTCGGCTCTGTGCCTGCCTTGGGCCAGGCGGCCACTGGTACTATTGTTGGCGTCATTTCGGACCCATCCGGCGCAGCCGTGGTGAACGCGGAAGTCAAGCTCACCGACCCCACCACGAACTCCTCGCAAACCGGCAAGACAAACGAGGTCGGACGCTACACGTTTATCAACGTCTCGCCCGGCACTTACGACCTCGCGGTCAGCGCGACGGGTTTCACGCAATCCAGGATTACCGCGCAAAAGGTCGACGTCGGCCAGACGCTCACCCTCAATGTGACGTTGCAGCTTGGCGCGACTACGACGGTGGTGGAAGTTCAGGCGGGGGCGGGGGCGGAGCTGCAAACGCTCAACGCCACCATCGGTTCAACGATCCGGAACGACCAGCTCCAGTTGCTGCCGAACCTGGGACGCGATGCGTCGACGCTCTCCGTGCTCCAGGTTGGAGTGTCGCTTGCGGGCAACGTGGCCGGTGCTGCGTCGGATCAGAACGGCTTCCAACTCGACGGAGGCAACAACAGCGACGACATGTCCGGGAACAATACCACCTATGTTCCGGGCAATGGCTATAGTGGCGCCGGCGCCTCCGGCGGCACGCCGACCGGCGTGATGCCCACTCCCATCGAAAGTATCGAGGAATTCAAGGTCGGCACGAGCAACCAGACCGCGGAATTCAACAATGCGGCGGGCAGCCAGGTCCAAATGGTGACTAAGCGCGGAACCAATGCGTTCCACGGGGCGCTGTACGAGTTTTATTTTGGAAGCAATGTGGGCGCCGCCAATCTCTGGCGGAACAACCACGTTCTGGTCAACGGGCATGCTACGCCCCTTCCGGCCACTCATCGAAACCGTTTCGGCGCCGCTGTCGGCGGCCCTTTGACGCCCAAGTTCTGGGGCGGAAAGACATATTTTTTCTTCAATTATGAGGGCAGCCGGTTTCCTAATGTCGTCAGCTTCGACCACGGCACACCCACGGCTTTGATGCGTGCAGGCGTTGTAACGCTCCCGGCAGCGGGAGGTGGAACCGCCCAGTTCAATCTCAATCCATTCGCGGTTACCGTGAATGGCGTCAACTATCAGCCTGCCACCTGCGGCGGCCAGCCTTGCGACCCGCGCGGGCTCGGTGTGAATCCTATCGTCACGAAGCTCTGGAATCTCATGCCCCCTCCGAACGATCCGTCGTTCACCACCGGTAGCGCCACGACGGGCCTGGTCGACGGGGTCAACTCGCAAGGTTACCTAGGCAACCTGGCTCTTCCGCAAAAGTCCAACAACTGGGTGGGACGCATCGACCACGACTTCGGCGAAAAATGGAAGCTCATGGTGAGCTACCGCTACTACGATTTCTCGCAATTTGTGAATACGCAGGTCGACATCGGGGGGCTGCTGGGCGGACAAGCTGGACAATACAATGCGACGGCGACAAGGCCGCAGAAGCCCGGTTATTGGGTGACCGGCCTGACTACGCAGATTACGCCCAACACCACCAATGAGTTCCGTTTCAGCTATCTGCGCAACTTCTGGCAGTGGTACACCAAGGCCGGTCCACCGCAATTTTCAGGACTTGGCGGCGCGATCGAAATCGGCGGCGAAAGCCAAACGGGATCGCTGATTCCCTACAACGTGAACTCACAACAGGTGCGCCAGCGCTTCTGGGACGTTCACGACTATTTCCTGACGGACACAATCAGCATGCTGAAGGGAAATCACCTGTTCCAGTTCGGCGGCTCTTATCAGCGCGTCTTCGATTATCATGGGCGCGACGATAACGGAGTGGGGATCAACACTTCAGTTGTTTATCAGGTGGGGAACACAAACCTCAACGCCGCCGCGTACAAACTTCCTGACGGTGCGGCTGCGAGCGCTCAGACGAACTTTCCCATTTTGTTCAACGAAATATTCGGCATCGTGAACCAGACGCAGGTAATGTACACGCGCAAGGGAGCCGATCTGCAACTCAATCCACTGGGAGTCCCGGGCTTCGACCAAAGCGTGATTCCAACCTACGATCTGCATTTCACGGATACCTGGCATATCCGGCCTGGCCTGACCCTGACTTACGGACTGGGTTGGGGCCTTGCCATGCCGCCGTATGAGATCAACGGCAAGCAAGTTTCGATGGTGGACGCAGCCGGCAATTTTATCGACATCAAGGGTTACATGTTAAGCCGGCAGGCGGCCGCCTTGAAGGGACAAGTTTACACTCCTCAAATCGGTTTTGCGACCATCAATAACGTCAACGGAGGTCAGAGCAAGTACCCGTTCGATCCATTCTATGGCGGCTTCAGTCCGCGCGCCTCGCTGGCTTGGAGCCCGGGTTTTGACAACGGCGTTCTGGGCACGCTGTTCGGGCGCAACAAGACTGTTCTCCGCGGCGGCTACGCTCGAATCTTCGGCCGCCTCAATGGCGTGGATCTCTTGCTGGTGCCGCTACTCGGCCCTGGCTTGCTCCAGGCGGTATCCTGCCCGGCTCCCCTACGCGACGGTACGTGCGCCGGAGGGAGCGGCGCCAGTCCACTGACTTCATTCCGCATTGGCGTGGACGGCAACGTAGCGCCTCTTCCCGCGGTAACTCAGACGTTGCCCCAGCCGTTCTTCCCGGGCGTTGTTCAAAACGGAGTGCTGAACGCCACGGCAGCGGATGGTTCGGGGCTCGATCCGAAGATGAGGCCCAATCATTCCGATGAGTTCACCTTCAGCATTCAGCGGTCACTCTCGAACAAGATGATCGTGGAGGCGGGTTACATCGGACGCAAGATTTCTCATGAGTTTCAAGAAATCAATCTTGATGCAGTGCCGTGGATGACGACTTTGAGCGGCCAGAGTTTCGCTCAGGCGTGGGCGGCGGTCTATAACCAACTGTGTCCCGGCAGTGGTCCGACCTGCGCGTCGTCGTCCGTGGCCGTGTCCCCCCAGCCGTTCTTTGAAGCTGCGCTGGGCGGAGCGAGTTCGCCCTACTGCGCTGGTTTCGCGAACTGCACGGCAGCGGTTGCGAGTAAAGAGGGGGCCAATATCCGCACCACCAGGGCGTTTTCGGCATGGAGCAACTTGACCAGTGCGAATGGCTGGACGTTGGGCAGGACTTTGCTCCGGCCATCGACGCTTAGCGGCGCTTTCGATTTCATCAACTCCTATGGCTATGGCAACTACAACGCCGCGTTCGTGTCGGTCACGGCGAAGGACTGGCACGGATTGACCGCCCGGTCGAACTTCACCTGGGGCCGCGCTCTCGGCACCGGCAGCGTCGTTCAGGCCAGCAGTTCCATAACCGTGCCGAATCCGTATGATTTCGAGCACGGCTTCGGAACCTACGGCGTACAGCCTTTCGACGTGAAGTTCACCTACAGTTTGTTAATCCTGTACCAATCACCGTTCATGAAGAGCCAGAAGGGCGTCCTGGGCCGCGTCCTGGGCGGATGGACGATCGCACCGCTATTCGTCGCTCGCTCCGGTAATCCGCAGCGACTGTCGACCGCCACCAATGGCGAGTCTTTCGGAGAAGTTTACAACGGCCAAACCGCCAATTACGAAGCCGCCCCGGGATTTAAGCCCTTCACGGGTGGAAGTTCGCCGCAATACAACGTAAGTGTTCCCTCGACCTGTGCGACCCCGGGCGGAAACGTTAGTGTTGGCACAAGCGGAAGCACCGGCATGAACCTGTTCGCGGATCCCTGCGCCGTCTACAACGAATTCCGGCGCCCGATTCTGGGGCTGGATAGCAGTACTGGTAACTTCGGAATTCGCGGTTTCCCGTTCTGGAATCTCGACGCCACCATCTCGAAGGATTTCCGGGTGACTGAGAGCATTGGAGCAACCATCTCATTCCAGTTCGTCAACATTCTCAATCACTTCGTACCGGACGATCCGACCACCAATATCGACACGCCGACCACGTTTGGAGTCGTGAACAACCAGTACACCACTCCTAACGGCGCCCAGAACCGCTCGGTTGAATTCGGCCTGCGAGTTCGCTTTTAGAAACGGCTGCACCCGGCCGATCGAGACGCGTTCCACCGGAATCACGGCCGGTATGCGCAGTGCCGCCGGCACGACCCAACTTACTCGTGCCGCACGGCAGTCATCGGGTATATTCGAGACGCCTTCCGTGCAGGCATGTAGCCGGCCAGAAGTGCCGCACTCAACAGGATCATCACCGAAACCGTGAGCGCCAGGGGATCGTTCGCTTCTCCTCCACCATACTGAGGTTGCCCAGTTCGCGGCGCGCCGCCCGTCGGGTCTCTTGCTCCGCCAAGCCGTCTCCGTGACGCTCTTCCGCTTCCTCCGCCAGGTGAAACTGGAGCTCCTCGCGCAGTTCGGCTTCCTTCCAAGGACATTGCGTCAGCCAACGCAATTTGCGAAAGG
>Ga0066709_100005436_pt1 | contig 10489 bp, 11 predicted proteins | sample GraSoiAngelo_158_FD_79665 | JGI IMG/M metagenome (GOLD analysis project Ga0066709, IMG submission 79665) | Grasslands soil microbial communities from the Angelo Coastal Reserve, California, USA - 14_1009_16_30cm | ecosystem: Environmental > Terrestrial > Soil > Grasslands | place: USA... | reverse complement strand
CGGCCGCCTTATCCATGCGGGGACGAAGCTCTTTGAGTTTTTGATTCAAGTCTCCGGTCTCTTCGATGATCTTTTTCTGTCGAAGGGTCAATGCCCGGCGAATCGGCGCAAAAGCGCGCCGGTCGACTTGATCGTTGAACTTGTCGAGCAGGCTATCGTAGGTCTCGATTATGGCTTCGGCGTCCCGCAGCTCGGCAATCCCCTTTGCCGTATCGCGAAACCACGCGTTTTCAAACTGATAAGTCTCTTCGAATTGCGGTCTTACGAGTCTGAGCACACTGCGGATTTTCTTGCAGTGTTTTCGGACTTCGTGGATGGCTTCGCTCCGCTTCAATCTCGGGTTGTCAATTTCCTTGATCGCTTGAGCAATTTCTTTACTCACAATCCGCTTGATTCCATCTTCCACCGATTCGTCCGCCATCAAGCAAAATGACATGGATCAAAGCCTCCTTTCGGACAGCCTCATCAGGCCATCATGTGCCTCCTTTTGCATTAAACAACTGGAGCGGCCACGATACAATCGGCAGGGATCCACCGCAGTTTCCCGCTGGGGATCAGGGTCCGGTGCAAGTTTACTTGGCAATTTATATTTCCATGTTTCCGTTTACATGTGAGAAAACCAGCAGAAATACCGAGCGGTACGGAGAACTCACCGAAAGCAGGAGAAACTCAAACTTCCACGATCGACACAAAGGACAAGGCAGGATTTTGATCCACTGAAGCTATCTGGTGAAGGAATCGAAGAGGTCGGTTTAAAAAACTCCGGCGCCGGCGGATTGCGCAGAGTCCTGAGTCATTAGATTGTCTCAAACCGAGCCATTTCGACTGAAGGAATCGAAAAACGATCTTCGTCATTTTGACGTTTCGGGAGTTCTCGAATCGTGGAAGTTGCCTACGAAGCCGGAAAATGATGCGCATCTCTATAGCATCCTCATCGCGGAGGTTCGTTACGAGAATCCGCGAATTTACGAAGGTTCGGCCCCCTGGAAACAACGGTTTTTTTGGTGGCCTAACGTCGAAGATAGAAGGTTGCAGGTGGCATAGGCCTTGCGCTTCACTCTCAGGCGATGGAATCCGCACCCATAATCATTTCACTCGGGAGCATCAATGCGGATTTTCAGGTTCGAGCCGAACGCTGGGCCGAAGCGGGTCACGATTTTCTCGTGACCGACTTTATGCGATTCGGGGGAGGGAAAGCCGCCAACGTAGCCTATGCGGCACGCCGGCTCGGTGCCCCTGTAATGCTCATCGGGCACGTCGGTGATGACGATCTCGCCGAGCAGGCGCTCAACCCGCTACGGCAACTGCCATTGGACCTGCGGTTGGTATCGCGCGTGCATGGCATGGCAACGGGCTTCGTAACCATAGTGGTGACTCCGGATGGGAAGAAGACCATGATTGCCGCCCATAATGCAAATGACGTTTGGACCGAGAAAGAGGCCGCGAACGCCGCATCTGCGGTGGCTAAAGCCGCTGCGGATTCTATTCTAGTCGCTGACTGCGCAATCTCAATCGATCCGGTCGAGCGCGCCGCGCGCGCAGCCGTGCATCGAAAGTTCCCTATAATTTTGGACCCGTCGCCGGCCGAGCGAGTGTCCGACCGATTGTTTCCTTTAGTCGATTTTGTGACTCCGAATCCCGTCGAGGCGCAGCAGCTGACCGGGATCGCTGTGCAGTCAATCGAAGACGCGCTTCGCGCCGGTCGCGCACTAATCAGCCGCGGCACCAAGGTTGCTCTTATGAAAATGCCTCAGGGCGGTTGCGTCATAGTGACTCCCGACAGCGCCATTGCAATTCGACCGGCTCCCGTGAAGGTGGTAGACACAACCGGTGCCGGCGACGTGTTTGCCGCGGCATTGGCAGTCGCGTTGCTCGAGCGGCAGGGTTTGTTGGATGCCGTGAGGTTTGCCGCCGCTGCCGCCCACGTTTCCGTGACCCGCTATGGAGCGCAAACTTCCTATCCTGACCGAACGGAAACCGAGGAAATGCTCGCCCGGTTGCCGTCAGATGAGCACATAACATAGACGTGAAAGCCGCCGTGGGTGACTTTGTCGTTGCCTATCAATCATCCGATCCAGCTTTACGATCACTTCATTCGCTATCAGGAACGGTCGTGACCGATTCGTGATTGAGCGCTGCAAACCTTTAACGCGAGACCGAACTCTAATGGTCCAAACAGGAGGTGAATTATGGCCACGAAGTTAAATCAGAAAGCATTCAACCATGCTCAACAACTCGTCAAGCAGGGAAAGGTTGTACGAGACGAAAGGGACGCCTGGAGCGAGCACCAACCGAGGAACACGCGCATACGAAGGCAAGAATAAGCTCCCTTATGGCGATTTCGAAAATGTGCACCGTTGTGCAGTGGTTTCTGCAGAAAGCGAGGCGGGACAACACAAACTTCAGAGCATCGAATATCATGGCGTCGAAAGCGCGGCAGCCCACTTGCATGGGATGATCGACGCAATAAAGCGGTAGATCCACTGATGGACTTGGTACTCTAAGCACAGCGCGGAGAAGAACATGCTCGATCCGCCTGTTGGTTAACGTCCCATGATGACTTATCCGGAGGCTATTATGAGCATCCAATCTATCAATCCAGCCACGGGCGAGGTGCTGGAAACCTTCCCGGAAACGTTGACGAGCGAAATCGATCGTATCCTGGAAGCTGCCGTTACGACCTTCTGCGATTGGCGTAGCCGCCCGTTTCAGGATCGCGCGAGGCGGATGCGGGAGGCCGCCCGAATCTTGAGAGGCGGAAAGGAGAAGTATGCGCGGACGATGTCCCTCGAGATGGGGAAACCCATCGTTCAGGGTGAAGCGGAAGTGGAGAAGTGCGCGTGGGGGTGTGAGTACTATGCCGAGCACGCCGAGGCTTTTCTCGCGCATCAGCCCCGGAAGACCGAGGCGTCGCGCAGCTACATCCGATTCGATCCGCTGGGGCCTGTGCTGGCCATCATGCCGTGGAATTTTCCCTTCTGGCAGGTCTTTCGCTTCGCCGCCCCGGCGCTCATGGCGGGAAACACGGCAATATTGAAGCACGCTTCGAACGTTCCACGCTGTGCGCTGCAGATCGAGGAAATCTTTCGCGAGGCGGGATTTCCCCAGGGCGTCTTCCGCGCGGCCCTCGTCACTGCCGGGCGAGTCCCCGCCCTCATCGCCGATCCGCGCATACGCGCGGTTACGCTCACCGGCAGCGACAGCGCCGGCAGCAAAGTCGCGGAGCAGGCGGGCAGCGAGATCAAGAAGACCGTGCTCGAGCTGGGAGGGAGCGACCCCTTCATCGTTCTCGAGGATACTGAACTGCACCAGACGGCGAAGCGGGCGGCGGCCGCGCGCCTCATTAACAGCGGGCAGAGCTGCATCGCTGCCAAGCGCTTCATCGTCGTCGAAAAAATCGCGAACGGATTTCTGGAGGTCTTGGTCGCGGAAATGCGGTCGCCAAGGATGGGTGACCCGCTTGACCGCGGCACGCAAGTCGGCCCACAGGCGCGCCACGATCTACGAGCCTCGCTGCACCGCCAGGTTGAGGAGTCGATCAAGCGCGGCGCCAAGTTGCTCCTCGGCGGCCGGATACCGGAAGGCCCTGGAGCTTTTTATCCGCCCACGGTGCTGGCTGCTGTCGACAAAGGGATGCCGGCGTTCGACGAGGAAACCTTCGGACCGGTGGCCGCGGTGATTCGCGCGGAGGACGAAGCCGACGCCATCCGGCTGGCAAACGATTCCAAGTTCGGATTGGGCGCGTCCCTTTGGACTCAGGATCTCGACCGAGCGGAGCGACTCGTCCGCCAGATCGAGGCGGGCTGCGTTTTCGTGAATGAGATCGTGAAATCCGATCCGCGCCTCCCGTTCGGCGGCATCAAGCGGTCAGGCTATGGCCGGGAGCTTTCGGAATACGGCATCCGGGAGTTTGTGAATATCAAGAGCGTGTGGATGGCATAGACAACACGAAACCTTGGGAGCGCTTCGCCGGCGCTTCGAAAATAAATGGAGTAAAGCAATGTGCAATTCGATTGATGAAAAACTTTCGGAAGAGTTGATTGACGAGACCCTCGCGGAGAGTTTTCCGGCAAGTGATCCGCCATCCTGGACATTAGGGCGTGACAAATCGAAGCTTTCGGCCTGTCCTGGGAACTGCGCGGAATCGCAGAAAGCTCAAGCTGCCACGGCCGAGCCCAAGGACGAGGAACAATGTTAATCCGTCGAAGTTGGTTGTCCGCTTAGCGCGTTACGCTCCTACGGCTTTACCGCCACCTTGAGCACGCCATCTAGTTGCCCGCCGAAAATCCTGTATCCTTCAGTGATTTCGTCGAGCGAAACGGTGTGCGTAAGCAGAGGCGTGAAATCAACCCGGTGGGATCTGACTACCTCCATCAGCCTTCGCATCCTCTCTTTCCCGCCAGGGCAGAGAGTAGTAACTATCTGGTGATCGCCCAGTCCGGCGGCAAAAGCGTCATAGGGTATTTGGAGTTTGCCTGAATAGACTCCGAGACTCGATAGCGTGCCGCCCGGCCTGAGACTGCGGAGAGCATTTTCAAAAGTTTGTTGCGTCCCCAACGCCTCGATCGATACATCGGCGCCGCCGCCAGTGACTCGCTTCACTTCAGCAACGACGTCCACCTGCCGGTAGTCCAGCACCACGTCTGCGCCCATTCGCCGTGCCATCGCGAGCCGATTCTCGTAACCATCAACTGCGATAATCAGCGCCGCGCCCATCAGCTTTGCCCCGGCAGTCGCGCACAGGCCGATAGGTCCCTGCGCAAAGACCACTACTGAATCCCCGATTCGTATTCCTCCCGATTCTGCTCCGCCGAATCCGGTCGACGCAATGTCGGACAACAAGACAACCTGCTCATCAGTCAACCCATCAGGGATGCTCGCCAGGTTCGCCTGCGCAGATGGCACGAGCAGATACTCCGCTTGTGCGCCGTTGATGGTATTCCCGAAGCGCCAGCCCCCGATGGCTTCATATCCCTGCCCGTGACCACATTGTGAAAGGTGTCCCGATAAGCATGCGTGACACTGACCGCAGGGAGTAATCGCGCCAACGAGCACTCGATCTCCAATCTCGTAGCCTGTAACGCCCGCCCCTTGTTCCTCGACCACGCCGACCGGCTCGTGACCGATGATGAGACCGGGCTTCACGGGATACTCTCCGCGCACAATATGCAGGTCTGTGCCACAGATAGTCGTCAAGGTCACACGGATGACCGCCTCGCCAACGCCGGGGCGGGGTCGCGCGACTTCCTCAACCCGTATGTCGTTCACTCCACGAAAAACCGTCGCTCGCATCTTTTCCATGACAGTGTTCATAATTAAATCTCCTCAAGTCTCCCCCTTTAGCTGAGATTCCATTTCCAATTTCGAATTTCCGGCATATCTTCGCCGTACCTGCGGATGTAGTTTTTGTGATCGAGCAACTTGTCGCGGAGAAACTGTTTGGCGTAAGCGGCACGCGCGCCCAATTTGCCTACACGATCGATCACGTCGCCGACAAGGTGAAACCGGTCGAGGTCGTTGCGAACCACCATGTCGAAAGGCGTGGTCGTTGTGCCCTCTTCCTTATAACCTCGGACGTGCAAGTTCTTATGATTGGTTCGCCGGTAGGTGAGACGATGGATCAGCCAGGGATATCCGTGATAGGCAAAGATGATCGGTTTGTCCTTTGTGAACAATACATCGAAATCCTTGTCGCTCAATCCATGAGGATGTTCGCTCTGCGATTGCAGCGTCATCAAATCCACCACGTTGACGACCCGGATCTTGACATCCGGCAAGTGCTGCCGGAGCATTTGAACCGCGGCGAGTGTCTCCAACGTCGGCACATCGCCCGCGCAAGCCATCAACACATCGGGGTCGCCGTTCTCGTCGTTGCTGGCCCATTCCCAGATGCCGAGCCCGGCGGTGCAATGTTTGACAGCCGCATCCATGTCGAGCCACTGCGGCTCCGGCTGCTTGCCCGCAACGATGACATTGATGTAATTCCGGCTGCGCAAGCAATGGTCGGTCACGGACAATAACGTGTTGGCATCTGGCGGCAAATAGACACGGATGATGTCCGCTTTTTTGTTCACTACAAGGTCAATGAACCCCGGGTCTTGGTGGCTGAATCCATTGTGGTCCTGATGCCAGACATGCGACGTGAGCAGATAATTAAGCGATGCGATGGGACGTCGCCATGGGATCTCATGCGTCACCTTGAGCCACTTGGCGTGCTGGTTAAACATGGAGTCCACGATATGAATGAACGCCTCATAACAGGAGAATAGTCCGTGGCGGCCGGTGAGAAGATAACCTTCCAGCCAACCCTGACATAAATGTTCGCTCAAAATCTCCATCACGCGGCCGTCGGGCGAAACATGGTCATCGGTGTTTAAAATCTCTGCAGTGAAGACACGGTCGGTAATGTCAAGCAGGTGCGTCAAACGGTTCGACACTGTCTCATCCGGGCCAAAGACACGAAAATTGCGACGTTCCCAATTGAGTTTCATTACGTCACGCACGAACGCCCCCATGACCCTCGTAGCCTCTGCCATGCTCGAACCGGGCCGGGGAACGGGCACGGCGTAATCCCTGAAATCCGGCATCTTGAAGGTCACGAAGCAGAATGCCACCGTTCGCAATGGGGTTGGCTCCCATCCGCCATTCGCCTTTTGGCGCGAGTTCCGCTAGTTCCGCGATGAGTTTGCCGGTCTCGTCGAAAAGCTCTTCGGGCTTATAACTTTTCATCCACTCTTCGAGCATCCGGAGATGTTCAGGCTTGGTAGCGATTTCCGAAAGCGGGACCTGATGAGAGCGAAATGTCCCTTCCACAGGTAAACCGTCGACTTCTTTTGGCCGTCCATCCTTTGGGCGTGCGGAATATGACCATTGGCCAGTGAGGCCGCTTGCTGAAGCCTTGGCTGCGCGCTTCAGCCTGAATGTCCTTAATCTCAGCGACAACCGAGTCGAGTCCGGCCGCCATGAGCTGGTGAACCTGCTCCGGATTATCTCCCTCAACGAAATACGGGTTGTAGCCATACCCTCGAAAGAGCTGTTCCAATTCTCCGTGGCCGATGCGAGCCAGTACGGTCGGGTTGGCAATTTTGTAGCCGTTAAGATGGAGAATGGGCAAAATGGCGCCGTCGTGGATGGGATTCAGAAATTATTCGAATGCCAACTGGTTGCCAACGGCCCCGTTTCCGCCTCGCCATCACCCACCACACAAGCGACAAGCAAGTCGGGATTGTCCAACGCGGCTCCGTACGCGTGCGCCAGGCAATAGCCGAGTTCGCCGCCTTCGTTTATCGAACCCGGCGTCTCCGGCGCTACGTGGCTGGGGATACCCCCGGGAAAGGAGAACTGGGTGAACAATCGTTTCATGCCGGCTTCGGCCTGCGAAACTTCCGGGTACAATTCGCTGTAGATGCCCTCCAGATATGTGTGTGCCACCACGCCGGGCGCGCCGTGCCCCGGGCCGATGACATAGATCATATTCAAATCATATTTATTAATGATCCGGTTGAGATGAACGTAGATGAAGTTCAATCCCGGCGTTGTGCCCCAGTGGCCAAGCAGACGTGGTTTCACATGCTCCAACTTTAATGGCTCTTTTAGCAGTGGATTGTCATATAGATAAATTTGGCCAACCGACAGATAGTTGGCCGCCCGCCAGTAGGCGTTCATCTTTCGTAACATTTCCGGAGAGAGAGCGATTGGTCCATCAGAAGGTTCGCCTCACCGCTGCCACAGGATACGAGGGGCTTCCAGGGGAACGGCCATAGCGGAACAGTGTGGAATCACTCGCGGCGTAAAGTGTGTCGCCGGGCGTGTCGCAGGCCCTGCTCCCGCCACACCGTCGTGGTTGGGGAACACGTGGAAGGAAACCTTACTGGTCGGTCGCTTTGCCTCTCGGACCCCTGCCGGAGTGCTCTTCTCGTCGAACGTTGCAGCGGTCGGTACCAAAGCAAATAGGAGCGCAAATGAAAGGCCAGTCCGAAGCCTGTGAAAAACAAGCGCGAAGTGGAATGGGTCATTGTGAGGCATCGTAAATTTGCGGATTTTCGTGAGCATTGAGCATCACCCTTGGCGCGCCCTTCGACTTCGCTCAGGACATGCTTTGCGCCTTTGCGCTGATATGGTTCTTATCCGATTTTTTTATTTGATCGCGCTAAGACGCCAAGGCGGCAAGTAGGCTCAATTATGGTCCTTCAGCCCCTTCATCCGCATCCTACCGTCGGCGACTATATTCCTCGGGCCATCAATAATGCGAAGCTGCTGGCATAGCTGTTGCTCCCTTCACATAACAAGAAAACAGAGGGGCTGGACCATCTACGGAGGAATTGCGGTGGCGACAATCAAAGAGAACCGTATTGGGTTTATTGGGTTGGGCACAATGGGCAATCGGATGGCGCGACGGCTGCTGGCCGCCGGCTACCCGCTCACGGTCTACAACCGGACACGGGCAAAAGCCGAACCGCTTGCCGCGCAGGGCGCGACCATCGCAGAGACGCCCCGAGCGCTCGCCGCTAGCTGCGAGTACATCATGACATCTCTCACAGATGATGCCGCGGTCGAGGCGGTATTCTACGGACCCGAGGGAATCCTTGCCGGCGCGCGCTCAGGCGCGACCTGTATCGAACTGAGCACCATTGCGCCGGCTAGTTCGCGGCGGATCGCCGAGACGGCCCGGGCGAAAGCAATCGATATGATCGACGCGCCGGTGTCAGGCAGCACGGCGCAGGCGGAGGCGGGCACGCTCATCATTTTCGTTGGCGGCGACGAAGCGACGTATCAACGCAGTCAATTCGTTCTAGATCTGCTCGGCAAATCGTTCTACATGGGATCGAACGGCATGGGAGCGACTATGAAGTTGGTCGCCAATGCGCTACTCGGGGCCGGCATTCAGGCGCTAGCGGAGGCGATCGTGCTGGGAGAGAAGGCTGGGCTGGAACGGGATCGACTGCTCGATGCGCTCGGGCAGACGGCGGTGGTCGCGCCAAGTTACAAGGGAAAACTGGAAAACGCGCGCCGCTCGGCATACCCGGTCGCCTTCGCGCTGCCGCTCATGTACAAGGATTTCGGGCTTATTCTCCGTGAAGCAACGCAGCTGGCTGTCCCCATGCCAGCGACCACCGTCGCTCAGCAGCTCTGCGCCGCCGAATTCGCGCGGCAGCGAGAGGAAGACTATTCTGCGGTCATCGGCCTGATGGAAGATCTGGCGGGGATGAAACCCGCGCCACGCTCCGACACGCCGATGGCGAGTGCGCCTCATTCACTGCGAAGTCGTGTGCCCGTTCCCGAACTTTGAACCGAAGGCGGCCCGCTAACGAAAGAGATCTTCGATCAATCTTATGAGCTAGAAGAAACCCGGTAGAGGAAACCTTGAACATCGACAAGAAACGGCTTGCCACGATGGCGACGCAGCAAGCTCAAGTTGAGACCGATGCATATTAGGCGCATTGGAAAGGAGATAGAAACATGGCTAATGAGAACCTCCAAGGAGTAAAGGTTGCAATTCTAGTCGAGGACGGCTTCGAGCAGGTGGAGTTGACCGAGCCGCGGAAGGCGCTCGAGCAGGCAGGCGCCGAGACACAGATTGTCTCGCCAAAGAGTCACACCGTTCGCGGTTGGAACTTTACGGAATGGGGCGACGAGTTCCCGGTCGATGTGGCCCTCGATCGGACGGAGCCGGAGGATTTCGATGCGTTGCATCTGCCCGGCGGCGTGATGAATCCAGATGCGCTGCGGATGCAGCCGAAAGCGGTCGAGTTCATAAAGGCATTCTTCGATAGCGGTAAGCCGGTGGCGGTGATTTGCCACGGCCCGTGGACCGTCATCGAAGCCGGCGCGGCGCGCGGGCGGCGGATCGCCTCCTGGCCATCACTCAAGACCGATCTGCGGAACGCCGGCGCCGAGTGGATGGATCAGGAAGTGGTAGTCGACAACAACCTGGTGTCAAGCCGCAAACCCGATGACCTCCCGGCGTTCAACCGTGAAATGCTCAAATTGTTCAGCCGGGCGCATGGGCAGGCGCGGTCCGTAGCGTGAAAGTGTCCGAAGACATGAGAGATGAGCGAGGATGGAGATTAAAAATCGCCACGCTGCGATTGTTGGCTCGCAAAGGAAAGAAATCTAGCCACAGATATTCGAAATTTTCGGCCGAGGAAATTCCGGCGCAGTAAAACTTTTTGTGATCTTGGCGACCCCCAGTAAATCTCCCCGACCACCCTCTTTTTGTCCCCCTTGCTAAGCGGGAGATGCAGAGGCTGGAGTTTTCCTGATGTGGCTGTGGGCGGCGTTCATTATCTTCGTTCTTTCGCTGCTCGTGCTGGATCTTGGCGTCTTCCACCGCAAGGCTCACGTGATCACCTTGAAGGAAGCGCTGACCTGGAGGGGCGTGTGGATCGGCGTGGCCCTTGTCTTCACTGTTTTTGTCTATCTTGCCTATGAGTACCACTGGTTTGTACTCGACATTCCGGAAGACGAGCCGGACGGAAGAACCGCGGTG
>Ga0066709_100005435_pt1 | contig 10489 bp, 10 predicted proteins | sample GraSoiAngelo_158_FD_79665 | JGI IMG/M metagenome (GOLD analysis project Ga0066709, IMG submission 79665) | Grasslands soil microbial communities from the Angelo Coastal Reserve, California, USA - 14_1009_16_30cm | ecosystem: Environmental > Terrestrial > Soil > Grasslands | place: USA... | reverse complement strand
GCTCGAGACCGCGTACTGGGAGGAGCTGGAGAAGCTGGCGAAGGAGCTCGTGTCCGACGACGAGCTCGAGCGGGCGAAGGCCCTCACCGAGGCTGACGAGCTCGGCGCGCTCCAGCGGGTCGACGAGAAGGCAGATCGGCTCTCGATGTACGCGACGCTGTTCGACAACCCGGAGATGATCAACGAGATCCTGCCCCGCTACCTGTCGACGACCGCCGAGCAGATCCGCGACGTCTGTGCCTCGGTGTTCACGCCGGAAAACCGGGTCGTGCTCACCTACCTGCCAGCCGCCGGCGCCGAGGCGACCCCCGCCCCCGAGGCGGCGGCAGCTGCGCAAGCCGCCGAGAGCGCCGCGTGACCACGGATGTCGTCGTCGCCGAGCGGCCGACGCACGGCGAGCCGCGGCCGTACCAGTTCCCGCGCTTCGAGCGGCAGGAGCTCGCCAACGGCCTCGGGGTAATCGCGGTCGACCTGCCTGGTCGAGCGCTGGTGACGGCATCGCTCGTCCTCGGGGCCGGCGCGGTCGATGAGCCGGCCGAGCTGGCCGGGGTGACCTCGCTGATGGCCCGCGCCATGACCGAGGGGACCGCCCGGCACGACGCGGTCGGGCTGACCGAGGCGTCGGAGCGGCTCGGAGCATCGCTGCATGCCGAGGCGGGCTGGGATGGGCTGTCGGTGAGCGTCGACGTTCCGGCGGAGCGGTTGTCGGCGGCGCTCGCCCTCGCCGCCGAGGTCGCAATCGGTCCGACGTTTCCAGCCTCCGACGTCGAGCGGCTGCGCGACGAGCGCCTGAACGACCTGCTGCAAGCCAAGGCCGACCCTCGCCGCCGTGCCGACGACGGGTTCGTCGAGACGATCTACGCGGCGGGCTCGCCGTACGCCCGACCCTCGGCCGGGACGGAGGAGACCGTCACGCGGCTCGATGCCGACGCATGCCGGACGACCCACGGCCGCCGCATCGACCCGGCGCGGATGACGCTGATCGTGGGCGGCGATCTCGATGCCGTCGGGGAGGACGTGCGGTCAATCGCCGAATCTCGCTTCGGTGCCTGGCCCCGCAATCCTGCCGCGGAGGGCGCGACGGCCCCAACGGTCGCGGCGGCGCATGACGAGCGATACGTTCGGGTGATCCATCGACCGGGCTCGGTCCAGACCGAGATCCGCGTCGGGCATCTCGGAGTTCGCCGGCTTATCCCGGATTTCCATGCGGTCTCGGTGATGAGCGCGATCCTGGGCGGGCTGTTCAACTCGCGTCTGAACCGCAAGCTACGGGAAGAGAAGGGCTACACGTACGGTGCGGGGGCAGGATTCGACATGCGCCGGGGTGTCGGGCCGTTCGCGGTGCGCGCGGCCGTGAACACCGACGTCACGGTGCCCGCGATCCAGGACATCCTCACCGAGCTCGACGCGATGCGCGCCGGCCCGCCGACCACCGCCGAGCTCCACGCGGCGCGCGACTATCTCGTCGGCGTGTTCCCGCTCCGGTTCGAGACGCCGCCGGCGGTGGTCGGCGCGATCGCCGGCCTCCTGATCCACGGGCTGCCGTGGGACGAGCTCGATCGATACCGCCCGGCCATCGAGGCCGTCTCGGATGCCGATGTCGAGAAGGCATCCCGAGAGCACATCCGCCCTGACGAGCTCGCGGTCGTGCTCGTCGGCGACGCCGACGCGATCCTGCCCGCCCTCGAGGGCGCCGCCATCGGCCCGATCGTCGTCGATCGCGAGGAGCTGCCGGGGCAGGGAGCCGCCGCCCCCGCCTGAGCCGGCTGGGCCAGTTCGAGCGACGCCTGACCCCCACGTCGCAGGAACGCACCACCGCGCCCCCGGCGGTGAAACCTCCCGGTCGCTCGCTGCCTCAACTGGGTAGCGATCGGTCAATCGACCGACAACGATCTCGGGGAGGTCTACGCAACAATGCTCAAGCGCACGCTGACCACCGGGCGGCCCCTCCTGGTCGCCCTCGTCGTGCTCTTCCTTGTCTCCGGCGCAGTCTTCGCCGGCAGCGCATTCAACAGCGCTCCCGCCTCACCCGCGGGCGCCGGGCTCACCACGAATGGCGCCGACGAGACCGACGGTCCCGATGAGACCGAGGCGGTCGAGTCCGAGGCTCCCGACGAGACGGATACCGTCGAGTCCGAGGCTCCCGACGAGACGAACGGGCCCGCCGAGACCGACAACATCAACAATCAGGACGAGGACTCCAACGACCAGGGCGAAGACACCAACAACCAGGACGAGGACGCCAACGACAGCAACGCCCAGGAGACCGACGATCACAGCGGCTCTGGAGACTCGAACGACGGCCAGGGCGGCGATCACGGCGACGGCGGCTCCGATCAGGGTGGCAACGACGGCGAGGGCGGCGGCGACTGACCGCCAGATCGACCCCGGGCCGATCGGCTCACCCGGGACGTGACCAAAGGCCGACGATGGGCAACCCCGATGCCCGCGATCATGGCGACAGCGCCGGTCGAGGATTCGACCGGCCTGTCGTCGTGGAGGCTGGCAATCAGCGCAAGCGCTCGGGACAAGTTTCAGCCGGCCGCTTCGAGATCCACAACGGGGCGGGCGTCCGTCACGGCGCAGGTGTCGGGTGATCTCGACATCGTTCGAGCGGTGCTCGACGGCGACCGGGACGCCTTTCGCGTCCTCGTCGAGCGCGAGAGCGCCATGGTCGTCCGGACCTGCTACCGCGTGCTGCGCGACCTGCCGGAGGCTGAAGACGTCGCCCAGGAGACCTTCGTGATCGCCTATCGATCGCTCGCGACGTGGCGCGGCGGCGGCCCGTTCGGAGCGTGGCTCGCTCGGATCGCCATCCGTCTCGCCGTCCGCCAGGTCGGTCGACGCAGGAGCGTGAGCTGGATCGGGGCATCGTCTGGCAGTAACGGCGATGGCGCGCTTTCGACCGTCCCGGAAGGATTTCGTCTCGAGCCCGAGCACGTCGTGCTTGCAGCGGAGAGCGATGACGCGGTCCGGAGGGCCGTGGTGCACCTCGAGGAGCCGTACCGCGAGGTCGTCGCGCTGCGCTTCTTCGCGGAGCGTTCGCTCGACGAGATCGCGGCGTTGACGGGTCGCCCGCTCGGGACCGTCAAGACGCATCTTCGTCGAGGCCTCCTTCGACTGCGCGAGCGACTCGCCGACGAGGGTGGGGCATGACCGAGCGGCGCATCCTGCGGGGGTATGAGCTCGGCGAGATTGCGTCCGCCGACGCCGCCGCGGCGATGTCGATCGCCCGTCACATCGAGGCCGCCGCGATGGTGGCCTCGCCCACGGTCCCGACTCCCGGCTTCACCGATCGCGTGATGGCCGCGCTCGCCGACGAGCCTGGTCCGGCGCCCGGCGGCTTCCTGGCGCCCCTGCGGAAGCTCGGTGTGGTGGCCGGCTTCGGCGCGAGCATCCGGCAGGCGTGGGCGACGCTCGACCGACCAGGTCGCCCCGCCCTCGCGCGCGCGGCTGCCCTCGCCTACGTGCTGATGATTGCCGCGACAGGGGTCTCGCTCGCGAGCGCCGCCACGTTTGGCGCGGCGGGCGCGTTCGGGCTTCTCGGCCCAGCCTCGACCCAGGCACCCACACCTACACCGGCGCCCATCGTCGCGCCGGTCTTCGTGCCGGAGCCGGTCGTCGAACCGACCGACGAGCCGTCCGTCGAGCCCAGCCCGGAGCCCTCCGAGTCAGCAGACGAGAGCGAGGGTCCCGACGACCACGGCGGCGGTACCGGCCCGGAGGCGTCGGACGACCACGGTATCAACTCGGGCCCCGGTGGCGGTGGCGGCGATGAAAGCTCGGGCCCGGGCGGGGACGACTCCGGCCCCGGTGATTCGAGCCCGGGCACGACCGACGATCCCGGTGGCTCCGACGACGGTGGCGGCTCAGGGAGCGGCGACGGCTCCGACTGACCTCGCTCCGACTGCCTAAAGATCGTCCGGCGAATCGCCCGACGGTTGCGCTGCGTCCGCCCCCTCGACCTCGTCTGCGACCGGCACGGTGGAGCCAATCTCGCCGCCGAGTCCGTCGGTCTCGGGAGCCGGCTTGAGCTGCGCCTTCAGCATCGCCCGCCGGGTTGTCTGCTCCGAGCCGCCGAGCTTGATGCCTTCGGTGGCCACGCCAAGGATCCGTGATCGCTGCATCAGCGCGAACGGATAGCGGGCCGCCAGCCTGCGATCTCGCACCCAGCGGACGCGGACGTTCGACATCGGGATGAACTTGGGGTCGGTCGCGTCGACGAAGGCCATGATCGAGCCGTCGCCGTGAATGAAGACGTCGCCATCGATGATGTGCGAGCGCGTGAGGACGACCAGGCGCTGACTCTTCTTCTCGATGTACAGCGATGACTCGGTCGCCTGCTGTGCCTTGTCGTCGGAGAGCTGACCGACGACGGCGATGTCGTCGGCGAGGACGCGGAGTTCGGGGAGCGTCAGGCGGGTCGCCTCGCCGGTACGCGTGAGCACGACCACGTCCTTGATGGCCATATAGCCATCGACGAGGTTCACGAAGTCCGAGACGCGTCGGAACCGGCCGAGGTCGACCATCCCGGCGACCCACAGTTCGCTCCCGATGAGTTCGACGTACTGCTCGCCGCCACCCTCGCCCGCGTCGCCGAACGCGCCCTGCGCGCCCCAGCTGTCGCTCGATCGATCGAACGTCGGCGGCGTCTCGCCCCACTCGCCCATGCCCTCACCCCGTCACGCGCGCCGGGCCTCGGATTACGCGTCGTCCCCGGCGCCTGGCCGATCCCGACAGACCGGCCGCGAGGCGCAGTCTGCCCGGTTCCCGAGCCGTGTGCACGTTCGAACGATGGTACTTGCGAACGCGCAGCGTGACGGCGTTCGTCACGGGTCTCGCTCCCGCGTCGGGTAGGCTGGCGGGCGTGATCGTGGTCGGGTTCCTCGGCGCAGCGGGCGATCCGGGCAGGCTCGCGTTGGAGATCGCACGACGAGCGGCCGGCACGGGAGCGAGCGTCGAGATGGTCGGGGTCGCGACGCCGGACGCTGCCGGCGATGCGCGGCTTCTCGAGCTGGCTTCCGCCGACATCGGCCACGCCACCGTCGTGCGTTCCGCCGCGGAAGGCCTCGAAACGGCTGACCTCGACCTCGCGCTGCGATACCTGCCCGACGTCCGCGCGATCGTCCTCGTCGCACCCGATGGCTCGCTCATCGAACCGGCAGCGTCCGCGTCGGGCTGGTCCGGCGCGGGCCTGGTGATCATCGCGAACGGAAGGGACGGTTCAGCGGCAGATTCGCGCAAGCCACGCGCGATCGACGCCGCGCCGCAGGCCATCGTCCTCGACCCGCCGCGCGTCGACCGCGACGGCACCTTTGCCGGTCTTGTCGCAGCCCTCGCGACGCGCCTCGACGCCGGCGACGACCCCACGACTGCCTGGCAATCGACCGTCAGCGCTCTCGCCGTCGACGCGGTTCGACCCTGAGGTCGGTCTGCCATTCGGCCCGCTCAGGACTCGAAGGCGTCGTCGAACAGGCCGGGCGCCGCAGGTTCCGGCGGATCCGTCGACGCTTGACCGCCGGCTGCCACGGCGTCGGGTGAGATCGGCTCGACCAGGTCGGGGTCGTCGTTGCGGACGTCGTTGACCCGGCGGCTCACCGGGTACATCTCGAGCCAGCCGTCGTCGGACGGGACGAGCAGGCCCTTGAGCTCGGCCAGTCGAGCGCCCGCGGTTCGCGTGGGGTCCAGCCAGCGCTCCCACGCCTCCTCCGGGATCATCACCGGCATCCGGTCGTGGATCGGGGCCATCATCTCGTTCGCGCCCGCGGTCACGATCGTGAACGACCGGATCACCTCGCCCGTGTCCTCGTCCTTCCAGCCCGCCCAAAGCCCGGCAAGTGCGATGGGGCGGCCATCGGGTCGGACGATCGCGTACGGCTGGCGGACGTTGCCGGCACGCTTCCACTCGTAGTACGCGTCGGCCGGGACGAGGCAGCGGCGTTTCGAGAACGCGTACCGGAACGCGGGGTTGCGATCGAGTGTCTCGGCCCGAGCGTTGAACATCCGATTGCCGGTCTTGGGCGTGTCCGACCAGTGCGGGATGAGGCCCCACCGATAGGCGGTGATCGCTCGATGGTCTTCACGTTGGACGACGACCGCCGCGTCGTCGGTCGGGGCGAGGTTGAACCGCCCACCGGGCGCATCGATGCGGTCCTCGGCGTCGAAGATCTCGGCCAGCTCCGAGGTGGGCCGTTGCTGGGTCATCCGTCCACACATGGCATCTCTAGTATCGTCCGCTCGGATGACCGACCCCGCCGGCGACCTCTTCGCCGACCCAACCCTCGACGCCGCGCTCCGCACCCAGGGCCCGCTCGACCCCGACCTCGCCCAGCGCCTGATCGCGCGTGGTCGCGAGCGGCTCGACAATGGCGACGCCGGCTCCGCGATCGCCGACTTCCGGCGGGCCATCGGCCATGCAGACGGGGCGATCACCGGGGCCGCGCTGCTCGGCTACGGCGATGCCCTCTACCGCCTCGACGACGAGCGCCAGGCTGCGGCCGCCTGGGAGGCCGTGGTCCGGTTGCGCGAGAACCCGTCGACCTACCAGGCATGGCGGAATCTCGCCGGCGTGCGGGTACGAGCGGGCGAGCTGGGCTCGGCGATGCAGGCCTATCGCGAGGCGGACCGCCGCGCGCCGGCCGACGACAAGGCCGAGATCGCGTCGCGCCTCGGCTGGCTGGCCAAGGAGACCGGCAACGCCGGCGCTGCGAACCGGTACTTCTCCCGGGCCAGGGGCGGGGTCGGCTTCGGGCTGACGCAGCTGCTCGTGATCTTCACCTCGGCCGTCTCGCTCATCGCCCTGTCGGACCCGGAAGGCCGCCTGTTCTCGACGCTCTACCTCGAGCGAATCGCGGTCCAGCACGGCGAGCTCTACCGGCTGCTCACCGTCACCCTCGTCCACGCGCCCGGCGGCGGGACGCCGTGGTTCTCGCTGCACCTGCTGTTCAACATGTACGCCCTGTGGATCATCGGCCCGATCGTCGAGTCGATCTGGGGCCGGCGCATGTTCGCGCTGTTCTACGTCCTGACCGCGGTCGCCGCCTCGACCGCGAGCTTCCTGTCGTCGCCCGGTCCGGCGGTCGGCGCGTCCGGCGCGATCTTCGGGCTCGTGGGCGTGATTCTCGCCGGGACTCGCGCCCACCATCCGGTCCTCGACCGGCGGGCGCGCTCGATCGTTCCCCAGCTAGGCGTATTCGCGTTGATCAACCTGGCCTTCGGGTTCCTCGCCGGCGGCATGATCGACAACGCCGCGCACATCGGCGGCCTCGTCGCCGGGCTGTGGCTCGGGTTCATCGTGCCGCCGGGCAAGGTGCCGACGCTGCGCTCGGCGTGGCAGAACCCGAGCGGGGTATCAGGGGAATCAGGCGAATCAGCTCAGCGTTCACCCCTGCTGGTGGCGGCGGGCGTGATCCTGCTCGTCGGGGTGGTGGCCGCCGGGCTTGCCGCCGGCCACGCGACGCTCTGACGCCGGACGGGGCGCGGCTCCTTGACGCTGCGTTGGCGCCTCGTGATGGCCAACGACGTTCATCAGATGTTGCTTATGCCCGTTGGGGTTCGCATCCGCCGCGACTCCGGCGATATATCGCACAGGTCGACCATCTCATGAGCTGCTCACCCGACCAGGCACCGAACAAGGGCGATACAGGCCGTCCGGCGGGTACAAGCAACCTTCAATGAGCCGCTCACCGCGCCGCAAGCGAGCCTCAGACCGCGACGGCGGCGTCGCGCACCGCGTTTGACCCGCGCACCGCCTGCCCGAAGGCCGCGATCGCCCGGTCGATGCCCGCCCGATCGACCTCCTTGCTGGTGACGGCACGGATGCGCGTCGGGCCGAGCGCGGCCATCCGGACCCCCTCGTCCCACATCGAGCGGACGATCTCCTCGACGTCGAGGCCGGGCAGGTCGACGAAGACCATGTTCGTCTCGACCTCGGCCGGGTCGACCGAGCCGGGCAGCGCGTCAGCGATGCCATGGGCGAGGACCTGCGCGTTCTCGTGGTCCTCGGCGAGCCGCTCGACCATCGTGTCCACCGCGACGCGCGCCGCGGCACACAGCAGCCCGACCTGGCGCATGCCGCCGCCGAGCATCTGCCGCACGATCCGCGCCCTGTCGATGAACTCGGAGGAGCCGAGGAGCATCGAGCCCACCGGCGCGCCGAGGCCCTTGGAGAAGCAGAAGCTGAGGGCATCGACCTCCGCCCCGTAGGCGCGAACCGGCACTCCCGACGCAACCGAGGCGTTGAAGATCCGGGCGCCATCGAGGAACGCCCGCGCCCCACCCTCGTGGGCGACGCGCGCTACGGCCGCGAGATGCTCCAGCGGGATCACGCGGCCGCCACTCATGTTGTGAGTGTTCTCCTGCCAGACGAGGGTCGGCCGCGACGTGTGCTCGTTCGCGCTCGCGATCATCTCCGCGACGGCGTCGACGGAGAGACGGCCATTCGGCCCGTCGATGAGGCGGAGCACGACGCCGGAGATAACGGCCGGTGCGCCGTGCTCGTACAGCACGACGTGGGAGCGCGATTCGGCGATCACGTCGTCGCCGGGGTTGGTCAGCGCCTTGAGGGCAGCCTCGTTGCCCATCGTCCCGCTCGGCACGAACAGGCCGGCCTCCATGCCGAACAGGCCCGCGCAGTGCTCCTGCAGGGAGATCGCGGTCGGGTCCTCGCCCCAGACGTCATCGCCGAGCTCCGCGTCGGCCATCGCCTTGCGCATCTCGGGCGTGGGTCGGGTGAACGTGTCCGATCGAAGCTCGACGATGTCCATGGCGCGAATGGTATGGCCGATCAGCCCGCGATCGACCCTTCGGCGGGACCGCCCACTCTCGGGACTGGCCAGGGTACGCGCGGGAGCGTGAACCCGACGCGAGCGCCGTGCGGCGTGTGGTTCTCGGCGTGGGCGATGCCACCGTGCGCAGCGGCGAGCTCCTGCACGATCGCGAGCCCGAGCCCGGAGCCCGTGCCGGCCCGCGCGGGATCGGCGCGCCAGAAGCGCTCGAAGGCGCGGGCAGCTTCGCCAGTAGCGAACCCCGGGCCGTCGTCGATGACGTCGAAGCGGATCGCGTCGACGCCGCCAGGCAACGCCGCAGGGCCCGCCTGGATGACGACGGAGCCTCGGGGCATGCCCGCCCCCTCGGGCGCCGTTGACTCCGCGCCGCCGGTTGGCCCAGCCTCGGCACTCGCGACGAGGGCGTTCTCGACGAGGTTGCCGAGCATGCGGTCGAGCGCCAGCCGATCGGCGGCGATGGAGAGCGTCGCGCCCGGCGCGGTCGCGACGCCCAGGGTGACGCCGGCTGCCGCGGCGCGCGGTCCAAATCTCGTCGCGGTCGACGCGAGCACCTCGCCGGCATCGAGGAGCTCCGGCCGGATCGACTCCTCCCCCGATCGGATGCGCTCGATTGCGCCCACCTCGGTGATGAGTCGCTCGAGCCGGCCGGCCTCTTCCTCGATCGCTCGCGCGGCCGCTTTCGCGCGCTCGCCGCGAGCCGTGCCGTCGCGAAGGGCGATCGCGAACCCCGCGATAACTGTCAATGGCGTGCGCAGGTCGTGGCGCAGGTTGGCGAGCAGGTCGCGCTCGCGCTGGCGCGTCGCCTCCATCTCGGCGGACATCGCGTTGAATGTGCCCGTGAGGTCGCGCACCTCCCCTGGCCCCTCGAGCGGGAGGGACGTCGCCCGGCCGGCGGGAATGTCGCCCGTCGCGGCGGCGATCCGGCGCAGGGGTCGGGTCACGCTTCGTGCGAGGACGAGCGCAAGCGGCGTCGCGATGAGCAGGATCACGATGATCACGACCGGGATCGTGCGGCCGACGTCGGCAAGTGCGAGCGCACCGGATCGATCCGCCTCGAGGAATGCGAGGGCGCGCGGGCCGGCGTTCCCGACGCGCCGGAGGGCTGTCGCCACGTAGACGTAGCGGCCGTCGTAGCCGCCGTCGTGGAGCTCGAGCGCCCCGCGCACCTCCTGACCGGGCGACGCGTCCTGGGTCAGGAGGACCGGCCCGAACGAGCCAGCCACCGCCGCCCCGCTGATCGGCCTGAGCCGCCCATCCGCGCTGACGAGCAACAGGTCGATGTCGCGCACAGCGAGCTGGTCCCGGACCTCGAGGACCGTCCCACGGAGCTGCCCGGTCCCGATCGACTCGCGCACCTGCGGCAGCACGCTCCCGGCGACGTCGCTCAGCGCACCGAGCGTCGCGTCCTGGTGGAGCCCGCGCAACGCGACGAACAGAGCCCCGCCGACGGCGACGACGATCCCGAGCGCGAGCAGGGCGAACGCAGCCAGAAGGCGGGCGCCGAGCGAGCGGGGGATCATTCGGCGGGCTTGTCGACGACCAACGGTGCCTCGGTCGCCGAAGGCAGCGGCTCACGCGCGGGCGGCACCAGGCGGTACCCGTAGCCGCGCGCGGTCTCGATCTCCGGGCCGTCGGGCGTCAGCGCCTTGCGCACCTCAGCGATGTGTACGTCGACCGTGCGCGTCTCGCCCGGGAAGTCGGTG
>Ga0066709_100005434_pt1 | contig 10489 bp, 10 predicted proteins | sample GraSoiAngelo_158_FD_79665 | JGI IMG/M metagenome (GOLD analysis project Ga0066709, IMG submission 79665) | Grasslands soil microbial communities from the Angelo Coastal Reserve, California, USA - 14_1009_16_30cm | ecosystem: Environmental > Terrestrial > Soil > Grasslands | place: USA... | reverse complement strand
CGAGTCTGGGGCGGCGTCCGACGCGCCCTGTCGCGGTGGGGCCGGCGTCGTGCATCCGGAATCGGCCGGCCCGGGACGTGCCCACGGTCTTCGCCGAACCGACCGGCGTTCGAACCACGGCGAGCGTCCCTGCCAGCAGGAGGCCGACCAACAACAGCGAACCTGCGGCCTTGGGCCCGGCGGCGAACGCGGGATCGAACCCGTCCATGTTGGCGGGCAGCCGGAACGCATGTCGGTCCGTGGCGCGCGGGCTGGGGACCATTCGCCGCTCCTGGGATGGGCTGGTCGCCAGATGCTAATGAGGGAACGAAAGGTTCGCGAAGGGGGAAAACCCCGGGGGGTGCCGCCCGCGGATTGGGTTGGCCGGCGAGAGGGAACAGATCATCCACCAGGCGCCCCCCCGGTTCAGGGGAGAGCGATGAGGCTCCTGTTCCTCGGCTGCATCCGCTGCGGCAGCCGGACCACCGATCCGCGGGGCCTCTGCGACGTGTGCGCGGAACCTCCCGTGAGCGGTCCCGCTCGATCCCAGGTCCAGCTGCGGGTTCGTCGAGCCTCTGCCCGGCCGGACCGAATGCGCCGCGCCGCGTAACACCCCCCTGCCAGGAGGCTCGCTGCGAGGCTTCCCCCCCTCCGGCAAACTCCGAGCTGTGAGCTACCGAAAAGGAGTGACGCGATGCGGCCACTACGTCCTGGAATCCTGCCCGCTTCCAGCCGCGACCCCTCCGGGGGCCGGAGGATGATCGGCACGACATCGGCGCTCGGCCTCGCGGGATGGGCGCTGGTGATGGCGATCCTCCTCGCCTACCAGGGGCTGTGCCTTGTCCATCCGAACGACCAGTGGCCGGCGTTCAGCGATCTCCTTCGCACGGCCATGCGGTACCCGGTCGGCCGGTGGGGGTTGTTCGGGTTGTGGCTGTGGTCGGGCTGGCACTTCTTCGTCAGGGGATGGCAGTTCTTCCTGCGGACATGATCGCGACCTCCGTCCTCAGGCAGGACGTGGCCCCGGTCCTGGCCGCGTATCTCGTGTTCCTGTCGACGCTCGTCGCCTACGTGCGCGCTGGAAAGGTCCAGAAGCGGGCGTCTCATGCAATCCGTGATTGGAGATCGTTCCTTCAGTATCTGTCGACGATGTTCCTGGGCGGCTTCGCCGCCTTCCTGCTGATTGTGGTGGTCTTCTATTTCGTGCTCGGGGCTCGTTCGAGCATGCTCATTCGACAGGCGCTCCTTCAGGGATCGTGGTTCGTGTTCGGCATCGTCCTGCCATCCTTCGTGCTCCTGTCCGTCGTGACGGACCGCGTCGCTCGAACCCGGGGCCGCCGGCCGCCCGGCTCGGACAGCGCGTGACTACACTCAGGGCATGGCCCGGCCGCACGTCTTCGGCATGGTGTTGGCCGGCGGAGAGGGCAAGCGCCTTGCTCCCCTCACCGCCGATCGAGCCAAGCCGGCAGTTCCGTTCGGTGGCAACTACCGCCTGATCGACTTCGTGCTCTCCAACCTTGTCAACGGAGGGTACTTCCAGATCGCCGTCCTCACGCAGTACAAGAGCCACAGCCTCGACCGGCACGTCACGACGGCATGGCGCCTTTCGCCGCTGCTCGGCAACTACGTGACCCCGGTCCCGGCCCAGATGCGACGCGGGCCGCGATGGTTCGCGGGCTCAGCCGACGCCATCTACCAGAACCTCAACCTGATCTACGACGAGCGGCCCGACTACGTGTCCGTGTTCGGCGCCGACCACGTCTATCGGATGGATCCGCGGCAGATGGTGGCCGATCACATCGCCTCCGGCGCCGGCGTGACCGTCGCCGGGATCAGGGTGCCCATCTCCCAGGCGGGAGAGTTCGGGGTGATCGAGCCGGCCGGTGACGGGCGGCGCATCGCGGCGTTTCGGGAGAAGCCGTCCGACCCCAAGGGGCTTCCGGACGCGCCCGACCAGGTGTATGCGTCGATGGGCAACTACGTGTTCACCACGAGAAGCCTCGTGGAGGCGGTCACCATGGACGCCGCCGACGAGTCCTCCGACCACGACATCGGCGGCAACATCATCCCCATGATGGTGGCGGCCGGCGAGGCGCAGGTCTACGACTTCTCCACCAACGAGGTGCCGGGGGTCACTGACCGGGACCGCGGCTACTGGCGCGATGTGGGGACCCTGGACGCGTACTTCGACGCGAACATGGACCTCATCTCCGTACATCCGGTGTTCAACCTGTACAACAAGGAATGGCCCATCCTCACCTGGACCGATCCCGAGGCTCCGGCGAAGTTCGTCAGCACCGAGGCCGGCACCGGCGAGGTGACCGACTCGATGGTGTGCGCGGGGGCCATCATCTCCGGCGGCGCCGTGCGGCGATCGATCCTTTCGCCGAGGGTTCAGGTGCATCCGGGAGCCGCGATCGAGAACGCCGTGCTGATGCACGACGTCGACGTGGGTCGGGCCGCCGTTATACGCAACGCCATCGTCGACAAGAACGTTCAGGTGCCGGAAGGCGCGATGATCGGGGTCGACCCCGATCTCGATCGCGAACGGTTCACGGTTTCACCAGGCGGGATCGTCGTGATCGGGAAGGGCCAGAAGGTCGGGTAGCCCCGAACCTCACCCTCGCGACATCTCGAACAGGCGCAGTGGGGAGACCGGCATCTCGTCCACCGGCCGCCCCAGCGCATCCTCCAACGCGTTGGCGATCACCGCGGCGACGGGGATCACGCCGGCCTCTCCCACACCCTTCACGCCCAGCGGGTTGTTCGGCGAGGGCGTCTCGGTGTGGTGGATCTCGATCGAAGGCACCTCGGTGGCGTAGGGCATCAGGAAGTCCATGAAGTTCGCGTTCTGGATCTGCCCGTTCTCGTCGTAGTCGATCCGCTCGTAGAACGCCCCGCCCACGCCTTGTGCCACCCCGCCTTCGATCTGCCCGCGCACGATCGTGGGGTTGATGATCTTTCCGCAGTCGTGGACCAGGACGTAGCGGCGGATCTTGAGATCGAACGTGTCGGGATCGACCTCGACGACGGCGGCGTGCATCCCGAAGGCGAAGACACCCGAGGTTGGGCTGTAGTACTCGGTCGCCGACAATCCCGGCTTCGTCCCTTCCGGCAACGGCCGGTCGCTCGAGGCGTAGGCCCGCTGGGCCAGGCGTGCGGCAGCCTCCGCCCGTTTGTCGAATGCGTACCGCAGGGGGTTCGACAGCAGCGCGAGCTCGGCGAGACCGATGGCACGGTCCGGGGCCCCGGCCACGTGAACCGCCCCGTCCTCCAGGACCAGGTCGTCCGGCGCGACCTCCAGGATCCGGGAAGCCACATCGCGGGCCTGCCGCGCCACTTCCCGGCTCGCCAGCAGGACCGCGTTGCCCGCCACCACGGCCGATCGGCTGGCGAACGTCCCGACGCCGTAGCCGATCCGGCGAGTGTCTCCGGCCACCACGTGGATGGACTCGAGCGGCGCACCCAACTCGTCCGCGGCGATCTGAGCAAGCATCGTCTCGTGTCCCTGGCCCTGCGTGGACAGGCCCGTGGCCACAGCCACCGCCCCGTCGGGAAGGATGGACACGGCCGCACCCTCGTACGGGCCGATACCGGTTCCTTCGACATAGCAGGCCATCCCGATGCCGACTGTGCGGCCCTCGGCGCGGAGTTCCGCCTGCTCCTTGCGGGCCCGGTCGAGGTCGAGCGCCTCCAACAAGACGTCCAGGCCGCGCGGGTAGTCGCCCGAGTCGTACACCGTTGGCCCACCGTCCTGGTACGTCACGCCCACGTCGTGGGGGAATTCGCTCGGTTGGATGAAGTTCCGCCGCCGGAGCTCGATCGAGTCGAGGCCGAGCGCCCGGCTCACGCGCTCGATGACCCGCTCCATGACGAACACGCCGTGCGGTCGCCCCGCTCCTCGGTATGGCGACGTCGGCACGGTATTCGTGTAGACGGCGGTGAACTCGTACCGGTAGTTGTCGAGCCGGTACGGGCCGGGGAGCTGCGCGGCCGTGTTGATGGCGATGATCAGTCCGTATGGGCAATACGCGCCGGCGTCGTGCAGGAACCGAGTCTCCAACGCGAGGATGCGGCCGGCGTCGTCCACCCCCACGCTGACCTCGTGGATCTGCCCACGCTCCTGGGTCGACCCGATGAAGTGCTCCCGCCGGTCCTCGGTCCACTTGACCGGGACGCCGAGGCGGCGCGACGCCCATGGGATCAGGACCTCCTCCGGATAGAACTGCACAACCTTGACGCCGAAGCCACCGCCGATGTCGGGCGCCACGACGTGGACCCGGTCGGGGTCCATGCCGAAGAGCGCGGCCAGCCCCGCTCGGACGCCGGTCGGGGCCTGCGTCGCGTCGTACAGCAGCAACCGGTCCTCGGCCTCGTCGTACTTCGCCACGACGGCCCGGCCCTCGAGCGGCATCGACGCGCTTCGTTCGATGCGGAACCGCCACTCGAAGACGTGGTGGGCGGCCGCCATCGCCGCGTCCACGTCCCCCTTCTCCTCTGACACCCGGCCGGCCACGTTGTCCCGCATGTCCAGATGAGCCGGCGGCGCGCCCGCCGCGGCCGCGGCTGCGAGGTCGGCCACGACCGGAAGGGGCTCGTAGTCCACCATGACCATGGAGGCCGCATCCTCCGCGACGTACCGATCCCGAGCCACCACCATCGCCACCGTCTCGCCCGCATAACAGACCTCGTCGAGGGCGAGCGCTCGCTGGGTCCGTGGTGCGGTCAGCCCGTCGTTCGGGATCAACAGGGGGAGAGGCTCACCGAAGTCGCCTTCGAGGTCCGCGTGAGTGAACACGCCGAGGACACCTGGCAATGCGGAGGCAGCCGACACGTCGATGCCCCGGATGCGGGCGTGCGCGAAGTCCGAGCGGACGAACGCGGCCTGCGCGGCGCCATGTTCGAAGTCGTCAGTGTAGCGGCCTCTGCCCGTCAGCAGACGCGGGTCCTCCACGCGCGGGATGGGCTGGCCGAACATCCTCGTGGTCATCGCTCGTCCTCGATCGCGGCGGCGGCCCGCACGGCGGCGAGGATCCCGGCGTACCCGGTGCACCGGCAGAGCTGGCCGCCGAGCGCCTTGCGCAATTCCTCGTCGCTCATGCCGGCGGCCCCCCGATAGATCGGCAGCGCCGCCATCAAGAACCCCGGCGTGCAGAACCCGCACTGCAATCCGTGGTGCCGTCGAAACGCTTCTTGGAGCGGATGGAGCGTCCCGTCGGGCCCGGCGAGGCCTTCGATGGTTCGAACCTCGGCGCCGTCTGCCTGCACCGCGAGCATCAGGCACGATCGCGCGGGACTTCCGTCCAGCAGGATGGTGCAGCATCCGCACACGCCGTGCTCACACCCGACGTGCGTGCCGGTCAGCCCCAGATCGTGGCGGAGGACATCCGATAACAGCCACCGCGGTTGGACCTCGGCCTCACGCTGCCGGCCGTTGACCGTGAGCCGGATCTGGACCCGATCATCGGCGGCGACGTCCATCACCGATGGAGGGCCGGGATCGAAGCCGCCGCCCGGCGAGCTGCTCGAAGGCCCAGCCGTTTCGCCAGCCACATCCGGTATTCGCCGCTGGCGTGCAGGTCATCGATCGGCTCCAACCGCGACCGGGTCGCGTCCTCCAACGCCTCCGCCAGCGCGCCGTCGGCCATCTCGTCGGGGCCGAGGGTCGGCATGACGAGGCGAACGGGGACCGGGCCCATGCCCAGGTAGGAGAGCGATGCCTCGACGCGGCCGTCGTCGGCGCGTTCGGCGACGCACGCCACGCCGCACAACGCGTAGTCGCCACTTCGGCGGGCGAACTCCTCGAACGCGGTGCCGTGCGGCCGCGCGGGGATCGGGAACCGCACCTCGTCCACCCACTCGTCTTCGTCCAAGACCGTTCGGAACGGGCCGACGAGGAAGTCGACGGCCTTGACCGAGCGACGGCCCCGGCGGGATCTCACGGACGCCTCCCCTTCCAGGACGTTCAGCACCGCGGGCAGCTCAGCCGACGGATCGGCATGCGCGATGCTGCCGACGACCGTCCCTCGGCTCCTGATCGCTGGATGGCCCACGTACTCGATCGCTTCCACCAGCAACGGCAGGCGCGTGGCCACCTCCGCCGAGCGCTCCACGGACCCGTGTCGCACCAGCGGGCCGAAAGCGACAACCGCTTCCCGAACGGCCGGCTCCCCAGGCTCGCCCTCCAGGCGATTGATGTCGATGAGGTGCGACGGCGTGGCCAGGCGCATGTTCAGCAGCGGCACCAGGCTCTGGCCACCCGCCAGGACCTTGGCCTCGGAACCGTGCTCGGCCAGACATTCGTCCACTTCGTCGCCGGTTCTGGGTCGGTGATAAGCGAACGGCGCGGGCTTCACCGATCGCTCACCGCTCGACGCGATTCACGGTCGCGCCGCGCGCCAGCTCCTCGACGCGGGACCGGAGCAGCCGGCCAGCGCCCGGAACTTCAGCGTTCGCCGCCGCCGCCGCGAGCCCGGACGAGAGCGGCTCCGGCCACTCCGCTCCGGCGTCAAGAGCCGACACCATCCCGGCCAGGAACGCGTCGCCGCTCCCGACCGCGTACGGCCCCCAGGCGTCCAGCCGTCCGGACCACTGCGAACCGTCCGGCGCCGCAAGAACCACACCCTCCGGCCCCCGCGTGACCAGGCCGGCCCTTCCCTGCAGCCCCGCCAACCGCCGCAGGTGCGCGGCGGCCGCGAGCGCGTCGGCTTCCGATTGGACCGGTCGCCCCAGAAGCTCGGCGGCCTCGGCGGCGTTGACCTTCACGACGTCCGGCCCGGCGGCGATCCCCATAGCCAGAGCACGCCCGCGCGCATCCAGGGCCGAGCGGACCCCAGCGTCCCGAGCCGCGCGGATCACCCGCCCGTACCCATGCACGGGAGCGCCCGGGGGAACCGAACCCGAGATGGTGAGCCAGCTGGTATCGGGGAGGAGCCCCCGGACGGCATCCTCGAGTTCGAGCCACGCGCTCTCGTCGATCGGCGAGCCCTCTTCGTAGAACTCCGTGAGCCGCTTCGTCTCGCGGTCGGCCACCGACAGCGACGATCGAGATTCGCCGGGGCCGCGCACGAACCGCCCCGCCACACCTTCCTCGGCCAGCGCCTGTTCGATCCACCGGCCCGCGTGGCCGCACAGGACGGCCGCCACCCGCACGTGCGCGCCGAGCGTGGCCGCCGCGCGGGCCACGTTCAGACCCTTTCCGCCGGGGACCTGGACGAAGTCGATCGGTCGGTGGATCTCGCCGGGGCGGAGCCGTTCGACCACGAAGAGCTTGTCGATCGAAGGGTTGCCGGCAACGCAGACGATCATGCTGCAGCCATCATTCCGGTGTTCACTCTAAGTGACGAGCGGCGCGGAATGGAATCGATGAGCCGGATGCCCAAACGCGGGCGGTGGCGGGACACTTCGCGGGCCGACCCGCTTCAGTCGTTCCCGTGCCGGTGACCGTGGCCGCCGCCGTGCGAATGGCCGTGACCGTCACTGTGTGAATGGCCGTGGCCGTTCGAGTTTTCGTCCTGGCCGTCGCCGCCGTGATGTGACTTCGCTTTCTTGCCGTGGGACTTCGAATGCTTGATGGAGTGCGCCGCCTTGCCGAGATGGCGTGGTTCCGCAGCCGTTGTCCGCTGCCCGGCCGATACGATCCGCTGGACGTGACCCGCCGTGGCGGGGTGAACGCGCTTCACCGACGTACGCGGCGCGGACTTCGTTTCGGACGACCTCCCGCTCACCTGCGGCGGCTGGACCGCCGCGGAAGCCCGGTGGGATGACGCTCCCTGCAGGCCGTTCGCCGCCGAGGCCCAGCCGGCCAGGAGCACCGCGAACACGACGGCCAGCCCGAGGGGCCTCAGCGGTTTGGTGCTCATGGATGGAATGTCGGCAGAGCAAGCTGAGGCGTGAATAGGCCTTTGGCCGCAACTGAATAGCAGCCGATCGCCCTCGGTCGACCGGTCCCGTCAGGGGTGCAGCCTGGCCTCGGCCTGCTCCAACGTGAACAAGGGCTCGCCTCCGCTGGACTTCGGGTTGCTGGTCGGGGTGACCACCGTCCTGGCAACCGCGCCCAGAAAGGAGGCGGTCACGGCCATGACGGCTCCCGTCTGTTCCGCCGTCCAGTGCCACCATCCGAAGGCCACACCCAGTGCGATCAGCGCCTGCAGGCCGGTCTGGACGGCCACCGGCTCCTGACGGCCCCACATGAGCAATCCGTGCATCGACTCCCCCCTTCTTCGTCGGCCCTGGCCTTCTTACGCTTCCGCACCTCCGCCGCGCAAGGACGCCCTAGACTGGCCTGCCCGCAGCCGGACGGGAGGCGAGGGACGAGTGGGGGTGGGGCGGAATGCGCTGCTGTGGAGCTCCCGGAACACGTGGCTGCGGGAGCAGGTCCCACGGCTGCCGTTCGTCCGGCGCGCGGTACTGCGGTTCATGCCCGGCGAGTCGCTCGACTCGGCGCTGGACGTCGCTCGCGAGTTCGGTCGGCGAGGACTCCCCACCACCTTCACCCACCTCGGCGAGAACGTCGGCAGTCAGGCGGACGCAGGAGCCGTGGTGCGTCAGTACATGGATGCGCTGGACCGTGTGGCCGAGGCCGGCGTGGACAGCGAGATCTCCGTCAAGCCCACCCATCTCGGACTCGATCTCGATCCCGGCCTCGCATCGGACAACCTCCTGCGCCTGGCGCGCGCGGCCTCAGAGCGGAGGAACTGGCTGTGGATCGACATGGAGTCCAGCGCCTACGTGGAAGGGACCCTCCAGCTCTATCGACGAGCCCTCGAGGCTTCGCCGAACGTCGGCGTGTGCCTGCAGGCGTATCTGCGCCGCACGGCGAACGACATCGAACAGCTGCTGCCGCTGACCCCGTCCATCCGATTGGTAAAAGGGGCCTATCGGGAGCCGGCCGGACTGGCGTTCGGGAAGAAGGCCGCGATCGATCGAAACTACTTGGAGTTGTCCGAGCGCCTGCTGGCCGAGCGTGGAGCCGGACGGCTTCGACGATTCGCCGTGGCCACGCACGACCTGGGCCTGGTGTCACGGGTCGCCGCAGCAGCCACCGCTGCCGGCCTCCCTCCGAACGAGGCCTACGAGGTCCAGATGCTGTACGGCATCCGGCAGGCCGATCAGTTCGGATTGGCGGCGTCGGGGCAACCCACGAGATGCCTGGTCGCCTACGGGCCTGCCTGGTACCCCTGGTACATGCGCCGGTTGGCGGAGCGCCCAGCCAACGTGGGGTTCGTCCTGCGGAACCTCTTCAGTCGGTAACGCCCAGCGCAACCAAGGCCAGGATCCCAGCGGCCAGGGCGACGGCGCCTCCGCCCGCGAGCCCGACGCGCGGCCCCAACGTCGGCGAGCCCACGTGCTGGCCGATCCATCCCGCGATGGGGCCGCCGATCGGCGTGCTTCCGAGGAAGATCACTCCGTACAAGGCCATCACTCGGCCACGCATCTCGTCGGAGGACGTGAGCTGCAAGGTGGCGTTGCCCGTGATGGCGAAGGCGATGCCGATGCCGCCCACCAGTGGCATGAGGACCCAGGCGACCGGCAGGACGGGGGCCAGTCCGAGCGCGATCGATACCGATCCCAGGAGAATGGCCAGGGTGGCCAGGCGAGGCGTGTTCGGCTTGGAGGCCCGGCTGGCCATCAGTAGCGACGCGGCGAGGGAGCCGGCCCCGAACAGGGCCAGCATGTTGCCGTAGGTGCCGGCCGTGCCGTGGAAGGTTCGCACTGCCAGGAGCGGGAGCAACACCAGGAAGTTGAACCCGAACAGGAACACCACGGCCATGACCAACATGGGCAGTCTGAGATCGCGGGTTCGCCACGCGTACCTGATCCCTTCCCTGATCTGCCCGGGCCGGCGGGGCACGGCCGCCCGGCGCTGCAGCTCCGAGGGGCGCATCGCGAGAAGCGCCACGACCACCGAGACGTACGAGACGGCGTTGATCAGGAACACCGGGGCGATGCCGAAGGTCGCGATCAGCAGGCCCGCGATGGCCGGACCGACCACGCGCGAGCCGGTGAACGTGGCGGTGGTGAGGCTCATCGCGTTGGTGAGGTCGTCCCGCCCGACCATCTCCAGGTAGAAGCTCTGCCGGGTCGGCATGTCGACCGCAAGCACCGTCCCGGTCAGGAACGACAGGGTGTACACCATCCACACCCGAACTTCGTGGGTGATCACGAGCACCCAGAGCGCGGCCGCCAGGACGGCGAAGGCGACCTGGGTGGCCACCTGCAGCCGTCGATTGTCGAACCGGTCGGCCACGACGCCGCCCCACGCACCGAACAGCATGATCGGAAGGAACTGCAAGCCCGTGTCGATGCCGAGCGCCACGCCGCTGTGGGTCAACTGCAGGACTAGGAAGGGCGCAGCGACCGACTGCATCCACGTGCCCGTCGCCGCCACCAGCTGTCCGATGATGAACAGCCGGAAGTTGCGAACCCGCAGCGACTGGAAGGTCCGGTTCACGGGCCCCCAGGGTACGCGGGAGGTGAGACGAACGACCTTGGACGCGCCGGCTAGCGG
>Ga0066709_100005433_pt1 | contig 10489 bp, 9 predicted proteins | sample GraSoiAngelo_158_FD_79665 | JGI IMG/M metagenome (GOLD analysis project Ga0066709, IMG submission 79665) | Grasslands soil microbial communities from the Angelo Coastal Reserve, California, USA - 14_1009_16_30cm | ecosystem: Environmental > Terrestrial > Soil > Grasslands | place: USA... | reverse complement strand
CCAAGCCCCAGACTGCAATCGTCGCCCCTTGAATCGGCCGGCCTAGCTTCGATTCGATCTTGTCCACGAAACGCTTCTTCTGATTCTTGTTGACGGTTTGCACAGCGTGGACGAAGAGCGATTCGTGCCCGGCGGTTTTGGAGATGTGCTCCATCGCCGCGACGTCCTTGGGAAAGCACGATCCGCCGTACCCGCAGCCCGCCTTCAAAAACGCCGGGCCGATGCGGTTGTCCGAGCCGATCCCTTTGCGGATGTCTTCGATGTCCGCGCCGTAATGCTCGCAGAGGATCGTCATCTCGTTCATGAAGCTGATGCGCGCGGCGAGCATGGAGTTGGCGGCGTACTTGGTCAGCTCGGCCGACTCCCAGTTCATCGTCATGAAGTTTTCTTCGCGCTTGACCAGCGGATCGTAGAGCCGGCGCATCATGCGGAACGCTTCGGGCGATTCCCCGCCGATGACGATGCGATCGGGCCGCAGGCAGTCGTCCACCGCGGTGCCTTCTTTGAGGAATTCCGGGTTCGACACGACCTGCACGTACGCCTTGGTCTGCTCGCGGAGGAAGTTGTAGAGCCTGCGGTTGGTCCCCGGCGGGACGGTCGACTTCACGATGATCGTGACCATGTACTCGTTGTTCAGCTCCGCCAGCGCGTCGCAGACTTCCTTGCCGGCCTGCTCGAGGAAGGTCATGTCGACGGTGCCGTCGTTTTTGGAAGGCGTGCCGACGCAGAGGAACACGACCTCGGCGTCCTTGACGGCGGACTTGACGTCATCGGTGAATTGCAATTGCCCGGAGGCGTAGTTCTCCTGCATCAGCTCCTGAAGTCCCGGCTCGAAGATGGGGCAATGTCCGTCCTGAAGGGTCTTGAGCTTGGCGCGGTCCTTCTCCACGCCGCGGACAGTGTGCCCGATGCTCGCCAGACACGTGCCCGTAACCAGGCCGACGTAACCACAACCGATGACTGTAACGTCCATAACACGTCCTTAACCCAAGTGAGTGCGCGGACCGTCGAGTATAGCAGAAAGACTCGACAATCCCATAAGAGTGATCGGACAGGTCCGGGGGCGTTTCAAGATACTGGAAATGAGAATTTACCGGATCAGGTGATGACAGAGCGGCGTGGTCGCATCAGCGACCATGGCATCGGATTATCGGAGCGAGTCCTTCTTCCGCGGGTCTTCGACTTCCAGGACGGTACTGGAATCGATCTGCTGCATCGGCGTCACCGATTCGGATTCGACGTCCAGCCCGCCCGCGCGCACCACCCGCGGGCGCTCGTGAACCATTCCCATCTTGTACGCCGTCACGATGATCGAGCCGAAGACCACCAGGTAAATCGCGCCGGCGTAGCGGGTGCGGACGAAGACGATCGCGGCGCCCAGCAGTGCGAACATGGTCGCGATCGAATAGATGATCAGCACGGTCTTGCGGACGGTGAGCCCGCGGCTGACGAGCTGGTGGTGGAAATGGAAGCGGTCGGCGGTGAAAACGGATCGGCCCGCGACGTAGCGCCGCGCGAACGCCAGGATGGTATCCAGCACCGGGAGGGCGAACATGACCATCGCCGCCAGGAACCATTTGCCGCGCTCCTGCGCCAGCAGGATGATCAACGTGGCGCAACTGAACCCCAGGAACATGCTTCCGGTGTCGCCCATGAAGATGGAGGCGGGGTTGAAGTTATATGGGATAAATCCGAGCACGGCTCCGAGCAAGGCCAGCCCCAGCACGACGCGCAGCGCGTCCCAGTTGCTGTTCATCCCCCCGCCGAACATGGCGACGTAAACCGCCAGGAACAGGAACCCCGCGGCGATGATGGCGGTCACCCCGCCGCACAGTCCGTCCAGGCCGTCCATGAGATTGGTCGCGTTGCAACACCCGACGACGGCCAATACCACCAGCACCGCGCTGCTGAGATGGACCAGGGTCATGAACCACGCCTGCGGAGTCCCGTCCGGCTGCACGGCCATCGGGAGGTGCCAGAGTCCGCTCAAGCGCGTCGCCACCGGCACGAGCATCGGATAGGTGCAGTTGATCCCGACCTTCTCCAGCAGCAGGCACAAGGCGGCGAAGACCTGACCGGCGATCTTCACCGATGGGTTGATGTGCCGGATGTCATCCCACAATCCCAGGACCACGATGACCGATGCGCCCACCACGATGCTGAAGGGGACCTTCAGATGCGGGAGGAGTCCCGGTTCGGTCCGGTGCAGGTTCAAAAATTGACTGGTCGCCAGCCCGGCGATCCAGCCGAGAAACACCGCCACCCCGCCCAGGTACGCCACCGGGGAGGAATGCATCTTTCGGTGGCTGTCCGGCTCATCGATAATGCCGTAGTAGCTTGCGACGGTCTGCATGATCGGCGTGAACAGGAACGAGATCACGAAAGCGATGTAGAACACATAAATGTAAGGCGAGACGACCTCGTCGGCGGAGAAGGTCTGGGTGGGGATGATTTGCGCAAGCATCGAAGTCTTCCGGAGATGTTCCGTTGCCCGCAATACATACCCGCGGGGGCGGAAAAAGTCGCGAGCGCGCGTCGGGTCCAGTCGGGCCGGGATCGGCCGGGGCGCGTCCGGGCCGGGCCCGCTCCACAATCTCTAAAGTAGCGTGTAAAATGCCCAGCGTGGTGAAGCGGCATGACGGCGCGACGGATCGCGACGTCGGGCCATTTCGAGTGGCCTCGAACATGACTTCGAGCGTTACCCCTGCGCCGATCGCTACCTAAACTAAACCCTGAAACCCGAGCCTTCGAGCCGGCCGTCTGTGAGCATTCGCCGCCGCGCGCGGCACCCTTTGCATCTGCGATTCGCGAGTAATTCCCGCGCTCTCGCGCCTGGTCGGCGAGCTGGCGGTCTACATCATGCCGTGCAACCGGTCTTCAAATTCGTCCCCGCGCCCGCCCAAGGTGCCGGTGCTGCTGGAGGTGCTGGAGCGGCGCCAACTTCTGGCCGCGCCTTGGGGCGCCATCCCCAAGCTCATCCGCCAGGACCTGGCGGTCCAGCAGTTCCCGCGCATCACCGGCGCCGGCCAGGCCATCGCCGTCATCGACACCGGCATCGACTACACGCATCCCGCGCTGGGCGGCGGGTTCGGCGCCGGGCACAAGGTCGAGGGAGGGTACGACTTCGTCGACAACGACAACAACCCGATCGACACATACGGTCACGGCACGGAAGTCGCCGGCGTGCTGGCGGCGTCCGCGTTTGATTTCGCCGGGAAGCATTACCGGGGCATCGCCCCCGACGCCAAGCTGCTCGCCCTGCGCGTCGACGCCGCCAACGATCCCGTCCCCGACAGCCGCATCGAACGCGCCCTGCAATGGGTCATCGACCACCAGTCGACCTACAACATCGTCGCGGTGAACATCTCATTCGGCTCGGGGCATTATTCCGGGACGCACACGTCGCGCTATAGCGATGAGCTGGCGAAGCTGAAGTCGCGCGGAGTGTTCATCGCCGCCGCCAGCGGCAACGGCGGGGTGAGCCAGCCCTTCGGCATCGAGTATCCCGCCGCCGATGCTTCGGTCTTTTCCGTCGGCGCCGTCGATCCCTTCGACACCATCACCGAGTACACCGAGCGCGGGAGCAACCTCGATCTGCTCGCCCCGGGCGACGACGTGCCGACGACTTCGCTGGGGCCGGACGATTTCGCCACCTCCAGCGGCACCAGCTTCGCCGTTCCTTTCGTCTGCGGCACCGTCGCGCTGCTGCGGCAGGCGGACTCGCAGTTGGGCGTGCAGGACATTTACTCGATCTTCCACGCCTCCAGCCGCGAGAACGTCGATGGCGACGTCGAGTTCGGCGCGGTCACGAACCTGACCTTCCAGCGGCTGGACGTGTGGAACTCGATCTCGCTGGCGTTGTCGCGTCGACCTGGCCCGCTGGGCGCGACCGGCGAGATCGCCACCGCCGCCAACGGCAACGACCTGGCGTACGACGCCGACGGCGTCCTGCACGTCGCCTACTACGATTCGGTCGGCAAAACCCTGCGCTACGTCACGCGCGGGACGGACGGGCAGATTTCCTCGTCCATGCGCATCGATCACACGGCCGACGACACCGGCGGGTACGTTTCGATCGCCACCGATTCCCACAGCCGCCCGGCCATCGCCTACTTCGACGGCACCGCCGGCGATCTCAAATTCGCCCGCTTCAACGGGCAGCAGTGGGATGTACAGACCATCGATTCGCGCGGCTCGGTCGGACTGTATTCATCGCTCGCTTACGACACCGCCGACCATCCGATCATCAGCTATTTCCGCAAGACCAGCGGCGACCTGCGCGTGGCGCGCTTCGATGGGAAGGTCTGGACGATCACGCCCGTTGACGTCACCGATACCGTCGGGCGATCGACCGACATCGCCGTCGATAAAAGGACCGGCGAGATCGCCATCGCCTATGAAGATTCAACGCACGGGTGGCTGAAGATCGCGCGCAATCACGGAAGCGGGTGGATCACGTCGGTGGTGGACCGCACGACGCTCGGGGTCACGTATAGTTCGCTGGCCTTCGACAAGCTGGACCGGCCGGCCATCAGCTATTACGACATCTATCACGCCGACCTGAGGTTCGCCCAGTTCGACGGTCAGAACTGGCAAGCGCAGACGCTGGCTTCGAAAGGCGCGCAGGGGCTGTATAGCCAGCTCTACTTCACCTCCGACGGTCTGGCGAACATTTTGTATTACAACCGCCGTAACGACCTGGTGATCAAGCTGCGCGGCGGGTCGACGTCAGCGTGGACGGCGACGACGCTTCAATCCGACGGCGGCCGCTACATCGCCGCCGCCGTCGACCCCTTGGACGGCTCAGTCACCTACAGTTGGTTCCAACCCGGCGTCGCGAAACTCCGCGTGGCGGATGGGTGACGACTTTTTTATTGCGGATTTCGTCGAAGCGCTTCCAGCACAAATTCGCGCGGCTCAACAATCCGTAACGCGGGAAATCGGTTTCGGAAATCCCTTCCTTCGGCGGTCGATTCGTTCATGAGGTCAAGCAGATCACGATCCCTGGTCACGAGAAATTCGGCGCCTGCGGCGAGAGCGAGGTTGACGTACTTGCTGTCCTTGAGATCGCGTTCCACGCTGTAAACCGGCGCGACGTTTTCCACAATCGTCGCACGCGCCGCAATATCTTCCAGGAACGCTGCTACCGCTTCGGGTGCCAGAGCCGGAAACTTGGCCCGGTACTCGGGACGAGTCAGAACGTCACGAATCTCAGCCAGGACTTCTGCGCTGATGAACAGCGTGACGAGTTTGTTATCGATGAGGTCAAATGTTTCGCGCACTCGTTCCGGCCGACTCGCTTGAGCGAAATAGAGCATGCAGTCGTAGACCGCCAGAACGCTCATCCTTTGCGGTCCCGTTGCTTCTCTTGCCAGACCTTATCACGCAGCTCTTCGTGCAAGCGATCGAGTTGCTCATCCGTCTGGCCGCTCTCGGCTACCTGCCTACGAAAGGGCGCGAGCAGCTCATCCACGGTAGGTTTGGTGACGGCTTGCTCGATCAATTCCGAAGCGTATTCCGCGACATCCCGTCCCGTTCGAGCCGCACGCTCTGCCAGTTTTTGCCTCGCCTCGGGCGTGAGGCGAAGCTTCATGGGCACTTCGATCGCGGATCGAGCGATTGACATACAGCTAATGTTATCACATGTTTGGTCGGCTGGCGCGAAATCATCGTCCGCTCACGCGCCCTTCACCGGCTCAGCCACCGGTTCATCACTTCCGCGGGTCCACAGCAAGTGCAACCGCCAGTTCTCATCGTCGTGGTTGGGATAGTCTGTTCGATAATGCGCGCCGCGGGATTCGAGGCGGGTCAGGGCGGCGGTGGCGATCAGGTTGCAGACGGTCAGCATGTTCTGAAGTTCCCACCCGGTCACCGCGGCCTGGCCCTGCGTGGCGGGGTCGAAGCTCTTGTCCATCACGTAGCGGCTCCAGAAGGCGATGATCTCGCGGGTTTCGCTCAGGCGTTCGCCGCTGCGCTCGATGCCGACGTTGCGCCACATCACGCTGCGCAGGCTGCTCTTGACGTCCGCGACGTCCAGCTCGGTGCGCGTGGACGGGGCGACGTTGCCCTCCAGCGGGAGGGGGAACTTGATGCCGTCCTCCTTCGCCGCTTTGGCCGCGTCGGCGCCGGCGCGGGCGCCGAAGGCCAGGCCTTCCAGCAGCGAGTTGCTCCCCAAGCGATTGGCGCCGTGCAGCCCGGAGCATCCCGCCTCGCCGACCGCATAAAGACCCGCCAGCGAGCTTCGGCCCATCTCGTCGGCGTCGACCCCGCCGATCATGTAATGAGCCGCCGGGTGAATCGGGATCAGGTCCTTCGACGGATCGATCTCGAACTCATCGACCAGCCTGGCCAGTTGCGGAAAGCGCTCGCGGAACTCGGCCGGAGCCAGATGCCGGGCGTCGAGGAACACGTGGGAGAAATGCGTCTTGCGGATCTGCTCGACGATGGCGCGGCTGACGACGTCGCGCGGCGCCATCTCGCCGTCCTTGTGATAGTCGAACATGAAGCGCTTGCCCGTGCGATCGACGATGTACGCGCCTTCCCCGCGCACGGCTTCGGTGATCAGGGCGCGGCTGGAGCCGGCGACGTAGAGCGTGGTCGGATGGAACTGCACCATCTCCATGTCTTGCATGGCCGCCCCGGCGCGGTAGGCCATGGCGTGCCCGTCGGCGGTGGCGATGGGCGGGTGGGTGCTCTCGCGGTAAAGCTGCCCGGCGCCGCCGCTGGCCAGGATCGTGCGCTTCGCCCAGATGACATTGATCGTGCCGTTGATGTATGCCAAGGCGCCGACGCAGCGGACGGAAGTCGGGTTTCGGGGTTCGGGGTTCGGGGTTCGGGTCAGAGCGGAAGTCGGGTCTCGGGTCTCGGGGTTCGGGGTTCGGGCCAAAGCGTCTTGCTCTTCACCCGAAACCCGAAACCCGAAACCCGAAACCCGATCTTCATCCGTCAGCAGATCGATGACGAAACTTTTCTCCGACACGCGCACGTTCTCGCGGGCGCGGACGGTGTTGATCAACGTCTGCGCCAGCTCGCGGCCGGTGGCGTCGCCGTAGGCGTGCAGGATGCGCGCGAAGCTGTGCCCGCCCTCGCGGGTGAACGCGAGATCGTAGGGATTTCCCTTCTGCTTGTCGAAGTTCGCCCCCCAGGAGAGCAGCTCCAGCACGCGCTGCGGCCCTTCTTCGACGGTGATGCGCACGGCGTTGTCGTCGCACAACCCGGCGCCGCCGATCTTGGTGTCGTTGATGTGCGACTCGATCGAATCGGCCGGCTGAAGCACCGCCGCGATCCCGCCCTGCGCGTACCAGGTGTTGGATTGATCGATGGTGTCCTTGGTCAGCAGCAGCACGTCGGCGGACTCCGACGCCGCGATCGCCGCCCGCAACCCGGCGACGCCGCCGCCGATGATCAGCACATCCGCAAACTGCTGCGGCAGGCGCGAAGCCTTGAAAGGGATCAGGTAACGCCGCTGGGTGATGGGCTCGAACATGCCGGCGGATAATAATAGAGCGCGCCGGGCGATCCCGCAGCGTTCAGAGTGTAATTCAATTCCGCGGGCTTGTGTTCGAACCGCGGCGGCGGCGGCCGCGGCGGCCGCGGCTGGCGAGCAGCGCCCCCGCCCACACTGCCCCCGCTATCACCGTCCAGCCTGTGGGCTCGGGCACAACCGTGATCCCGACAGGGAAGCTCAACCCCGAAACCAGCGACGCATTCACCGTCCCCCCCGCCGTCGTGAACTTGCCGATGGTGTTGTCGCCATTGCAGGCGACGTAAAGGTTTCCGTCAAATTCTGCGATGCCCGACGGCCCGTTCAATCCCGAGACCAGCGCGGCGTTGACCGTCGCGCCCGAGGTGGTGAACTCGCCGATGGTGCCGAGGGACTTGTTGGTGACAAACAGGTTCGCCCCGTCGACCACGACTTGCCTGGGATTGGTCAGGCCGCTGACCAGCGCGGCATTGACGGTGCCGCCGGAGGTGGTGTATTCGCCGATGGTGCCGTTGCTCTCATTCACGACGAACAGATTACCGCCCGATACCGCCAGCCCGCCCGGGCCACTCAAGCCGCTGATCAGCGCGGGGTTGACCGTTCCTCCCGCCGTTGTGTATTCGCCAATGGTGCCGTTATTCAGGTTGGCGACGAACAGGTTTCCGCCCGCCAAGGCGAGGCCGCCGGGGCTGTCCAGGCCCGTGATCAGCGACGCGTTCACGGTGCCTCCCGCAGTGGTATATCGTCCGATCGATCCGTTGCCGCTGCCGCTGCCCAGGTTCGCGACAAACAGGTCGACTCCGGATACCGCGATTCCCTCAGGATTATTCAACCCGGAGATCAGCGAGGCGTTGATCGGGGCGCCGGAGGTGCTGTACTCGCCGATGGTGGCGGCCGTCAGATTTCCGACGAAGATCTGCCCGCGCGCGATTGAAGCGAGGGTGCCAAATGATGCCGCGGTGAAAGCGATCACGATGACCAGAGGTGACCAGAACGCCCGCCGCTGCTTCGCGGGCCGGGATGGGATGATCGGGTCCATGGCGGCTCTGTGAAGATAGGTAGCGTACTCCGATTTTGCAGCGATACCACATTTTTCCGATGAATGGCGCCCATTGATTGGCGTTTGCACGACCCGCCGTGCGCTTTTGCCCATTCCAGGCGAGATTGCTGCGGACGTAGCTTCATTTCATGAACTCCACCGCGCGCGCCATCCTCTTGCTGGTGCTGATCCTGTTGCTGATCGGGCTTCTGCCGGTCTGGCCCTACTCGGGCGGCTGGGGGTATTACCCCAGCGGCGGGATCGGATTGTTCCTGCTGATCATCGTGCTGGCGTTGCTGTTCGGCAAAGGCAGCACGCCTCCCCCGTGAGCCGGGGCCGACCGGTTGATCGCAGGTGCCGTAGCTCGTTCGCGCTTGCTCACTCCCGCCTGGGGTCGCGGGGAATCCATTGGGTCGCTGAGCCATCGTTGCCTTGATCGTCGCGTTCTTCATCACCGCCCTTGGGCATCGGCGGGAGGAAAAACGAGCCGAGCGGATCGGCGGCGTCGTCGCCCTCTTTCACCAGCTCGACGTAGTGACCTTTGCCGTCGGTGAGATCGACCGGCCGGATCGGTCCGAATCCCAGCGCCGGCGGCTCGTCGTCGCCGCGGTCGATCGCGCTCATCACCTCGTCGAGCTGCGCGGACATCTGCTTGAAGCAGGTGTCGACCGCTTGCTGGGGCGTGAGGTCGTGCTGCCACAGCACGCGGCTGGCGACGATCCACTTGTCCTTGCGGACCGCCTGCACTTCCTTCTTGGCCGCCCAGTACATCGCCGGCTCCAGGTCCGGGAATTGTCCAGTCCAGATGATCTCGCAGTGCTTTCCCTTTTTGGGATGGAGCACACCGAAGACCGCCGCCTGCGTCGGCTTGCCCGGGACGTTGCGCGGCCAGTTCTCGATGTCGCCGGAGGCTTCGAAGTTCGGGTTAGGCATGATGACGGGAAGTTTACCCGCCGGATGCGTTGGGACGGAAAATTATTGTCGGTCCAGCGTGGCCCAGATGCTGTCCTGATACGGATCGTAAGTGTGCGTGTACGGATCGGCGGAGCGGTTTAAGTCCGCCAGGAAGACCTTGACGTCGACCCACTTTGCCCCGCCGTTGCCGTACAGCACGTTGATCCCTTTCTTGTGCCGGTCGATGAGGCGCTGGGGCGCCGAGACCAGGTCCGCCAAAAGCGCCAGGTTCTTGTACCTGGTCGCTTTGCGGAACGGCGTTTTGTTGTTGCCCGAATCGACCGGCCAGGGGACGTCGCCCTTCCAGGAAACGACCTTGCCGTAGGCGTCGACGGGACGGCAGCCGTAACCGATGCGCACGTTCACGCTGACGCCCGGGAAGGGCGGCCAGGGGTTGGTCGGCGTGTTGAAGCTGTTGTCCGGATGGATTTCCGACGGACAGAAAAACGCCTGCGGCGCTTTGAGCAGGTTGGTCGCCCACAGCAATCCGAACATGATGGGCACGTTCTGTCCCAGCCGCCAGACCATGTAGTTCTGCTGGTGATACCCCGGCGGCCCGCCCCAGCATCCCAGCGGAACCGCATCCTTGTACGCGCTGGCGTAAAGCACCAGGGCCAGGTGCGTCTGTCGCAGGTTGCTCAGGCACTGCGCCTTCTGCGCCGCTTCCCGCGCCTTGCCCAATACGGGAAGGAGAATCGCGATGAGCACCGCGATGATGCCGATGACGACCAGCAATTCGACGAGGGTAAATCCGCGACGGCACTTGCGGCTTTCGATGGGCATGTTCGTTCCGCTCTCTGAGAAAGTGGTACGAACATATGTTACAACGGCGAAATGCGCGTTGCCATCCCCCGTTTGGGGGATAAACGGATTACCAACGGCCATGGACGTAGGCGCGGATGAAGCGATCGTAGACCGCGCGGCAGGCGGCTAACTGAGACTCACTCAGCGGCGCAAGATCGGCGGCGCTGACGTTGTCATCCACCTGCTCCGGACGCTTGGCGCCGGGGATG
>Ga0066709_100005431_pt1 | contig 10490 bp, 10 predicted proteins | sample GraSoiAngelo_158_FD_79665 | JGI IMG/M metagenome (GOLD analysis project Ga0066709, IMG submission 79665) | Grasslands soil microbial communities from the Angelo Coastal Reserve, California, USA - 14_1009_16_30cm | ecosystem: Environmental > Terrestrial > Soil > Grasslands | place: USA... | reverse complement strand
TTGCCGCAAATGTTCATCGAGGCGCATCGCAAATTCGTTGTTCCCTCAGAAGGCTTTAAACTTCGCCTCCATCCTCCTCACCCTTGCGCGCTTTTTGTCGGCGAAGTTATACTGCAAACACATCAATGCAACGCAACGCCGAACGGCCGACGCTGAAGTACATTTCCGGATCGCCGGCGATGGCCATAGCTTTGTCCAACAAGGGAAGGATGAACGATACAGCCCGGGTGGCATGGAGAGCTGTGACGATGGATTCGGTAGTGTTGCGGGCGCGCCAGCATCGTACAACTCTTGCTAAAATGGATTGTATGGTTAGTCATAGCCATGTTGCGAGGATCGCAGCCGCCCACGCGGCAACCGATAGCGCAACATAACGATGCACAAGGTCACTGTCATCATCCCCAATTACAATCACGGCCAGTTCCTAGAGAGACGAATGGAGAGCGTGCTCTGTCAGACCTTCCAGGATTTTGAGGTCATCTATCTGGATGATGCTTCGACTGATAATAGTGACAGAGTCATCGCACCTTTTTTGGTAGACCGCCGCATCCGGATTATCCGGAATACCATCAATAGCGGCAGCGCGTTCAAACAATGGAACCGGGGCGTTCGGGAAGCGCGTGGGGAGTATGTCTGGATTGCCGAAGCGGATGATTCGGCCGAACCCACCTTGCTTTCTCGCTTGGTGCCCCTGCTCGATCAAAATCCCCAGGTTGGCATCGCCTATTGCCAGTCGATGGAGGTGGATGGCTCGGGTCGCACCCTCCGTTCTTTCGATTACTGGACCGCCGATCTGGATCAGGAACGCTGGCGACACGACTTCATCGCTTCCGGACTCGAAGAATGCGCCAAATATCTAGTTGTCAAGAATACCATTCCCAATGCCAGCGGAGTTCTTTTCCGGCGCTCGGTTTTTGAGCAGACGGGGGGCGTGGTGGAGACGATGAAATTGTGCGGTGACTGGATCACTTGGGTCCGGATGTTGCTGGTTTCGGATCTTGCGTTTGTCAGTGAGCCGTTGAATTATTTCCGCAGCCATGCCGGCACCGTTCGGAGCGCCACCGAGCAAAGCAATGTCCTCGTGCTAGAACAATATCAGGTGATCAGTTTCATCTTGAAACGTTGCCCGGTCTCATTGGAGAAAAGAAATCAGGTACTGGCGGACTTGCGGAATACTTGGATGCGCAGCTTTCATTTCCGAGGAATGTGCCGGTTTCTACGGCAGGGAAAGGCCATTTTTCGCCAGGCCCGGCCGGTAGATCGGTTCCTCGCTTGGAAAGTGGCGATGAACATTGTCCAAACGGTTTTGTCCGCATGCCGGAAGGAACTTGGCGCAAGATTCAACATCCATCCGCGGAAGTGGCGGGATGAATTCCTAGCCAGTTGGAAGGCGCACTAGTCAGGGCGTGTCGGATGTACTCTGCGCAAACCCAGCCTGGCATCCTCTCCGGCATGGACACAAAGATTTTGTCGCCGTTACCTTACTGCGCAAGTCAGAAGCGATGTACTTCTGGTTGGCGCCTGCCGTGGCAGCCTCGGTTCCTTCGTGGCCAAGACTTTCCCCAAAAGTGGAGAGCTTGGCAGAGGCGGGAGCCGAGTTGTTTGTCCGGCCACCTGCGCCTACGAGTTCGCGCGGCAGGTGTCTAATCGCTTTTTGAAAACGCTAAAAGCCACCTGACACGAATGTAATCCGAATGATTAACGGAACACATGAGATGGCCTTTACCCAACAGCTTAGAAACCGGCTCATTTCTGGATGACAACAGTTATTGTACCGACGTTTAATTCAGAGGCTTCAGTCGCGGGAACGCTGCAGTCGATCCGTGAACAGTCGCGTCAACCTGAGAACATCCTGGTGATCGATGGTGGAAGCCGAGATGGCACTCTCAAAGTTGTGGCGCCTTTCTTGAGACCCTGTGATCGGATTGTAAGCGAACCCGATCATGGGCCCTATGATGCCATGAACAAAGGGATCAGATTGGCTCAAAGCAAAATCGTTGCGACTCTCAATAGCGACGATCGCTGGCTGCCCGGCACGCTCGAACTGGTCGAAAAGACCTTCATGAATTCGCCTGAAGTCGGGATTGTCCATGGCGACATTCACTATGTAATGGATCAGTCAAATACATTGCGAATCAGGCCCACAATCGGATTTTGGCGCTCATTAGGATTGGGACTGCCAGCAGTTCATCCTGCAACCTTCATCCGAAAAGACGCCTATCTTCGGCATGGTTTGTATAACTTCGAGCGGTTTCCTATTGCTGCGGATCAGGAGTTTGTGTATCGGGTTCTCGCGTGCGCGGTTAAGGACAAATACGTGCCAGAAGTCCTTACCGTCATGATGGCCGGCGGTTTGAGCACCCGTGTGGACGGTACCGCCGAAATTGACACTCTTCTGGACGTGCTGCAGCCCGGCAAGCGCTGGCTTGCCAAACGCATTAGACGAGTTCTGAATCATGATAATCGTTTCTACAATGGCATGGTCTCGTCAGGATTCCCACGTGCGATTTTCAGCCGCCTGCTGTTTTCTGCTCAGTTCAAAAGAGCTGCTGGCGGGTGGTTGAGGCGGCTTAAAGCAAGGAACTCCTCTTGAGAGAGGCCCGCTTTTTGTGGGCGCGAACTATCTCGCGCGCAACACTGAAACTGCTATAGTTCGGTTCGGTGGCAGAAGGCGTGGTAGACGAGTGTTGTAGGGACACTATGAACGAAATTATTTTGCGATGCCCGACGGAAGACCTCAGATCGAGCGCCGGTCTGATTATTTACCCAGGTCGCCTCAGGATGGATTCATAGTTCCCCTGCTGAAGGTTGCTATTGAGGTGCAAATAGATCGCTTGCTGTCTCCAGGACAATCCAAGAATGCGCCGCGAGTCCTTGACGCAGGATGCGGGGCGCAGCCTTGTCGTGCCCGCGTCGAGAAGACCGGAGCATCCTATTACTCGCTAGACGTTTGTGCTCAATCAGGGGTCAAAGTTGACTTCATAGCACCGATTGACGAGAAGCGCCTCCCTAAATCCATTTACCAGAGCGGGCCCTATGATCTCATTCTTTGCAGCGACGTTCTTGAACACGTGGCTGAATGGGATAACCTTTTCGCGAATTTCTACCACCCGTTGGCTCCGTCAGGACACATTATTCTCACTTCCCCTCATTTTTTTTCACTTCATGAAGAGCCCTATGATTTCTGGCGTCCCACTCCTTATTCCATCAGATATTTTGCACAAAAGCATGGGTTCGCGATTGAAACAGAAGCGCCGCTCGGTACCGGGTGGGATGTTTTAGGAACACTTCTCGCCCGCCAGAGCTTTTTACCCCGCACACGCTCCTTTACTTCGCGTTTTGTCAATCGAGCGTGTCAGGTCATGCAGCGCTGGTTATTTGCCCTGTTGCGTTCGAGGCGTCTTCAGGACACGGTGGTGGATCGCGGTCCGTTTTATCTGGCGAATTTCTTTGTTCTGCGAAAGGCTGACGCCTGAATTTCCGGCCAAGCTTTTCCGAGGTGATCTAGATGTTTGTCTTTATTTCCACGATGACGCTTGTGCCGTGGGGCGGAAGCGAGAAGCTTTGGCATGAAGCAGCAAAACTCCTCCTTGCCCAGGGAGAGGCCGTTCAGACGCAAACGGCACCGTGGCCGTGCGTCCCGCGCCCTCTCGAAGACCTTGCGATCAACGGTGCTGTCGTCACTTTTCGGGCCTCACGCGCTCCCTTTGCGTTGCGGATTCTGAGACAGCTCTCTCCTGCTGCCTATCGTCGCAAGTGGGAGAATCGTACGAGAGACTGGGTTTCTTCGATGCCTTCGCCCAAAGTAGTCATCTCGTGCGGAAGTTTGCTGGATGATTTCTCCCAGTTGCTATACCTGTCGGAAGGGAGAACGCCCTATGCCGTCATCGTCACTGCTGCAGGCCCTGAAGTCTGGCCCGATGATGGTCAGCTCGGCATAGTTTGCAAGCTACTGATTAACGCTCGCCGCGTGTTTTTTCTTTCGCATCATAATTTAGAGGATGTCCAACAATGCCTTGACATGGAACTCCCAAATGCGGACGTCATCTGGAGTCCGGTGAATCGGCACTCGATCCTGCGCGCCATGAACGTCACACTTCCGAATATCCGTGAGGGCAGCCTCAAGCTTGCCTGCGTCGCCCGGCTCAATGTGCATGCAAAAGGCCAGGATGTGCTCCTCAAGACTTTAGCCCTAAAAAAGTGGAAAGCGCGCGATGTGTCGCTGACACTATTTGGAGAAGGTCCTCATCGGCAGGTGTTGCATAATCTGGCCCGATATCTAGGCCTCGAACGCGTGTCGTTCGCCGGACAGGTCGACGACATTCTTTCGGTATGGGACAGGCACAACCTCGGGGTCCTTGCTTCCCGCTACGAGGGTCTTCCTTTGGCAGTCATGGAGGCAATGATGCTTGGCCGGCCCAATGTGGTGACGCGAGCAGGTGGCAACTCTGAAGTCGTGGAGGACAATCAAACAGGTTTTATCGCGAACGCGGTCACGGTAGAAGCGTTCGACGAGGCACTCGAGCGCGCGTGGCAGCGGCGAAGTGAACTCTCCTCGATGGGAGTCCTCGCTGCCCGGAGAATTCGTGAACTCACGCCCGAAGACCCCTGTCTTGAATTCACCGAGAGGCTGCTGGTCGTCCTTTCCTAGTCTTCCCTTTTCAAATGAGCGATAAGGTGGTCATCCTCATTTTCGCCCACAAGCCCATGCCGGAGTGGTATGAGGCAACCAGTCTCGAACAGTGCTTCCGAGTTCTCGGCCGCCACCCTATCCGAATGGTTTGTCCCATCGGCCTCGACGTTTCCGCTTACCGGCGCATCGCGCCCGCCCTTAAGGTCGATTTCATTCCGCCGCATTCGCTGGCAAGCCTCCGCGCCTACAACCGGCTGAAGATTTTGCCATGGCTGTATCGGCGTTATGCAGACTATGAATTTATTCTTACCTACGAGCTTGATGCGTTTGTTTTTCGCGATGAACTGCTCGACTGGTGCGAGCAGGGCTGGGATTACATCGGGGCGCCTTGGTTCGAGGGCTATGCCTATGCCCGTCCCGATGCCGCGCCGATAGGCGTGGGAAACGCAGGATTTTCCCTCCGCCGCATCAGCACCATGCTGCGGGTGATGCGCTCCTGGAAAGCAATCCGTCCGCCGATTGAGGTGTTCTCGCAGTGGCGGCGCCGCACCGATACGTTGCCGAGAGGACTCTGGGGGTTACTGGGTAACCTGACTTGGAGAAACTGCTTCCATCATTACCTTAATCGGTTCAGTGAGAATGAGGATATTTTCTGGGCTTGCGCCGGCGATAGAATCGCAGGCTTCCGGGTTGCTCCCTACCATGTTGCCCGCCATTTTTCTTTCGAGTACAACCCGGAGCGGTTGTTTCTTGAGTGTGGCAGTAAGCTGCCGTTTGGCTGCCACAAGTGGATGGAGTGCCAGCCCGGTTTCTGGAAACCGCTTATCGAGGCTGAGGGGTACCGTTGGCTGGCTGGGGGGGGCAACGCCGCTGAAAATGTTGAAGCGGATGCCTCCCCGGTGGCGTAATAGCCGGAGCTGGATTGCTCAGGCGTCATCCCACTATAGTTTTTACTTTGAGCAGATCAACGGCCAGAACAACTTCGCGATAGTTCCCAAATTGGGTTAGCGTGAGCGTTTAATTTGAACACCGGCTTTGTTTGAGAAATGATTTGTATTCTCACCGAAAATGAACTGGCGCGAAACCATGGCACGGGCGCTCAAATTCTTCAAATGGTTGAAGGTTCCGCATTCCATCATTTTCATTGGCACATCGGACACGGGAGAAAAAGCGAAGTGCGCGAATCCTTGCTGCTGGATGATTGGCGGCTGCGAAACGTCTTCGGATTGGGGGGAATCGTTCGACGCTTGAGGCGTTTCACCGGGTCGACGTGGTGGCGCGGCACCCAGGTTAACACGTCTTTGTTTCGGTCTTATTTGAGGCTGCATGGTTTGAAATTCAACGTGGCCTACGTGGTTGTCGGACGGGAAAGCGACGCCGCCCGGGCGTTGTCCATCGTCAAAACTCTGCGCGTGCCTTACGTCCTTCACATGATGGACATAATGGAAAGTGACGGATTGAAAAAAGAAACGATGCCCGCAATCGGCGAGTTGTTGGCGGGCGCAAGCAAAGTGATTTCTTTGCTGCCGAGCATCACGCGCGAGATGCAGAAATTTATTAGCGCGCCGATTCAGGAGATACCTATTGGACAAAAAATCACGTCTTGGACGGCGAGGGAATTTTCGCATGACCAACCGATCCGTCTTGCGATGGTTGGCCGGCCATACGCCGCAGGGTGTGAATTACTTGCTGATGCGTGGGAGACTGTGAAGCGTTCGCAGCGCAGGATCGAACTGGTTTATTACGGCGCACAGTACAAGGACATGTCCAGGAAATTAAAGCAGGTGTGCCACAACGGCGGATATTTCAGCGACGACGAAGCTTACCGGAAGATTCTGGCTGAAGCTCACCTGGCATTTTTGAGCGGACCGAACGCAAATGATATGTTTGGCAAGTGGTCGTTTCCGTCTCGCACGGTTGATTACTTGATGGCCGGGCTGCCGATATTGGCGTGTGTCGCGAATGGGAGTTCCACGGAAGAGATTCTCAGGCCAATTTCGCCAGAGGGCGTTGCATTTACTCGAAACGGGCCGGAGATATGCGATGCGATCAACCGGTTTACTGCCGACAAACAATCCTGGCTTGCAGCGAGTCGAGCCGTGCGTTCTTTCGCGGAAAGGACAATGTCCCTTGATACAGTCCGAAAGAGGGTGTTGGACGCCCTGGATGCTGCAGCGCGAAAGCCTGTAACGCGAATCGGTGGAACCGAAAGCATTACCAGCGCTGTCGTGACATAAAATCTAACGTGAGTCCGCTGGTCAGTATTATCATTTGCACAACGGCCAAGGATTTTCCCCGGGTCCTCAAATTATTATCATGAATTTCGCTGCGCTCGCCTTGAGAATATCCAACGCTACTGAACGATTTCCTCATTTTCACAAGATGGCGAGAAGGTTGTACTGTGCCTTTCGCCCGGGCATTCGTTTTCAAACGGAAGCTGTCTTCAAAGATTATGAAGACATTTTTGTGCTGAAAATTGGCGCGTACGACGGCATCGACTCTCTTGCTACTCTACTGCTTACTGACGCACGATATCGTGGGCTTTTGGTCGATCCGATTCCAATGTCCGCCGCAAAGCTCAGGGCGAATTATGGAACGTGCGGACGTTTTACGATTGTGCAAGCTGCAGTAGCGGCGTCGTCGGATACGGCAAACATGTATTACGTGGACGAGAGCGCTTTAAAACTGATCGAGGCTGCCAATCCGGCTGCCTATTGGCTGCGAGCCGTGGCCAGCTTGGACCGACTTCATGTGCTCAAACATCTTGCGCCTGAGATGCATGCGGCAGTGAAGGAAACTCCTGTAGAGTGCTTAACCGTGAATGCGTTACTGTCCCGTAATAACATTCAGAAGATTGATCTCCTGCACAATTGATGCTGAAGGATTTGACTATGTCATTTTGCGCCAATTCGATTTCACTACTCTTCACCCGCGCATCGTGCTTTTTGAACACAAGCATCTGACTAACCAAGATCGCCGGGCTGCCAAAACCATGATGGAACTTGCCGGTTATAAGGTCGAGGAAATGGAAACGGATTTTTTCGCCTTAGCAGAGCTATGATTAGATACTGAACGGATTTGATTTTATAGACCGACGGCGCGAACCGCCGCTTCGAGTTCCACAAACGCAGTCAGCCTTTCCTCCGCGTGCACAACGAAACGCTTTCCGTCGCTGCGATACGCGTCTCCAATCCAGATCGCTATCCACCCGGGAAGTACGACTTTCGCTCAAAGACCAAGTCGCAGCGTCAGCTAAAATCTCAAGGCTTCCGCCACAAATATAAAGCTGAATCATAAAGCTGAACTCGCTCGGCACTCGTGCAAGGTCCTTCAGGCCGCCGAAAGCGTTCTCCAGGATTTCCCATGCTTCGCGTGGCCGTTTGAGCAAGCCAAAGCGATACACCTGTAAAAAACGTTAGGAATGTTGGCTGCTCTCTAGCGTTTCTAACGTTCCTAACATTCTTTCGGGCGTGTTACGGTGTTACGCTTCAAAAGCGGCAACGCTATCAGCTTCATCAAATCGGCAAGCGTAACGGGGCGGAGGCGAAGAGTCGGTGTATACCGCCCATCAGCGCTTGTCGTGAGCGTTGGAATCAAGCCACGAAGGCGAGCACATCATCAAACGTCGACGTACGGAAGAGAACAATGCACTCCTATATTTGAACAATGCATCAAACGAAAAGATCAGGTACGTTCCATGACAGTAATCGTCTCGAACATTGCTACAGGTTTGTAGCGTGTCCGGATATAATTGTCGAGCAGAAGCACCCCACTGCTGATGGCGCTACTGTTTGGTTCTATAACGTTGTCCCACTCGGTTTCTAAGACGACATAGCGAGGTTTCACGGTTTCCAGCTCTATAATTATTTCGCGTTGGATCTTCTCGCTCGTTTGCACGCCCGGATCGAACTGATACCATTTAGTCGCTGGTCGTAGCTTCGCGGCAAAATAAAATGCGATATCATTTACGAAAATTTTGTCATGACGTCCAAGGCCGACAAATATCGGTTCGTTCTCCCGCATGTGCTTTTGCAGGTATTCAATTGCTGCGATACGGCTTGAGTTCAGCGTGAAGCAGGAGATACGTTCTAAGCCTGACGATGGGTGACAAGTGCCAGCGCTGGGATCTACCGCTGGCGTAGAAGATTGGCTGCTAATAAGCCAGGAGAGGTTTTGATGCAGGGTGCCGCATACCCTGCGGAAGGCGACCGTAGTTGATGACAACAAAATCAATGTGGTGATACCGGTCAGTATCAGAAATGGGGCTTTCTTTCGCTCTGCTGACGTATCACAAACAACGAAAAACAATAATATGGCAGGAACAATCGCCAGGGCCAGGCCAAGCGGGCCGATTCGAACGAAACCTTTAAGCGAAAGAATGACAGAGACAGTACATAGAAGGATTATGGGCCAAGTCCGTTTGCCTAGTAATTTGGACAGTACCAGATCGTGATTCGTAGGATGCTGATCAGAGCGGTCGCGAGCGACTAGGTAAAAAGCAGCGCTCGCCCACGCAAAGGGAAGGAAATAGATTATGAGGACGGGGATGGTGGAGAGACTAGGCCTTGGAAAAGGAAGCCTGCGCGTGTGCGGATATGTATGCCAAGTCAAGGAGACGAAGTTGAACCAGAAATCACTTACCGCGCCAGCGGCCCAATATAGAAGGGCAAGAGGCACCAGAATCACTGCGGCTCCTCCGACGTAGGTGATAATCGCTAAAGTGTTACTCCGGCGGTTACGACCTTCGCGGGAATGGAGCAGCAAGAAAGCACCTAAGGCCAATGTTTCCGCCACAAAGCAGTAGAAACCTACGTCGTAACGGAACAGCGCGACGAGAGCGGTCGCTACTCCAGCACATGCTAACCGAAAATGCGAGTGCTGGCCGTCAAACCCCGGCAGCAGTAAGGCGACGCTGACAAGCGTAAACAGAAGAGCCGGGAAAACATTACAACCAGGGAATCCCAGAAACACCAGCCAGACAAGGCACACTAGTAAAGCAAGATAGGATAGAAACCGGAACATTAGGCGAAAAGCCATGTACGCGATCAACATGGCCGTCGCCGTCCGCACAAACGCATCCCACACACGTTCTACCAGTACTGCCGGCGAGAATATTTTAAATAAGAATGCGAGAACGAAGAATTGAGCTGGGCCGTAATTGGTATAGAAATCTCGATGAGGAAATGCTCCATTTGCAACACGATTGCCTCCTTCTAGGATTAAACCTTCGTCGTAGACATTGATTGCCCGGCTGGTCCCAAGAACTACGAATAGGAACATGCAAGTAAACAGCAATAGCCACATTAGTACCCTGAGAGGCGTGGCGAAATTCATGTGGGTATCCAATAAAGCAGGGTTTGAGGGACACACAATCAGTCGCCGTGCAAATGTGGAAGTTAATCAATACTTCCGGGGCGACTCCGAGCTTCATCATAAACGCGAATCACGGAATCATGTGAGCGGGAGAAAAACTTGGTGCAATATCGGTGCCGCAGAGGGTTATTACGCCTGTGGCTTTGCTGCAGCAATGCCTTCAGTTCAGGTTACAGCATTCGAAGCAGTGGTGAGGGGGCGCTATCTCCTCCAGCGGACAGTTGATAGGAACGGCCTCAGTGGACGCGTAATCGTGAAGGGACTCTGTGACTCGGACGAACTCGATATTTGTTTAAGCGCAGCAAGAGGTTCGGTACTCGTCGTTTGCGACGCAGAGGGTTATGAATACGAACTTTTGGATCCCGAACGTGTTATGCGGTTGGGCAGAGCTGCAATACTAGTCGAAGTGCATGATTTTGCGATGGACGGGCTGTCGGAATTGTTGAAGCAGCGCTTTTCTAAGTCGCACATCATTGAAGAAGTT
>Ga0066709_100005430_pt1 | contig 10490 bp, 8 predicted proteins | sample GraSoiAngelo_158_FD_79665 | JGI IMG/M metagenome (GOLD analysis project Ga0066709, IMG submission 79665) | Grasslands soil microbial communities from the Angelo Coastal Reserve, California, USA - 14_1009_16_30cm | ecosystem: Environmental > Terrestrial > Soil > Grasslands | place: USA... | reverse complement strand
GGCCTAGAAAGAGGCCGCTGACAAGCGGCGCATCCGCAAAATCCCAAGCATGCGGATGAACCGGATTGAGCCGGCCGAACGCCGCAAAGAATTGTCCGCCTTTCAATTGCAGATTGAATGGCAGGTTCGTCGTTTGCATGAATGCTTCTTCGACTTCGACCTCGGTTTCATTGTCGTTGTCCAATTTGAAAACAATATTGGCGAAGCCTTCGAAGTACGGATCAACCGCTCCGTCGAGCGCGAGCTCGATGTTGCGGGCGTTGAATCCGCGTTGCTGCGGATCATGATCACCTACTTCAATGTGATCAAGATCGGTCGCGCTGGAATAAGCGAGCGCGAACAAGCCGTCGAAGGAAATATTCATGTAATTTTTGCCGCCGCCCGCAATCGTAATTGGTTGCGTCAACGAGGCGCCAGCACCGGTGCTTGAGATCGTTTCCGGTGTCGATGTTACGACCGAGGTGTCGGTGGTCGGAAAACTTCCCAGCGCTGGGGTGCCGCTTATAGCAGGCGCAGTTGTCGATGAAACAACTGAAGTGTCTTCAGTTGGAAAACGTGGCGGTGTACTCGCGCCGGGGGCGGGGGAATTTTCAGCGCCGGCAATGGGAGGAAGCTCGGGATTTTGTGGAAGCCCCGACTCACCCGTGAGGTTTGCCTTTTCCAACGCTGCTTGCTGATCTTTCACTTGCTCTTGCAACGCTTTCACGGTCTCGGTGAGGGATTGCACTTGCTGGCGCAGCGCTTCGACATCGGCCGCTGTCGCCGGCGTTGCATTTGAAACTGTCGGTGCCGGCGATGAACTGGCAACGGGCGCTGTTTCTTGCGCGGAAGCGGCCGCTACGGGAAAAATCGCTAGCATTGCTAAAATTATTTTTTTCATCCAAAACTCCTGACTTAGAAACTCGGGCGAAACCGCCCACTCAATTTGCGTTCGGCGAACGTTGATTCAGCGACGTAAGAAACGCGCTTAGCGTCGCTATCCGCCTGAGGCGGAAAGAATCAACGCTTCAGGAGTGCGCGGGCGGCGCGTGCTCGAAGATGCGCGCGCCGAGAAACGGCGATTCGACCCAATGCGAAGTCAACGCCGGAATTGTGGAAAAGTGAACGGACGGAACGGGTGCGCTGACCAATGGCGGATGAGCGGCATGATCGTAATTCCCCGAGGCGATCATTGTCGCTGCGCAATTATGCTCGACACGATTTGCATCCTTGTGGAGGCACTGGTGCAATTGCGGAGAAACACTCAGCGCGAGTGCCCAGACAAATGCTGCGAAAACGCAAATCGCAATAAACGCGCGTCCGTGATTTATCGAACCCGGGAAGGTGCTCATTGCCCCGCGAGCTTCTGACTGCGTCGCGTCTCACGCAAGAAATTTCTGGAAGATAGGCCTTCCCGCCTGTCAGGGCCAGCAGCCGGTTGGCTGTCGAGCAAACTCAAAGCGGCAGAAAATTGATTTACTCGCGATTCGAAAGCCGAAATTGATTGCAAAAGACCCGGCAACCGCTCAGGCTCCCCGGAATTATAGAAACACAAAGCTGTTCTCTCCATTTTCTCCCGCGCTCTTGGTTCTCAAAATCAGGCATTTTATTTCGAACCATTCAGCTCATGTTCTCCTGGCTAGTACTGGCCTGTGTCGAGACAGCATTTGCGACTTCTGTGGAATCACCTCCACTGTCGGAAGAACAAGACTCGGGGCCACCGCCTCCTCTTGGGATCAGCTCAAACCCTGGCGCCGTTAATCAAAAAACCGGAACGGGCCTGGCCGGTGAATGGCTCGGATTCCAAAAAGATTCGGGCGTCTTCCTTGGCGGCGTATGGGCGGGAGACACAAACTATTTGATCTCCGGCGGCCAACAGCCGGGTTCCTGGAGTTGGAATAGTTTGCTTATTCTCAGTCTCGGCCTGGATTCCGAGAAGCTCATTGGTTGGAAGGGCGGAAAATTCGGTATCGATTTTTTGCGATTCGATGGGGACCCAACAAATCAACGGGCTGGCAGCGTACAGGGATACAATTCATTGCCCGGCCCGCCGCCATTACACCGGTCGGAACTTTATCAATTGTGGTGGCGGCAGGAGCTCTTCGACGGAAAGCTCATCGTCCGCGTCGGAAAAATGGTGCCAACGGCTGATTTCAATAATGTTCTGCGCCCCGTTCCAACACAGGACCAATCCCTTTTCATTCCCTCAGTGTCCGGTCTCCTTTTCACGCCTGTTTTTGTAAATCCCACACTGCTTGGCGTCATGCCTGGATATTACAACTCCGCCTGCGGAGTAACGACCACGTTTGCGCCGACGAATAATTTCTATCTTTCCTACGGGGTGTATGACGGAAATATCGCCAATGGCACGCAAACCGGGACGAGGGGCCCGGAGTTTAATGGCTATTATTTCAATATTGGGGAGGCTGGCGCGGCTTGGGAGATCGGTAGCGACAGTTTGCCGCGCTCATTCGGCGTCGGCGTGTGGCATCAATCCGGGCAAATGCACGCGACGGATGTAACCGGAAAGGATGTAACCGAATCTGGTGCGACAGGTGTCTATCTCTTCGGCTCGCAGCGAATCTGGCTTCGTCATCCGGGGAGGGACAACAGCGGCATCACGGGTTTTTTCCAATTTGGCACTAACGACTCGGAAACGCTCCCTGTGAATCAATATTTCGGATCCGGCCTGACAGCGTTCGGCCTGGTGCCGGGAAGATCGCAGGATTCTGCCGGCGCCGGCATGGCGTGCTCCTGGCTCAACCGAAATACTTTCCAACGCAATAGTGAATTGATGTTTCAAGTTTACTATCAGGCTCATATTATCGCCGCCACGTATGTCGAACCTGCGATCAGCTACATCCCGACGCCGGGGGCCAATCCCAATCTTGATGCCGCGTGGGCAACCACATTGCGAGTTACCATTCTCTTTTAATTCGAACGCGAACCGCAAATTCAGCAACCTCTCAGAAAACAAATCATGAGCACGCCAGCCTTCATCGTCGCCACTGTCAAGCTTCGCCCCGGGATGGATTCCCAATTCACCGCCTGGAAGGCGCACAACGATCTTGTCATCGGAAAATTTCCCGGCTTCGTCAGCAGCGACATCATTCCGCCAACGCGACCCGACAGCAACGAATGGACGATCATCCTGAATTTTCGATCCAACGAGGACCTCGTTGTCTGGCAGAAATCCAAGGAACGAGCGGAAATCATTGCCGAAGGAGTTCCGCTTTTTGAAGGCGGCAACTTCCGCGAAGTCGTGCAAATCCGGGAGAGCGGAGATCGTCCCGACAGTGATGTCACCGAGGTGATTTTTTCCAAGATCAAACCCGGCAAGGAGGATACCTATCGGGAGTGGGCGGCCCGCATGCAATCCGCCCAGGCCAAATATCCTGGGTACAAAGGCACCTACCTCCAGCCGCCGGACGAAAAGGGAGGATTTTGGACGACTATTATGCGCTTCGACTCCGCCTCGCACCTTGAGGGATGGATGAACGCTCCGGAACGTAAGGAGATGTTGAACGAGTCCAAAGCTTTTATCGAACACGAGCAGCTCACGCGCCTGGCCACGTCGTTTCCCGGATGGTTCCCGACAGATCCAAAAACTGGTCAAGGCCCGCCGAAATACAAAGCTGGTATGCTGGTGCTGCTGGGGCTTTTTCCTATTGTGATGCTCGAAGCCCGATTCCTCAATCCACAGATTGCGGGCCTGAATCCTTCACTGGCCATGTTCATTGGCAATGTCCTCAGTTGCGCAGCGACGACATATCTGACCATGCCGTTGTTCGTCAAGGCGCTGAAGTGGTGGATCTTGCCAGAGCCGGATGCGCCGAAAAGCGTGCATTGGAAAGGGGCGCTCCTTGTCGTTGCGCTTTACGTGGTATCGGTTGCAATTTTTTGGAAATTTATGTGATATACGAGCGCGCCGCGCATCCGTCTGTTCCCCTTCTTCGAGAAAACAACACCACCCCCATTCCCCCCAGGAACAAACCCGCACAAACCCACAACCAGCAACAAACTACATGAGCACACCAAATCCCGACGACGAAAAATTCCTGCGCCGAGCCGTCGAGACATCGCGGCGCGCATTGCCGTAGTGAAAAGGATGACTCATGAAGGGAGAAAATTCATTTTCGCGCCGCGGCTTCGTGAAGGGCACCGCTGCGGCAGCCGGCGGCCTGTTACTTGGCCGCAGCGGCCGTGCGGAGACTCCGAAAGGCGCGCCCATGGACATTGACGCGCTGAAGAAAGCCTGCAAAGGCGTCGTCGCCGCGCAAGGCGATGCGAACTTTACCGAATTGATCCACGGCAACCTGTGGAATCGGTTGATTCCCAGCCGCGCGCCGCAGGTCTTAATCCGGGTCAAGGACGAGCAGGATGTCATCGCCGCGATTCATTTCGCGCGAGAAAACAAATGGAAGGTCGTGGTCCGCGGCGGCGGTCACAATTGGTGCCAGCCCACGCTGCGGAATAGCGGCTTGCTCATCGACCTGAGCGAACTGAACAAGGTCATCTCGATCGATGTGGGGGCCCGCAAGGCAGTCGTGCAGCCGGTCATCAGCAACCGAGACATTCAAAAGGTTCTCAACGCCAAAGGCCTCGCCTATCCCAGCGGCCACTGCCCGCAGGTCAAGCTGAGCGGCTATCTCCTCGGCGGCGGGATGGCATGGAACCAGGGCGTCTGGGGCTCGGGCACGGAAAGCATCGAGGCCATCGAGCTCGTGACGGCGGAGGGAAAACTCATCACGGCGAGCAAGGACGAGCATGCGGAATATTTCTGGGCGGCGCGCGGATCGGGTTCCGGATTCTTCGGCGTCGTCACGCGATACCATCTCAAGCTGCATCCGCTGCCCAGGGCGATCCACGGCAGCACCTATTATTATTCCATGGACGACGCCGCAGCGGTCGGGGGCTGGCTCGGGGAAAACGCCGCGAAAATTTCGCCCGCCGCCGAACTCAGCCTCTTCCTGCGCGAAGCTCCCACGGATCTCAAGGAAAAGACCGCCGCGCAAGGCGGCAAGGTCGCCATGGTGACAGCAACGGCTTTCACGGATTCCCCGGAGGAGGCGAAGACGATGCTGAAGCCGCTGGAAGACTGCCCCCTCCTGTCCCGATGCCTCTCGCGTTCGTTCGCCACTCCGCTCGTTTTCGAGCAAATGTTCGATGCGTCGGGAGCGCTCTGGCCCGAGGGGCTGCGTAATCGCGTCGAGGCCACTTTTTCAAATACCTCGCCAGGTGAGCTCACGAAGGCGGTGGCCGCTCACATGACGAGATGCCCGTCTCCGATCACCGTCGTTCTCTTCGTTATTTTCACCGGCCCGAACGTTCCGGCCGCTCATCCGGACGCAGCTTATTCCATGAGCTCGCGGGTTTACGGCGGACCGTGGACGATGTGGAAGGACGCTGCAGATGACGCGGCGAACAGCCAGTGGCATGACGAATGCACCGCGCTGCTCAGGCCCTTCAACATCGGCTATTACGTCGGTGAATCGGACACCGTCCACACGCCGTCAAATGCGGTGCAATCCCTGTCGCCGGAAAACTGGAAACGGCTGGCCGACCTGCGCGACAAATACGATCCGGACGGCGTGTTCTTCAGCTATTTCGACGGTCTCCTCGATCCAAAGCCGTCATGATTCAGCGATTTCCATTCCGCGTCTCTGCAGGAGCGTTGATCGCGGCGGGCGTCGCGCCGATGGCCTTCGCGTCTTCGCGCTTTACGCGCTATCGGTTGCGATCTTTTGAAATTCATGTAATACAAACGAAAGGCGGCGTTCGTCCGCTCCCTCTCTTCTAGAAAAAAGACAGAAGCGCTCGCATCTGCTTTTTTCCATCTAGAGCAAACCCACACAAACCCACGAACAATAGAAAGAAAACAAACACATGAGCACAACAGATATTGAAAGCGACGAGTATAAGAAACAATTCGCCCACGAGGCGACCCGGCTAGCCATCGAGTCCGTCGAGAAAGGATGGGGCGGACCGTTCGGAGCCGTCGTTGTTAAGGACGGCAAGATCATCGGCCGGGGCCAGAACCGGGTCCTTATCACCGGAATTCCGATTTATCACGCCGAGGTGACAGCCATCATGGACGCCTGCGCCCGTCTCAATCCGAAATACCTTATGGGCTCGGATTATTATGAAGGGGTGTTGGAGATGATTCCCCGGCCCGCAGGCTCTCCTGACCCGGTTCCGGAAAGGGCGAAGATGCTCAAAGGCTGCGATATTTACATCAACGGAGCTCCGTGTCCGATGTGCATGAGCGCGATCTATTGGGCGCGGATTGATCGGGTGTATTTCGGCACAAGATTGTCGGATACGAGCAAGATCGGCTTTGACGACGAGTTTCAATACACCGATTTCAAACTCCCATGGGAGGAGAGAAAAGCGATCAAATGCTTTCCCGATTTTGAACGGGAATACGCCCTGAAATCCTGCGAGGCCTGGCAAAACAAGAAGGACCGGCACCCTTACTAAGATAAACTGAGTACAACGATGCCAGAGATCACGATCGAGCTGAACGAAGGACGGTCCATTGAACAGAAGCGCGCACTGTGCAAGGGGATCACCCAGGTCGTGGTCGAGACCTGCAAAGTGCCGGCCGACCGGGTGGTCATTACCATTCACGAATCCGAACTGGTGAACAAGTCCGTGGGGGGCGTGCTCTTCGCCGACCACGTCCCCACGGCGTAACTGTCACGATCCAAACCATCGCGCTACTGACCAAGGCCGTGGGTAATATGGTGGAGGGAGCCGCCTTCACGAAATCCTTGTAACCACGAGACGCTACAGCCGCTCGAGCCGATCACGCGGGGGCACCACATGGGGGAAACGGATTTGCTCGCTTCGCCGATGCGCCGCTGATCGCAAGACAAAGTTGACTCGGTTAAGACAAAAAGCCTGTCAGCGGGCTGGTCGCCGCGGCTGCGCTCAACTTTTCAGCCAATCCGATTTCGCGGGCTTCGCGCCCAGCTTCAATTGCCTTTTTAAATGCCTTGGCCATGCGAACGGGATCGGACGCGATAGCGATCGCGGTGTTGACGAGCACCGCATCGGCGCCCATCTCCATCGCCTCCGCCGCCTGACTCGGCGCGCCGAGCCCCGCATCGACAACCACGGGCACTGTGGCCTGTTCGATGATGATCTCGATCTGTGGACGCGTTTCGATTCCGCGATTGCTGCCAATTGGCGAACCGAGCGGCATCACGGTGGCGGTGCCCACATCCTGCAATCGCTTCGCCAGCACCGGATCAGCATTGATGTAGGGAAGAACCGTAAATCCCTCTTTCACCAGAATTTCTGCGGCCGCCAACGTTTCGACCGGATCGGGAAGCAAATAGCGCGGATCAGGATGGATCTCGAGCTTGATCCATGTCGGCAAACCTGCGGCTGCAGCCAGTCGCGCGAGTCGAACCGCTTCGGTCGCATTGCGCGCGCCGCTCGTGTTCGGCAAAAGAAGAAAGCGTTTCGGATCGATAAAATCGAGAATGTTGGCAAACGGATCGTGTTTTCCGGAGAGGTCAGCACGGCGCAGCGCCACAGTCACAAGCTCCGTTCCGCTTGCGATCAGCGCGTCGCGCATCAGCTCGTTCGACGCGAATTTTCCCGTGCCAACGAGTAGGCGCGAGGTGAACTCGCGATCAGCGATCTTCAGTTTCGAAGGCTTGTCCGCCATTGTCAGAAACAATAAACGATTTCACGCGAACGTGCGAGTGTCGATCTCCGGGGAGCACCGGCTGCCAGCCTGTTGTTCGCGGCAGCTTGCCGCGAACTTGCTTGTGCGATTTTGAGTGTTTGCGTTGCTAAATGCATTCGGCCAGCGGCCGAATGCTACAGGCTAGCAGCCTGTGCTCCCCAGACGCAGAACGCGCCGCGCCACTTTCTGGTTGTACGAAGTAACTAATCACGCCACATTCTCCTCCCGTGACGAAGTTCGATCTCCGCCGTGAAGATTGCGTGAAAGGAATGGCGCGGCTCCCAAATGAACATGTCGATCTTGTCGTGACCTCGCCGCCGTATAATCTCGGCGTCGATTATCGGAAATATTCCGACCGGCAAGATCGAGAATCGTATCTGCGCTGGTGCCGGAAATGGGCGGCACAAATTCGAAGAATTTTAAAGTCGAACGGCTCATTTTTTCTCAACATCGGTTCAGCACCATCCAACCCGATGCTGCCGCATGAATTCGCAATGGAGTTACGTGATCTGCTTGTTTTACAAAACACAATTCACTGGATCAAATCGATCGCGATCGAAGATCGACGTTGTAGCCGTCGCCCTGTGGGCGACCCGACACGCGCGCATGAAACACAACCGGGCGGCGCTTCCCACAGGGAAGCGGCTACAGCAGTTCGATCATATGGACATTTCAAACCAATCAGCTCGAAGCGATTTCTGAACGATTGTCATGAATATGTTTTCCATTTCACAAAAACGGGTCAGGTCGAAATCGATCGGCTAAAAATCGGAGTTCCTTACCAGGATAAAACCAACATTGCGCGTTGGTCGCATACGCGGGGAAGCGATTTGCGGTGCAGGGGAAACACATGGTTCATTCCTTACGAAACAATCCAGAGCCGCGCTAAAGAGCGGCCGCATCCGGCGACGTTTCCCGTGCAATTAGCGGAGTGGTGCATCAAACTGCATGGCGTTTCGCGTGTGCAGACGATGCTCGATCCGTTTCTCGGAATTGGAAATTCCGCCGTCGCCGCACAGAAATGCTGTGTAAAAAAATTCATCGGTTTCGAGATCGATGAGAACTATCTCGCGGAAGCAAAGCGGCGCTTGCGTCAACCGGCCTAAGACTCTGTCGAGAGTGCACTTTAAGCATCAGAAATATTCATCAACGAGCTCGATTTCTTCTTCAGGCTCCGATTTGTCTGTAGGCTTCGTAACGTTTTCGTCGTAAAAGAAAACGTTCGCGTTTTTCAACTCAGAAAAATACCGATCGTTGGCGACGAAATCTGGACCTCGAGAAGGCAACCAATTTTTCACATTCGCTTCGTACGCTAATAACCACATTTCACGCCTTAGGTCCTGTGACGTCATAAACGGCATGAGCTGGGCACCGAACTGAAACCCCGGCACAAGGCCCTTCGCGTGAGCGTCTAGCAATACTAGCGCTACTACGGAGTCCGCCATGGAAGCTGCTGCCATGGCACTCGCTCCCTCCAAAGGCCAGCCAAATACGATGGCTGCCCAAATTGCCCAAGCCACTTCGCTTCCGTGTCCTAACGGGGCATGTCGTTGAATGATTAGGTTAACACTTTCCGTGAAACCGTGCGTCGCTATTTGGAACCCTCTCAAAAAATATTTACCAACTTGATCAATTACGCGTTCCAAGCTGCCTGGTTCGTTGATGGCACAATGGATCAGGAAATCTTGGTACAAAGGCCAGTTAGCCTGCAGTATGTTCTCACCGCCGCTTTTGCGGATCGCATAAGTTAATACGGCTTCGTCAGGTGCTTGTCCGGCAAGATGAAAAGCCCTATCGATAAACCTGACCAGGTCCCATTGTTGGCCACGGATCGAGTGACGGAACTGATAACTGCGCAGTTCAGAAATCACTAAAGAGTCGGCCGGACAGGGCAGCTTCGTGATGGACGTTTTCGATGGATTAAGGGCAAGCTCGTACTGATTAAGCGCCTCTTGTAAATCAGCTAGCGCGCGCTCCGCGCTGGCACGATCTGGAAATGCAAACTCATAATCATCGATATACCGAAACGCATGTGTAGCGCCGCGTCCGACCATGATCTCGTCCACCTTCGCTAAAATAAGTTCTGCAATCAAAAATGAAGTGTCTGGCCCGATTGGAACGCCCAACGTTTGCCCGTCCTGCATGTCCCGAAGAAAACAGTCTAGTTCATTGCCGAGCAGCGAGTGTTTTCCGCGATTGGCTTTCGCCACTGGCTTTGTATGCAACGCCCAGGAAATCGAGTGTGTGTAAATCGAATGATAAAAACGGCTGACATCCGATCGGAGAATGTATCCAGCTGTACTTCTGATTCGGCTACGAAATCCAGGTAGATCATCGAAATCGTGCTTTCGTTCGATGGCCCTTCGACGATTCGGTGACGAAATGTCAGGCTGCGTCAATGAGATTGACGAACTTGATGCTGCCGCAACGATTGTCTGCTGGTTTTGGACAACGAAATCAGCAAACAGCCAAAAATTAATAGGATTGGGGATTCCTAGCTTGCGCCTGAGCGAGCCTGGTCTCGCTTGGTTATGGTTGGCTGGACGGCTTGCTGGGCATTTCGCAAATAATTGTCTGATCGATGATGCATGTGTCTTTGTCGAAAGCTTGCTGGCGTAAACAGACGTCTTAAAGGGCGGCGGGAGTCGCGTCGGAAAATATCCAGAGGCGAGCAGCTTCTTTAGCGTCAACATGGCTGCTTTGTCCGGCTAAGCATGCGTTGCTAATCGAACGGCGTTGAATGAAGAACCTGGAAGACTGCGAATGAGTACACTAGCCAGACCGGAATTTCTCGAGCGATTTGACCAAATTC
>Ga0066709_100005429_pt1 | contig 10490 bp, 10 predicted proteins | sample GraSoiAngelo_158_FD_79665 | JGI IMG/M metagenome (GOLD analysis project Ga0066709, IMG submission 79665) | Grasslands soil microbial communities from the Angelo Coastal Reserve, California, USA - 14_1009_16_30cm | ecosystem: Environmental > Terrestrial > Soil > Grasslands | place: USA... | reverse complement strand
GTGGCGCCCGCCGGCTGACTATCCGGTTGAGGATCACCTTCGCTTGGCGGAGGGCTCGGACCCCGGCTCGTGTCTTCGGGTAGCCGTCTGCCGGGATGGCGGTCCCTCTGTAGACAAGCGAAGTCGACACAACATCGGCGCCGCTTGGTTTCGGGGGCGGGCCCAACCGTCCGATTCGCTCGAGCTGGAAGGCGAGCGCCTTGATCGTAGGTCGAGAAACGAGGAAGTTCTTCAGTCCCGAACGGTTGCTGAACGGTCCATGCCGCCCCCAGCACAACGAGGCGTGCCGATCGCGCCGAATGACCAGGTCGTTGTTGAAGCTCGTGCCATCAGTGACGTAATAGGCGACGAGAGCGTTGGCCGTCGGGCAATGCGGCGGCGGCCACTTCGAGGTGCGCATGGCGCCCGCATCCATCGCTCCAAGCGACAACGCCAGAGCGACGAGCGCTAGTGCACAACGCCTCATGACTTCGAGTGTCTCGTTCCAGCGGCGATTTGTCTAATCCCGGCCGGCAGCTGAGCGCCGGGCGGGCGTACCGTGCTTCACTGAAACCCTGATGAGCGCCTGGACGAGCGACGAGCTCGAGAAGGTCGCGGCCGCAGACGAGCTGCAGCTCGCGTCTGTACGACCTGATGGGAAGCTGCGTAAGCCGGTGACGATCTGGGTCGTCCGCCTGGGCGACGACCTCTACGTCCGATCTGTGAACGGACGCGCTTCGCACTGGTTCCGCGGCACGGAGGACCGGCACGAAGGTCAGATCCGCGCCGGCGGCGTCGACAAGGACGTTCTCTTCGTCGAGACCGGCGACGACGTCAACGACGAGATCGAGGCTGCCTACCGCACGAAGTACGGGCACTACGGCGCCAGCTACGTCGACCCCATGTTCACTCCCGAAGCCCGAGCGGCGACGCTCGAGCTCGTGCCGCGCTGATCGTCGTCAGCGGTCGATCGTTCCCGCAGGATTGCCGGCAACCGTTTCGTCCGCGGGGACGTCGCGCGTAACGACGCTGCCTGCACCGACGACCGCGCGGGCGCCGATCGTCACCCCGGGGAGCACGATCGCGCCGCCCCCGAGCCAGGCGTCGTCGCCGACGACGATCGGCTTCGCCAGCTCGAGACCTCGGCGCCGCTCGGCGGAGTCGAGCGGATGCGTGGCCGTGTACAGGTGCACACCGGGCCCGAGTAGAACGTGGTCGCCGATCTCGATCGCCGCGCAGTCGAGGAAGACACAGTTCACGTTCGCGTAGAAGCGCACGCCGACGGAGATGTTGAAGCCGTAGTCGCAGTGGAACGGCGGCTCGACTATAGCGTCGTCCGCAAGCCGCCCGAAGAGTGCGGTCAGAGCCTGTCGGTCGCCGGTCGCGTTGTAGAGAGCGAGCAGCTGCCGCACGTGTTCGCGAGCTTCGACCAGCTCGGGATCGAGGGCGTCGTAGAGCTCCCCCGCCAGCATCTGCTCCCGAGCCGTCATGGGCGGATGACCCTGTCCGCCAGCGCCCGTGTCCGAGCGACGAGCTCTGCGTTAGGGAGGTCGCTCTCGTCAACGTGCCGAACCGCGTCTTCCTCGCGCCGGCCGCCGGCGATCTGGCGCTCGATCAGGCGGCGGCGCAGGACGTCACGCGGCGCATCGACGTACCAGACCTGGTCGAGCAGCCCACGCACCTCGCGCCACCAGGGCTGATCCAGCAGGAGGTAATTCCCTTCCGTGATCACGAGCCTCGACTCGGGACAGATCGGAATCGCGTCCGGGACCGTCGCTTCGGCAACGCGGTCGAAGTCCGGCCAGAGCAGGGTTGAAGGGGGCTCTTCCCGCAGCCGCCGCAACGATCCGGCGAAAGCCGCCGCATCGAACGTCCGCGGAGCGCCCTTCACCGAACGAAGCCCGAGCCGATCGAGCGTCTCGTTCGAAAGGTGAAAGCCGTCGAGCGGCGCGACGACAACGACCCCGGCGCCACACCGCTCGCCGACGGCAGCCGCCAGTGCTCCCGCAAGCGTCGACTTGCCGGCACCTGGCGGACCGGTGATGCCGAGCAGGAACCGCCCGCTCGACGCGTCGAGCGCCGCGAGTAGCTCGTCGGCAAGGCTTCGAACGACCGCGTCCGCGTCGCTCCCTCCTAAACGCTGCTCGACGCGGCCCAGAGATTGATGCCGCTGTCGGTTGCGTGCCTGTCGATCTCCGCCAGCTCGTCGTCCGTGAAGTCCATGCGCTCGAGCGCGGCCACGTTCGTCTCGAGCTGGTCGACGCTGCTTGCACCGGCGAGCGCCGAGGTGACCCGCGGGTCGCGCAAGGCCCACGCAAGCGCCATCTGGGCGAGGCTCTGCCCACGCGCGCTCGCGATCTCGTTCAGCGCCCGGATCTTCTCGAGCGCCTCGTCGGTGATCAGCTCCGGCGAGAGCGTCGCGGTGCGGCTCGCGCGCGAGCCCTCCGGGATCCCCTGCAGATACTTGTCCGTCAACATCCCCTGGGCGAGTGGCGAGAAGACGATGCAGCCGACGCCCTCCTCGGCGAGCACATCGAGCAACTCGGGCTCGATCCAGCGGTTGAGCATCGAGTACGACGGTTGGTGGATCAGCAGCGGCGTCCCGAGCTCGCGGAGGATACGGGCGGCCTCGCGGGTCTTGGCGGCGGAGTAGGAGGAGATGCCGACATAGAGCGCCTTGCCCTGGCGCACTGCCGTCTCCAGAGCGCCCATCGTCTCCTCGAGCGGGGTCTCGGGGTCGAAACGGTGCGAGTAGAAGATGTCGACGTATTCGAGCCCCATGCGCTGCAGGCTCTGGTCGAGGCTCGCCAGCAGGTACTTCCGCGAGCCCCGGTCGCCGTAGGGGCCGGGCCACATGTCGTAGCCGGCCTTCGTCGAGATCACCAGCTCGTCCCGGTAGCGGCCGAGATCGTGGGCGAGCATGCGCCCGAAGTTCTCCTCGGCCGAGCCGTATGGCGGTCCGTAGTTGTTGGCGAGGTCGAAGTGGGTGATCCCGAGGTCGAACGCGCGCCTGACGATCGCGCGGCCCGATTCGAACGGGAAATCGTCGCCGAAGTTGTTCCAGAGACCGAGCGACAGCTCGGGCAGCTGAAGTCCGCTACGGCCGGATCTCCGGTACTGCATCCGCTCGTAGCGATCGGGTGCTGCGAGGTAGCTCATCTGACGCTCCAGTTTTTCGCCGGGCTGGTCGGTGTCATGCATCCTCCTCGGGCAACTCCGCGGGCGGGCCCTCCTTGACGAGCGCCTGCTCGAGCTCGCCCCGCGTCGCGCCGGTCATGATCGCCACCGCCTCGGGCATTGTGTGGGTTTGCGGCGTCACGACCGCGACGCGCTTGCCGAGTCGCATGATCTGGATCCGGTCCGCGAGCTCGAACACATGGGGCATGTCGTGGCTGATCAGGACGACGGGCAGGCCGCGCTCGCGGACGCGGAGAATCAGGTCGATCACCTGGCGGGTCTCCTTGACGCCGAGCGCCGCCGTCGGCTCGTCCATGATCGCCACGCGTTGGGCCCATTTCGCCGCGCGGGCGACCGCGACCCCCTGTCGCTGACCACCGGAGAGGTTCTCGACGGGTTCCCCCATCGATTGGACGCCGATCTTGAGCTCCTGCAGGTGGCGCGCCGCCTCGCGGCGCATCGTCCGCTTCGCGAGCATGCGAAGAGCGAGCCCGAGCGGTCCCCGCCTCCGTGCCTCACGCCCCAGGAAGATGTTCGAGGCGATGTCGAGCGAGGGGGCGACCGCGAGATCCTGGTAGACGGTCTCGATGCCTGCGCTTCGCGCATCGCCGGGAGTGCGGAAACGGACGTGCTTCCCGTCGAGACGGATCTCTCCCTCGTCCGGCTGTAGGGCGCCCGAGAGCGCCTTGATCAACGTCGACTTGCCGGCGCCGTTGTCGCCGATCACGGCGACGATCTCATTCGGATAGAGCTCGAAATCGACTCCGTCGAGCGCGACGACCTGCCCGTACCGCTTGGCAAGCCCACGCGCTTCGAGGATGGGCTGTTGTGGCTCGCTCACAACCGCCTCCGGTGCGTGAGCTGGTCGACCGCAACCGCGAGGATCACGAGGATGCCCGTGACGAGGTACTGATAGATCACCTCGACGCCGATCAGCGTCAGGCCGTTGCGGAAGATGCCGACGATGACCGCTCCGATCAGTGTCCCGATCACCGTTCCGCGCCCACCGAACAGGCTCGTGCCACCGAGAACGACCGCTGTGATCGAGTCGAGGTTCTCGGTCGTCTGACCGGCGTTCGGATCACCGAGCTCGGTCCGCGAGACCAAGAGCCACGCCGCGATCCCGTACATCAGACCCGCGACCGTGTAGACGCTGAGCAGCACGCGCCAGGTCTTGATCCCGGTCAGCCGGGCGGCCTCGGCGTTGTCCCCCGTCGCATAGACGTGCCGGCCCCAAGCCGTTTGGGTGAGCGCGAACCAGGCTAAGCCGAAGAGGACGAACATCAGCACGACCCCGTAGGTGATCTCGGTATGGCCGACCGTAAACGTCCGGCCGAAGAAGAGCAGCTCGCTCGGCAGCGACGCCGCCCCCGACTTGCCGGGCGGGTACGTCAGGTCCTTCGAGACGATGTGGGTTAAGGCGAAGGCGATGTTGAGCGTGCCGAGCGTGACGATGAACGCCGGCAGCCTCACCCCCGTCACCAGCGCCCCGTTGAGAACGCCAAATGCGACGCAGGCGAGGATTCCGAGCGCGATCGCTGTCAGCGGGCTGAAGCCCTGGTCGATCGCGAACTTCGTCATCACGATCTGCCCGAACGCCATCACGGTCCCGACCGAGAGGTCGATCCCGGCCGTCAGGATCACGAGTGTCTGGCCGATCGCGAGCACGCCGACGACCATCACCTGCTGCAGCACGAGCGAGAGGTTGGGACCCTGCAAGAATCGGTCGCTCTTCAGCGTGAAGAACGCCATCGTCAGCAGCAGCGCGAGGAACGGCCCGACGGCGGGCGCCGCGAGGAAGCGGCGAATCCAGTCGAGCGGAGACCGGGCGCTCGGTGGCTGGGCTGAAGTTTCCGTTGCGTTCAACGTCGATCTCGTCCCTTGGAAGAGCCGATCCTAAGACGCCGGGGTCCAGCCGCGACCGGAGAGCGAGTAGCTGCGCTCCGGTCGCGGTGGGTGTGAGGGACCTACTTTTCTAGCCCCAGCAGTTTGCGAGGCCGTAGGCGACGGTCTTCGATCTGACGCCCACAAGCGCCTTCTTCGCGATCAAGTTCACGCCGGTGTCGGTGTAGCCGTGTGGCTTGATACCGGTCTTCGCGTACTTGACAACCGCTGCGACGCCCCGCGAGGCCATCAGCAGCGGGTACTGCTGCGAAGTCGCGTCGATCACTCCGGCCCTGACGTTTCGCACGCCCGCGCAACCGCCGTCGACGGAGACGATCGTCGTGGCGGCCTGCGTCTTGCCCGCGTTCTTCAACGCGGTCCAGGCGCCGGCGGCGCTGGGCTCGTTGATCGTGTAGACGACGTTGATGTTCGGGCTCTTCTGGAGACAGTTCTCCATCGCCGTCTGCGACGGTGCCGTCTGACCCTCGCCGTTTCCGACGCAGGCGATCTGGCTATTGCCGCTCTTGATCCCGAACCCCTTCAGGAAGCCGTTGTGTCGCAGGGCTCCCACCGACGACCCGGCGTGCTCGTCGAGCATCCCAATCGTCACTGTCTTGCCCTTCGTCGCTGCGCGGGCGTATTTGCCGATCAGGACTCCCGCGTTGAAGTTGTTCGTCGCGAAGAGGGCGTTCGTCGCGCTCTGCGGAACGGTGGGCGAGTCGAGAGCGATCACGACCACGCCTTTCTTCCGAGCCTTCGCGATCGCGGCGTTCTCAGCCTTCCCGTCCGCGACCGTGATCAGGATCCCCTTGACGCCGGCGGTCGTCATGTTCTCGATCGCCGCGATCTCACCCGCGTTGTCGGAGCTGCTCTTTCCGGCCGCGTAGATGAGACTTGCGCCGAGCCGCTTCGCCGCCTTCGTCGCTCCCGCGTGCATCTTGACGAAGAACGGATTGGTGGCGTCCTTCGTAATCAGACCGACCTTGATCTTTGCGCTCTTCGACCCTGTCGTGGCAGACGCGGCGGCGACGATGGCCGACGTGGCGACAACGACTGCGAGGAGCGCTACCGCGAGACCCAGCGTCCGCCTTGACGGACGTCTGAGCTGCCTCTGCGGATCGCGCATGTGATACCTCCCTTGCCCGTGGTTGTGGTACCGATAACACGTTTGCGGCGCAATAGTCAAGCTAAAGCTGGTTGGTTTACGAAGGTCTCAGCTGTAGTCTGTGGTACCGCTACCAAGGATTCGGAGTGCGTGCGAACTCAGCCGACGTGACGATCAAGGACGTCGCCTCCCTCGCCGGCGTCTCGCCGATGACGGTGTCGAGGGTGATCAACGAGAGCGATCGCGTCAGCCCGGAGACGCAGCGCCGCGTGCAGAAGGCGATCGCCGAGCTCGGCTACATACCGAGCCGGCTTGCGCGTGGCCTGAGCGCCCGCCGAACGGGAACGCTCGCCGTGATCGTGCCCGACGTCGCCAACCCGTTCTTCACGATGGTCGTTCGCGCGGCCGAGGAAGTCGCGCGACGGTCCGCCTACCGCGTCATCCTCTGCGACACCCGCGCCGACCTCGCGGTCGAGCGCGACGTGATCGAGGAGTTGATTGCTCACCGAGTCGAGGGCATCGCGATTGCGCCCGTCAGCGACCGGTCGAAGCCGCACCTGGCGCGCCTGGCCAGGTTCGGCGTCCCGTTCGTGCTGATCGACCGGACGGTCGCCGGAGTCGACTGCGACGCGGTCGTCGGCGACAGCGTCGGCGGCGCACAGCGGCTCGTCGAACATCTGATCGGGCTCGGCCACCGGCGCATCGGGCTGATCGTCGAGAAAGACGAGGTCTCGAGCGCACGCGAGCGCCGTCAGGGGTACGAGGCGGCCCTGAAAACCGCTGGGCTGCCACTCGATCCGGCGCTCATCGAGGAAGACACTCCCGATCCCGACGGCGGGTTCAAAGCCATGAGCCGTCTCCTCGCGACCGATGCTCGCCCGTCAGCGGTATTCGCGGTCAACAACCTCGTCGCGCTCGGGGCGATCGAAGCCGTGCGGAGCGCCGGCCTCGAGGTTCCGGACGACGTCGCGCTCGTCTGCTTCGACGACATCGAGCTCGCGTCGCGGCTCTATCCGTTTCTGACCGCGCTGGAGCAGCCGGCTGAGACGTTCGGGACGCTCGGGACACAGCTGCTGCTCGAGCGCATCCAGGGCCGCGGGCCGGCCCGCGACCACGTCGTCGTCCTCCCGGGTCAGTTGACCGTCCGCAGGTCGTGCGGTGCCCAGGCAGTCGGGGCCGCTTGACCGTCTACGGTGGCATCGAGGCCGGTGGGTCGAAATGGGAATGCGCGATCGGCACGGGCCCCGACGACCTCCGAGCGACCACGACGCTGCCGACGACGACGCCCGTCGAGACGATCGACCGCGCGGTTGCCTTCTTCGAGCGCGAAGGGCCGGTCGACGCGATCGGGATCGGCTCGTTCGGGCCCCTCGACGGCGATCCGGCCTCGCCGACCTGGGGGTACATCACGACGACGCCGAAGCCCGGCTGGGCGCAGACCGACTTCGGGCCGGAGATCAAGCGCCGCCTCGGCGTGCCGGTCGCGTTCGACACGGACGTCAACGCCGCGGCGCTCGGAGAGCACCGCTGGGGGGCGGCACAGGGGCTCGACACCTCCTGCTACATCACGGTGGGCACCGGCATCGGCGGCGGCGGCATGGTCGAGGGCAGGCTCCTGCACGGACTGATGCACCCGGAATTCGGGCACATGCGAATCCCGCACGATCGAGAGCTGGACCCGTTTCCGGGCGTCTGTCCCTACCACGGAGACTGCTGGGAAGGCCTGGCGTCCGGCCGAGCGATCGAGGCGCGCTGGGGAAAGCCCTCGGCCGAGCTCGAGGACGAGCGGGCTTGGGACCTCGAGGCCCGGTATCTCGCGCTCGGGATCGTCTGCGTCATCTGCGTCCTTTCTCCCGAACGGGTCGTGATCGGCGGCGGCGTCATGAACCGGCCAGGGCTGCTGGGGCTCGTCCGCAATGAAGTCGTGGGGCTGATGAACGGGTACCTCGCCGCGCCCGTGCTCGGCGATGGGATCTCGGGCTTCGTCACGGCCCCGGCTCTCGGGCCGCGAGCCGGGGTGCTGGGCGCTCTTGCGCTTGCTGCGTCCGCCTAGCCCGCGTTCGACACATCACTAGACCAAGTCGAGTCACTCTTGCGAGCGATGCGCGAAGAGCCGTCGACCGCATCAATGAGGTCAGGATGCACCTCGCGCCGCCGCCGTCACCCGGCTCGCGCATCCAGGAGCTGGGCGACACACTCGTCGTTCGGTTCCGGCCCCGCCGGTCCTGGGGCGACATCGTCTTCCTCACCTTCTGGCTGACCGGTTGGACGTTCGGCGGGATCGCAGCTGTGTACGGGTTGACACAAGCCGGCTGGGGCGGCCGCGCATTTCTCCTCCTCTGGCTTTGCGGCTGGCTGTTCGGGGAGGTCTTCGCGGCGAAGCAGATCTCTTGGCAGCTCGTCGGTCGCGAGCTCCTGCTTGTGACACCGAACCAGCTCGAGATCCGGAAGGAGATCGGCCGTTTCGCGCACGCGCGGCGGCTTCATGTGCTCTCGGTCGTCGACGTGCGGGCGCAACTGGTTCCGACTGACGAAGAAGAGAAGCCGCGACGCGACTACCGCCTCGCGATCGTGACGCGCGACGACACGGTCTACGTCGGCGAGGGAATGGGCGAGCGCGAGGCGGAGTACACGGCTTCGGTGGTGGAGTCCCGCGTCCGCCCGCGCCCTCGTTGGAACGACGAGACGCCGGAGTTCGGCTTCGCGGCCCCGCCCGAGGCGATGGTTCCCGATCAATCGCCGACTCCCGAGCTTCCGGTGGTGCGCGGTTTCGCGTGGAAGTGGGTGCTGCCGCGCATCGTTCCGGCGCTTGTCGGCGCGACCCTGATCGCGTTCGTCGCGCTGACACTCCTGCCGCCGCTCCGCCACCAGCCCGACGTGCCGCGGGTTGCGCTGCCGGCTCCGGCGCCTACGATCGCGCCTCCGGCTGCTCCCCCGCCCGCGCGGAAACCCGTCGACGGCCCGCCGTCGCGCTCGGACTTCGACGACCCGCGGGCGTACGCCGTCGCAACGACGCGCTACGCGCTCGACTCCGCTCGCAATGCGGTCGAGTCGACGCCGACGTGCGGCGCGAGCGTGACGTGGACAACGTGGTCCTGCCGCGCCCTCGCAAGATCGCGGGCCGGCCCGTTCGCCGGCCGGCGACTCGTCTACCGCTGCCACGTGCAGTACCAGCCGCAGCCGATCGGGCCAGTGATGCAAACGATCGAGTGTGGCCCACAGAACCCGCCGCCGATCGGGCCCTGACGGTAGAAAGACGACCCGGGGGACGCAGCCGCACGCGCCAAGCGCGCAGTCCGTGAACAACGAGCAGCAGCTAACTGCAGGGCGTCTGAACGTACACTCGGCGCGTGCCGAAGCTCGGCGTCGAGGCCGCCCTCGTGGGCGGCAAGCTTGTTCCCGGCGACGTCGAGGTCGTCGACGGCGAAATCGCCGGCTACGGGCTTCCGTCTGCACATGGCCGTGGGATTGCCTCACCGGGTTTCGTCGACCTCCAGGTCAACGGCTTCGGCGGCGTCGACCTGCTCGAGGCCGAAGCGGACGGCTTCCGCCGCGCGGGCGATGCGCTGCTCGAGAGCGGCGTGACGGCCTACCTGCCGACGTTCATCACCGCACCGGAGGATGAAGTCCTCAGGGCGCTGCGCGGCCTTCCCTCATCCCAGGGTGGCACCCGGATCCTCGGAGCGCACCTCGAGGGTCCGTTCATCGCTCCCACCCGCCTTGGTGCCCATCCGTCCGCCCACCGTCGCGACCCGGACATCGAGCTGCTCGAGCGGCTGCTCGCCGCAGGACCGGTCCGGCTGGTCACGCTCGCGCCGGAGCTCCCCGGGGCAGAGGCCTTGATCGAGCTTCTGCATCTTCGCGGGATCACCGTCTCGTGCGGTCACAGCGATGCCACTGCCGAGCAGGCCGAGGCCGCGTTCGAGCACGGAGTCCGAACCGTCACGCACCTCTTCAATGCGATGCGTCCGTTTCACCACCGCGATCCGGGACTGGCCGGAGCCGCGCTCTCGCGGGCGGACATCGTCGTCCAGATCATCGTCGACGGGGTCCACCTCGCGGAAGAGACAGTGGAGGTCATTTCGCGAGCCGCCTCAGGACGTGTCGCGCTGGTCACCGACGCGATCGCCCCCGCCGGTGCGACCGTGACCGACGGCCCTTCGAGCCTCGGCGGCTTCGCGATTTCCATTCGCAACGGCGTCGCACGCGGCCAAGACGGCGTCCTCGCGGGCTCGCTCCTGACGATGATCGAGGCGGTCCGCAACCTGCATGGGCTCGGAGTTTCGCTCGAGGACGCGCTCACGGCCGCGACCTCGATCCCGGCCGCCGTCATCGAGGAGCCTGT
>Ga0066709_100005428_pt1 | contig 10490 bp, 7 predicted proteins | sample GraSoiAngelo_158_FD_79665 | JGI IMG/M metagenome (GOLD analysis project Ga0066709, IMG submission 79665) | Grasslands soil microbial communities from the Angelo Coastal Reserve, California, USA - 14_1009_16_30cm | ecosystem: Environmental > Terrestrial > Soil > Grasslands | place: USA... | reverse complement strand
GACCTTCTCGATAGGGTTCCGCGAGGCGGGCTACAACGAGCTTCCTTACGCGCGCCGGGTCGCCACGTGGCTCGGGACCGAACACCACGAGCTGCTGGTCGAGCCGCAGGATCTCGGGGTGCTCGAGGAAGTGCTGGCGGCCGTCGACGAGCCGTTCGCCGACGCGTCTGCGGTCCCCACGTACCTGGTGTCCAGGCTCGCGCGTCAGCACGTCAAGGTCGTCCTGTCGGGGGACGGCGGCGACGAGCTCTTCGCGGGCTATGACCGCTATGTCGTCGACCACCGGCGACGCCACCTGGGCCTCCTCGGCGACGCCGGGCTGGGCAGGGTGCTGCGAGTCCTCAGTGCGGCTCTCCCTGAAGGAGCGCCCGGGAAGAACTATCTCTACAACCTGTCGCTGCCACGGCTGGAGCGATATCTCGACTCCATCTCACTGTTCCCGGCGCGAGCGTTGGGGAGTCTCCTCGAGCCGGCGGTGGTCCACCACGGTGAATCGTCCTTCGCTACCGCGCTGGCCGCCGGGGACGGCTTGGACCCGCTCTCTCGGCTCCAGGATCTCGACCTGAACACCTACCTCCCCGGGGACATCCTGACCAAAGTCGATCGGATGAGCATGGCGAACTCGCTCGAGGCACGCGTGCCCCTGCTCGACCATCCGCTGGTGGAGTTCGCCTGCCGTCTCCCGGCCCGCCTCCGCCTCCGGTCGGGGCAGACGAAGCACCTTCTGAAGTGCGCCCTGCGGGGGCGGGTGCCGGAGGAGGTCCTGACTCGGCCCAAGCACGGGTTCGGCGTGCCGCTAGAGGTCTGGTTCACGGAACGCCTGCCCGGGTTCTTCCAGGATCATCTCGGAGACAGCCGCCGACTGGCGGATGTCGGAGTCAGGCCTGGATCGGTTCGAAGCCTGATGGCAGCGTTCGCCCGGACGCACCGGCAGGAGTACTGCAAGCGGCTCTGGGCGCTGCTGGTGCTGGACCGGACGCTTCGCCGGCTCGGCGAGGTCGGCGCCGCGTGATGACCCCGCGTCCCGGAATTCTCCTCATCGGCGACCAGCTGCACGCTGGCGGAACCGAGGGCCAGTTCGTGGAGGTCGCCTGCGGGCTCGATCGATCCAGGTGGGACGTCCACCTGACCTGCCTCCGTGCCGTCGGACCGCTGCGCGCGAGGATCGAGGCGGCCGGGCTCTCGGTCTCAAGCTGCGGGCGAGGGGCGTTCAAGTCCCCGGGCTTCGCCCTGGCCGTGTGGGGGCTGGTCCGCTATCTTCACAGCCACCGGATCCGGCTCGTCCATTCCTTCGATTTCTACAGCGACATCCTGGGCGTCATCGCGGCGCGTCTCGCGGGGGTACCGGCGGTCATCGCCAGTCAGCGCGAGCTCGGCGATCTGCGGACCCCAATGGAGCGCCGATTCTATCGCATGGCCATGCGCCTGGCCGACTACGTCCTGGTCAATGCCGACGTGGTCGCCGAACGAATCGCGATCGCGCGCGCCCGCATCCACGAGCGAGTCGTCGTGATCCCCAACGGCGTGAACACGGCCCGATTCACGCCCGCGCCGAGGCCGCCCCGACGCGTGACCGGGCACGTGACCGTGGGCACGCTGGCGAATCTGCGCCCGGAAAAGGGACTCTGCCATCTCGTGAGGGCGATGGCGCTCGTTCGCGATCGCTACCCCGGGGAGCAGTTCGTGATCTGGGGCGACGGGCCGCTTCGTGCGGACCTCGAGCGGCTGATTGGTGAGGTCGGTCTAAACGGGAGCGCGAGGCTCCACGGCCCGACCGCCAAGCCGGAGGCGGCGCTCAGGGCGATGGACATCTTCGTGCTGCCCTCCCTCAGCGAGGCATGCTCGAACGTGCTCCTGGAGGCGATGGCCAGCGGACTTCCGGTGGTGACAACCCGCGTGGGCGGCAACCCCGCCTTGATCGACGACGAGGTGACCGGGCTGCTGGTGCCGCCCGGCGACCCGGCCGCGCTGACCAAGGCGATCATCCGGCTCGTGGAAGACCCCCGGCTGGCCGAGCGCCTGGGCGCCGCCGCGCGCGAGGTGGCCTGCTCGCACTTCGGTCTCGACCGGATGCTGTCCCGCGTCCAGGCGCTCTACGAGCGGGCGCTCGAGGCTCGGCCCAGTCGGGCGCCGGCCCAAACGGTGTGAGCCATGTGTGGCATCGTCGGCAAATTCAGCCTCGACAAGCGGCCCATCGACCCGGGTCTGATCACGCGTATGGCCGTCCGCCTGTCGCACCGCGGGCCGGACGACGAGGGGTATTACGTGTCCGGGTCGATCGGCTTAGCCAGCCGCCGTCTGTCGATCATCGATCTCGATACGGGCCGGCAGCCCATTTCCAATGAAGACGGCACGGTATGGGTTGTCTTGAACGGCGAGATCTACAACTTCGTCGAATTGCGCGCCCAGCTCGAGCGCTGGGGGCACCGCTTTCGGACGCGGACCGACACGGAAGTGATCGTGCACCTCTATGAGGAGAAGGGCCCCGGGCTCCTCGAGTACCTGCGCGGGATGTTCGCTTTTGCGGTCTGGGATGGCCGCCAGCGGCGACTCTTGTTGGCCCGCGATCGGTTGGGAGAGAAGCCGCTCTTCTACGCTCACGACCCGGGGCGGGCGCTCCTCTTCGCGTCGGAGCTGAAGTCGCTGCTGGTGGACCCAGACATTCGGCCGAGCATCGACGTCGCCGCGGTGGATCAGTATCTGAGTCTCCTCTACATTTCCGCGCCGGCCTCCATCTTCAACGAGATCAAGAAGCTCCCTGCCGGTCACTACCTGACCTGCACTGAGCGAGACATCGAGATCCACGAATACTGGGACGTGCCACTCCCGCCCGAGGGCGAAGAAGACCGGCTCGACGAGGAGAGGCTGCGCGCCCAAGTGCGCGAGGCCGTCCGGATCCAGCTCCGGAGCGACGTGCCGCTCGGAGCCTTCCTGAGCGGCGGCATCGACTCGACGACGGTCGTGGCTACCATGGCCGAGGACCTGGGGCCGGAGGTCATGACCTGCTCGGTGGGCTTCCCAGAGGAAGGCTACAACGAGCTCGCCTATGCGCATACCGTGGCCGCGAGCCTCGGCAGCCACCATCGGTCGCGCGTCGTGGGTCCCCCCTCTCGCGAGCTGATCGAACGGCTGGCCTGGCACTTCGACGAGCCGTTCGGCGATTCGTCCGCGGTGCCGACGTGGGAGGTCTCCGGCCTGGCCAGAGAGCGCGTGAAGGTCGCGCTGTCCGGCGACGGCGGCGACGAGCTGTTCGGCGGCTACAGCCGTCACGCGATCGAGAGGTGGGAGCACACCCTCCGGCGCTGCGGGCGGGTAGCGTCCTGGACGCTGGCCCGAGTCGCCGCGGCCCTGCCGGCGCGGCTCAGGGGGCGCAACGCGCTCACACGCCTGGGCGGCCCTCCCGATCAAGCCTGCGCCATGAAGTTCCAGTTCGGCAGCGGCGCGCCGCGCCTGAAGGCACGGATCTACGCGGCGGGGTTCCGGGAGGAGATTGCCGCGACCGATCCGCTCACGCGGTTCAAGCAGGCGTACGCGCGCGCCGAAAGGGTCGACCCCCTCAATCGCATTCTTTACGTCGACCTCAAAACGTACCTCGCCGACGACATTCTCGTGAAGGTGGATCGGATGAGCATGGCCCATGGACTCGAGGTCCGCGCGCCGTTTCTCGATCACCGCCTCGTGGAGCTGGTCGCGCGTCTGCCGGGCCGAACAAAGGTCCCGGGACCGGCCACGAAGCCGCTGCTTCGCGCCGCCCTCGACGGCCGGGTCCCGCGCACCGCCTGGGACCGGCCGAAGCACGGGTTCACGGCGCCGATCGGCCGCTGGTTGCGCGACGGGCTTCGGGACTGCGTCGAGGAGCGGCTCTTCTCTCGCTCGAGCCTGGGACGCGATCTGTTCGACCCGACGAGCCTGCGCCGCCTCTGGGAGGATCACCTCACCGGCCGCGGGGACCATGCGCACGAGATCTGGATGCTGCTGATGCTCGAGACGTGGTACGGGTCGCACGCGCGCGCACGGGCGGCGGCATGAACCCGCGCATCGCCTTCATCGCGCCGACCCTGGAGATCCTGGGAGGCCAGGGCGTCCAGGCCTCGACGCTGGCCGATGCGTTGCGAAATGACGGCTGGGCGCTCGACTTCATCCCGATCAACCCGCGCTTTCCCAGGGGCGTTCGGTGGCTCCGCCGGATTCCTTATGTGCGGACACTGCTGAACGAGGCGCTCTACGTCATGCGTCTCCCGAGTCTGCGCCGGGCCGACGTCGTTCACGCTTTCTCCGCGTCGTACTGGTCGTTCCTGCTCGCGCCGGCGCCGGCTATCCTGGCCGCGCGCTGCCTGGGCAAACGGACCGTGCTGAACTACCGGAGCGGCGAGGCCGACGACCATCTGGCTCGCTGGGGGGCGCTCGTCCGCCCGTGGTTGCGCCTGGTCGACGAGATCGTCGTCCCGTCCGAGTACCTGAGGGCGATCTTTGCGCGGCACGGCTATCGGGCCCGCGTGATCCCGAACGTCGTGGACCTCTTGCGTTTCCGCTATCGTGAGCGCGGCGCACCCGAGCCACGGCTGGTCTCGACGCGGAATCTGGAGCGCCACTACGGGGTGGACAACACCCTGGACGCCTTCGCCCTCCTCAAGGCCCGGTATCCCGAGGCGACCCTGACGCTCGCGGGGTCCGGCCGCGATGAGCCGCGGCTCCGCCAGCTGGCCGCCTCGCTCGGAACGGGTGGGATCCGGTTCTTGGGGCGGGTCGAGCCGACGGCGATGCCCGGCCTCCTCGATGGCGCCGACATCTTCGTCAATTCGTCCGTCATCGACAATCAGCCCGTCTCCGTGCTGGAGGCGTTTGCGTCCGGACTTCCCGTAGTGTCCACCGGCACCGGCGACATCGCCGCGCTGGTCCGCGACGGAGAGACCGGCTTGCTCGTCCCTCCCGCCGACCCGGCGGCCTTGGCCAAGGCCGTAACGAGCCTGCTCGAGGACCCAGAGCGCGCGCGAGTCCTCGCTAGCCAGGCGCGGCGGGAGGTCGAAAAGTACACGTGGCCGCGCGTCCGCGAGCAGTGGGCGGCGGTCTACTGCGGCCGATGATCTGGGCGGCGCTCTTCTGGGTCGGCCTCGCGGTCGTCCTGGTGTCGTACATTGGCTACGCGCTGTGGGTCGCCTGGCTCGCGTGGGTGCGCCGCCGCCCGGTCGGAGTTGAGTATCTGCCGGACGACCGCCTGCCGGTAGTGACGTGCGTGATGGCGGCGGCTGACGAGGCGGCGCTGATCGAGCGAAAGCTCCGCCTCCTCTTCCGGCAGGACTATCCGCGCGAGAAGCTCTCGATTCTCGTTGTCAGCGATGCCTCAACCGACGGGACCGATCAGATTGTCGCCCAGTGGGCGGCCCGTGACGATCGGATTCGACTCCTGCGCACGCCACGCCGGAGCGGCAAGCCTACCGCGTTGAACCTGGCCCGGGCGCACATCCGGACCGAGATCGCCGTCTTCATGGACGTGCGGCAGGAGCTCACGCCCGACGCGATTCGCGAGCTCGTGGCCCACCTCGCGGATCCCACCGTCGGCGTCGTCTCCGGCGATCTGCGAGTCCGGGGCGACGCCTACTGGACCTACGAGGGCTTTCTGCGCAAGTGCGAATCGCGCTCCGGCTCCATGGTGCAGGTGACAGGATCCCTCTACGCGATCCGGACGGCCGACGCGCCGGTGATCCCTCCGGACACGATCCTCGACGATGTCTATGTGCCACTGACGATCGCTCTGACCGGTCGGCGGATCGTCCTCGCCGAGCGAGCAGGTAGCCTCGACGTTGCCACGCGCTCCGTCGGCTACGAGTTCGTCCGCAAGGTCCGTACCCTCGCAGGGTTGGTTCAGATTTGCCACTCCATCGACGGGTGTTTGAACCCGATGCAAAACCCGGTGTGGGGCCGCTTCGTCCTCCACAAGCTCTCCCGGCTGATCTGTCCGTACGGCCTACTCTTGACGCTAGCCGGCTCGTTGCTGGCGGCCGGCTGGCCGTACCGGCTGGTGTTTGGCGCCGGGGTGGTGTTGGTACTGATCGCCATCGGCGGCCGCTTCGGCGTCAGGTCCCGCCTGTCGTCCCTCAGCCAATCGCTTGTCGCGCTGAATCTCGCGGCCCTGTGGGCGGTGCCATCCTATTACTTTGACCGTATCTCAGTCACCTGGGCGCGCGTCGAGACCGATCGGACATGAGCCGGCCGCCGCTCCGACTTCACATCGTGACCGAGGAGGAGCCGTTCTACCTGCCGGTGTTCTTTCGTGAGTTTTTTGCGAATCTACCGCAAGGCCGGCTCGTCGTCACGGGTGTCGACACCACACCCCCGCTCAATCAGAAAACGCTGACGGCCCTCGCGAGCAAGCTCTATGACTTCTACGGTCCGCTCGACTTCGCCCGCCTCGCGTTCCGCTACGCGAGCGTGAAGGCTAAGGACGTCGTCCTGCCAGCGGGAAGCTGGGCCGGTACGATTCGGCGAATCGCCGCGCGCCACGGCATTCCCTCTCGCGTCGTTTCCAACGTGAATGCGTCGCAATATGTCGAGCGGCTCCGAGCCCTCGGCCTCGACCTCCTGCTCTCGGTGGCCGCCTCACAGATTTTCAAGCCGGATCTCCTCTCGGTGCCCCGGCTCGACGCGATCAATCTGCACACCGGGTCCCTGCCGAGGTACCGCGGGATGCTCCCGGTCTTCTGGCAGATGTACGACGGGCAGGAAGGGATTGGCATCACGATCCACACCATGTCAACCCAGATCGATGTGGGTGAAATCCTGCTCCACCGCAGGGTGTCGCTCAACGGTATACGGAGCCTGGACGCCGCGATCCGCGAAATGAAGCGGCAGGGCGCGCGAGCGATGCTCGAACTGCTTGGGCAGTACTGCGACGGCGGCGTGACCCGCCGCCCGATGGATTCTTCCGAGGCAGGCTATCGTTCGTTCCCCCGCCGGAGCCATGCCGTGGCGTTTCGCCAGATCGGGTACCGCCTTCTGTGATCCCCTGCCTGCTGACGTTCGACGTCGAAGATTGGTTCCAGGTGGAGAATCTGCGGCCGACGTTTCCGCCCGAGTGCTGGGCGGCGATGCCTCGTCGCGTGGCCGGCGGCACCCGCGTTATTCTTCGGCTCCTCGCCGAGCATGGGGTCCACGCGACGTTCTTCGTCCTCGGCTGGGTGGCTGAGCGTGAGCCAGCTCTGGTCAGGGAGATCGCCGCGGCCGGACATGAGATCGCCTGTCACGGGTACGGCCATGTCCTTCCGATGAAGCTCACTCCCGCCCAATTCCGGGACGACGTCGTCAGGGCCCGGAGAGTGCTCGAGGCGATCTCGGGACGTGAGGTGATCGGCTACCGTGCGCCGTCGTTCAGCATCGATCGTGAGCGGCTTGCCATCGCCGGGGAGTGCGGGTTCCGCTACGACTCCAGTCATCACCCGTTCCGCCTCCACGACCGCTACGGTCGCCTCGGCGACCTGGGGGTGCCGCTCAGGCCCGGCGTCTACCGCCTCACCGGGGAGATCGTGGAGGTGAGACTTCCGGTCGAACAATTGGGGCCGCTGCCCATTCCGGTGTCGGGCGGCGGCTATTTCCGCCTCTACCCGGGCCCACTGTTCCGCAGTCTTACCCGTCGATTCATCGCGCGCCGAGGGTACTACGCGATGTATCTGCACTCGTGGGAGTTTGACCCGGCTCAACCACGAGTCCGCAAGGCGGGGTTGGGCCGGACGTTTCGCCACTACAACGGGCTCTCCCGCACGGTGCCGCGCCTGCGGAAGCTCATCGAGATGTTGAACGCCGCCGACGCGCGTTTTGTCACGATGCGGGAGTTCCTCGGCGGTCTTGTTGGTGAGGGCGCACCCGCGGCCGGGCGGACGGCCTGAGGGGCGGCATGAGGGTGCGCCGGCTGCTGAGCATGAGTATCCCTGAGCTGGCCTGTCGCGGCCGGCAGGAAGCCTCGAAGTGGCTGGAGCGCGTCGGCCTGACGGGACGATCGACCGGGAATCCGGGGGAAGCGGCCGGCATGTTGGTCGACCGCTTCGAGACCGTCGGCCCCGCTCGCTTCTTCGAGGGCGTCGTGAGCGACGCGGTGCCTGGCCTTCTGGCGCGGCGCATGCCCGAGGCCTGCGACCAGATCGTGGCCGCTGCCAAGACCGTCTGCCAGCGTCGCTTCGATCTCCTGGGCTACCGCGGGCTCGTTTTCGGCGATCCCGTCGACTGGCACCTCGACCCGATCTCGGGACGTCGGGCGCCGTTCACGCACTGGAGCCGGCTCGACCCGCTCGACCCTGCGACGGTGGGGGACAGCAAAGTCGTCTGGGAGCTCAACCGCCATCAGTGGCTCGTCCGCCTCGGCCAGGCCTACCGGCTGACCCGAGACGAGCGATATGCCCGGACCTTCGCCGGGCACGTCCGGGAGTGGACGCGGGCCAATCCGCCCGGGATCGGCATCAACTGGGCGAGCAGCCTTGAGGTCGCCCTCCGGCTGATCGCTTGGTGCTGGGCGCTCTTTCTCTTCCGGGGATCGCCGGCGCTGGCCCCGGAGTTCGTCGTCGGGATGCTCGGGGGCATCCGAGCTCACGCCTCGTACGTGGAGAAGTATCTCTCCTACTACTTCGCGCCGAATACGCATCTCACAGGTGAGGCTCTCGGCCTCTTCTATGCGGGGGTTCTCTTCCCGGAGTTGCTGGGGGCCCGGCGGTGGCGCGCTCTGGGGGCCAGGATCCTGACCGACCAGCTCCAGCGGCAGGTGCTCCCCGACGGCGTCTACTTCGAGCAGTCCACCTGTTACCAGCGCTACACGGTCGAGACCTACCTCCACTTCCTCCTCTTGGCCGGACGCAATGGAGTCGCGGTCCCGCCCACGATGGGCGAGCGGGTGCAGCGAATGGTCGACGTCTTCCTCGCCGTCCGGCGTCCGGACGGGTCGGTCCCCTCGATCGGCGATGCCGACGGTGGATGGCTGCTGCCGCTCGCGACCCGGGCGCCGGATGATTTCCGGGGGGTGTTCTCGACCGCAGCGGCGCTGTTCGGCCGGTCCGACTACACGTGGGCGGCCGGGGGCGTGGCGCCAGAGACCGTGTGGTTGCTCGGCGCGGACGGAGTGAAGGCGTACGACGGCCTCCGGCCCGCGCCGCCCGGCACGCCCGCCTCCCGCCTCTTCGCCGACGGCGGCCTCGTCGTGATGCGAAGCGGATGGGACGAGAGCGCCCATCAGCTCCTCTTCGACGTGGGTCCTCTCGGCTGTCCGGTCAGCGCAGGGCACGGCCACGCCGATCTTCTCAGTATCCAGTGCTCCGCCTTCGGACAGCCCTGTCTCGTCGATGCGGGGACCTATGGCTACACCCCGGAGCCGAGGTGGCGCGACTTCTTCCGTGGCACGACGGCCCACAGCACCGTCGTGGTGGACGGCCTCGGGCAGGCGGTCCCCGCCGGGCCGTTCAAGTGGGACGCCCGCCCCCGGGCGCGGTTGCACCGCTGGCAGTCCACCGAGGCGTTCGACTACGCGGAGGCCTCTCACGATGCCTACACCCGTCTCGCCGATCCAGTGATCCACCGGCGGCGTGTGCTCTTCGTCAAGCCCGATTACTGGGTGATCGTCGACGACCTCGACGGGCGAGCCGAACACGCCGTGGAACTCCGCTTCCAGTTCGCGCCGATCGAGGTAACGGTGGGTCCGGACCTCTGGGCTCGTGCGCGCGTGCCGGACGGGCCCGGGCTGTTCCTCCGACCCTTCGCGGCGATGTCGTTCAAAGGTGAGATCCACGAGGGGGAGCTGGCGCCGATCCAGGGATGGGTCTCGCCGGACTATGGCCAGCGTCGCCCGGCGCCCGTGCTGACCTATGCAGCATCGACGCGACTGCCGGTCCGAATCGTGACGCTCCTGGTCCCCACTGAGGACCCTCTTGCCTCCCCGCCGGCCGTTTCTGCACTCGCCGGCGAGGACCGAGGCCCGGCGGGCGTCGTGTTCGGGGACGATGACGCGCTCGTCGTGGTCGGCGAGCACGACATCATCGTCGAGCCAGGGAAACCCCGCGCGCGGGGCCGTTCTGTGGCGCCCGGGCATCGCGCTTCAGTGGTTTCCCCGATGCGTCTCGGGCGATCTTCTACGGAATTTGAAGGGCAATTCGGATTGTCGCCCGAGCCCCAGAGCGATCTACTCACAGACGATGTCCTTCGACCGCCGAAGCGCGGAACCGCTCCCGGGAGTCGTGCTGACGGGAAGACAATACCGAGAACAGCAATTCTATGAGGAGTACTCCAGGCGCACGGCGCCTACCGAGATCTGTTTTGACCCGATCCTCGACAACGAAAGGAGGCCGTGGAACCCCTACTGGTTCGTTTGCGAGTCGGTCATGCGTTACTTCACGTCAAGGGATCAGAAGGTATTGGACTTCGGATGTGGACCGGGAGCCTACTCGCTCCTCTGGGCCCAGGTCGGTTATGACGTGTTCGGATTTGACATTTCTCCCAACAACATCGCCGTGGCAAAG
>Ga0066709_100005426_pt1 | contig 10491 bp, 5 predicted proteins | sample GraSoiAngelo_158_FD_79665 | JGI IMG/M metagenome (GOLD analysis project Ga0066709, IMG submission 79665) | Grasslands soil microbial communities from the Angelo Coastal Reserve, California, USA - 14_1009_16_30cm | ecosystem: Environmental > Terrestrial > Soil > Grasslands | place: USA... | reverse complement strand
GCGGGGGGTCGCCGCGGGAAGGAGCGCGCAGCGAGCTTGCGAGCGGAGCAGCGACTGGCGGCGGGGGGCCGCAGGCTCCCCCGACCCGGACGCGTTACCGTGCTCCCCCGACCCGGACGCGTCGCTAAGACAAGCGACTCTAGCGGGCGCGATAGATCGCGACGGGTCCTGAGCGGAAGGCGAGGGGGAGGGTGCCGTCGAAGCGGGTGGTCACGGCTTCGCCGTAGACACGACGCTCGACGTCGGAGACGACCACGTAGCGCACGTTGTAGCGCTCCAGGATCAGGCGGATCGCGGCCACGTCGGCGTCGCGGTAGAGCAGGGCCAGGTCGGTCTGGCGTGCGCCCAGCTCGGGCAATGGCCCGCGCCATTGCAGCTCATGGCCCGCCCAGCCGAGGACGGTGGCCGCGCCCGAGTACGTCGCCATGGCTGCCGCCGCCGTGTCGTACTCGTCGCCCAGGCCTTCGGCGATGACGACCCGCCCACCGGTCGAGCTCTGGTCGGACAACCAGCGCACCGCGGCGCGGTCGTCCCCTCCGAGGAACGCCGTGCCGTCCAGCGAAGGCCCGCCTGGCGGCTGCTCAGTCAGACGTGTAGCGATCGCCGTCAGCGGATACACCATGCCGGCCGCCAGAAACACAAGCGCAAAGAAGGCGACGATCCAGCGGGCACGCAGCGCGAAGCGGCCGACCAGCGCCAGCCCCACACCTCCCGCGAGACCCGCCAGCAGCCACGCGTTCTCGTGGAACTTGAACACCGTATTCATCCGCGAGTGAAATACGTCGTCGAGAAAGATCACCTCGACACCCAGCAGCACCGCCGCCGCGAAGGCGCCGATTCCGACCAGCATCGCCGCGGGCGGATCGAGTCGGTCGACGACACCAGGCCAGGGCAACAGCACGCCCAGCAAAGCCACGAGGAGGCCGAGCGTGGGCTGGCCGAGGATCGCCAGCGTCACCCCGACGACCGCTCCACCGCCAGCCACCAGCCAGCCGCGGCGGTCGCCGATACACCAGCGGCTGAACAGGCCCAGTGACGCCAACAACACGATTGCCCAGCCAAACAGCACCAGCAGCGAAGCGAACGGCGTCCGGTCGCGGACAATGCCCAGGCCGAGCGGGGGGCCGCCATAACCGACGAAATACGGCGCAAACAGCACCGCGCCGACGAAAGGCGTCGCCACAGCGGCTACCCAACGCCACCGCCACACACAGGAGCGGGCGGCGTAGAGGCTCACGCCGATATACAGCAGCCAGAACGGCGCGATGTCCCAGGTGTTCATCACCAGCAGACCGCCCAGGGCGATCGCCGCCAGGCCCTGCGTCCATGCCGAGCGGAGCGTCGCCGCACGGCTGAGCGCGTGCGCGGCCGCCACGGTCAGCACGAGCAGCTCGAACGGCAAGGCGACAAAGTGCGGGTGCAGGTCGCTCAGCAGTGCGGAGAAGAATGGGAACTCATCGATGCCGTCGGGCTGCAGGTTGGGGATGATTCGGGAGGCGTGGAACCACCAGAAGCTGTTGGTTGGCGGCCATACTCCAGCCGCGATGCTGTCGGCGAAGTGGGCGATGCCGAGCGTCTGGCCGGCGTCCGGGCTGAGGACACCCCGCGAGACCAGGAACTCGAAAAAGGTCTCGAGATTGCCGCAGAACAGCGCCAGCAAGGTGGCGAGCGCGGAGCCCGCCGCGGCCCAGACCGGCGCCGCGCTCGCGGCCCGTGCCAGGCTCCACGCCAGCGACGCAAGCCCAACCATCGCCAGCGCGGGCACCGTGGCCGCGGCCAGGTTGTAGGCCACGCCAGGCGCCACGCCGCTGAGCTTCCCAGCACAGGCCAGAACGAAGTAGCCGAAGTAGTAGTAGGGGACGCCGAAGCCGGCCAGCCACGTGTCCTGCGTCGGCAGACTCTGCGCGGCCATGAAGCCGTTCAGAAAGGCCATGTCCATCGGCTTCTCGGTCGCCGCCACCGCCGGGTTGTGGCTGCGCAGGACGCCGAAGAGGACCAGGCCGGCCAGGAACACGGCCTCCCACGCGAGAAGCAAGGTCCGTCCGGCGCGTGCCCATCGCAACACGCGCTCGTAGCCGTTCGAAGACCGCCACTCCCACAGCCAGGCAGCCACGCCGACGGCAAGCGTCGCCACCAGCAGCGTGACCCGCGTGAATGGCAGCGGGGTAAGCATGCACAACAGCCAGACCAGCCATGCGATCCCCAGTAGTCCGGCGGCTTTGCTCGCCGCCCAGCCGCGGTCTTCGAGCGGCTCGAGCGCGCGGGCCACGAGCGGCCAGGCGGCGAACCCTGCGACCTGGACGACGACGTACCAGGTGAGGGCGTCCCTCATCTCTGAGTCGTAGCGAGCGCTGGATCTCCCACGGGCGAGCCGCGCGCGCCAACGCCCGCCAGTACATCGCCGAGCGTGTAGCCACCCGTCCACAGGGCGATCACGCCGACGATCACCAGCGATCCGTATGAAAGCGCGTGCGTCAGCACCGCCATTCCCAGGGCGGTGGCCGGATCGACACCGAACTGCTCCAGCGCGAGCACCGCGGCCGCGTGGTACACGCCGACGTAACCAGGGGACGACGGCACGGCTTGACCAGTGCTGGTGAGCACGATCAGGAACACCAGCGCGGACAGCTCAGGCTGAAGCCCGACGGCCTGCGCGCCGCCCCACGCGCTTCCGAACGCAAATGACCAGGTGATGGCCGTCCAGCCGAGCAGCGGGATCCACAGCCCTGGCTTTCGCAAGGAGTCCGTGCCCTCTGCGAACTGTGTGGCGGCGTGCTCGAGCCGCAGGCGGCGTCCCAGCCCAAACGGCAAGTGGTGCTCGACCAGACTGACCACCTTCAGTGTTGGCTCGCGCCACACGGCCAGCGCGACCACGAAGCCGAACCCGACCAGGATCACGCTCGCGATCAGCTTGCCGGCGACCTGAGCCGTCTCGGGCAACGACGGCGTTGCAGCGACCAGCAAGACGAGCATCACGCCGATAGCCAGGAAGTCGAAGAGCTTTTCGAGCAGGATCGTGCCGACGATGCGTGGAATCGCGATCGCCTGGCGCTGGCCAAGGAAGACCGCGCGCACCAGCTCGCCCGCCCGCAGCGGCAGAAATGTGCTGGCCATGTAACTGATGGCCAAAGTGCCCAGCAGTGGACCGAACGGGATGCGGCGCCGCGGCAAAAAGTAGATCTGCCAGCGCGCCGCGCGGGTGACCAGCGAGGCGAGCACAGAGGCGACCACGACCACGATTGGCAGCGGCTGCGCGCGGCCGAGGACTTCGCCCAATCGTTCGAGAGAAACCTGCTGCAGCAGGTAGTAAATGGCGAGCGCGCTGACCGCGAAGCCGACGCCAATTTGCAGGAGTTTTCCTATGACTGCACCTCGTAGATCTGGACGCCGTCGGCATCGTACGCGAGGCGCAGCTCAGGCATGCCTGACAGTTTGTCCAGCCCGGCCGCGGAATAGTACGCGCGCTCCAACCCGCCGACCACGATGTAGCGCACCTGGTACTTTCGCAGAACCGCGAGCATATCTCGCGGGTTCGGCGACGAGTACGCCCGCTCGACGTCCGCGATGCGGTCCTGGATCATGCCCATGAAGCCCGCCCGCTGCTGCCCCTGGTGCACGTCCCAGCCCAGAATCGTCGGCAGCCCGGTGTAGATCGAAAAACGCGAGCCCCAGCGGTAGACGGGCGCGCGGCCTTCCAGCACGACGGGCGTGCCGACGACGTTGTCCTGCATCCAGCGGATCGCCTCCGCATCCGCCGGCAGGTTCAGGTCGCGGCCGTTGTCGGTGTACTGGGCGAAGTCCATGTATTGCATGCCATCCAGCGCCGGCGGCAAATCGGCGAAGCGCAAAGCGAGCTTGCCTTTGCTGGCCAGCAGCGGGTAGGCGATGGCGGCGAGGACGATGATGGCCGCCAGGGCGACCCACGCGGGACGCAGCTGGCGCAGGAGTGGATCGCGTCCAGAGCGCCGAACGAGCCAGCCAACAGCCACCGCGGCCGTGATCGACAGCAACACCCACGCCTGCAGATAGAACTTGAACACGGTGTTCATGCGGCCGACGTCGCCCTGCAGGGCGACGAATTCGGGGATGAGCGTCGCGAACAGCGCAACCCCAAAGAGCGCCGCCTGCAGCGCGCGGCTCGATCTGCGCCAGTGCGAAAGGCACGCTGCCACCGCGGCCGCGACGGCAAAGACGAGAAAACCGCGTGTGGCAAAACCGCCCAGGAATAGCGACAGTCCGACGACGAGTCCAGCGCCCGCCACCAACGCGGGCAGCGACGCGTAGGTGTTGAGGCTGCCAAGCGGCAGGAGCATGCCGTAGTAGCCCGGCTCGGCCACCAGTGCGCCACGCCGATGCGCCGCGACCACACGCCGCCGCGCTTGAACCATGTACCAGGCCAACAGGGAGATGCCCAGAAACAGGAACAGGCCGTGGATCGTCAGGTACTGGCTGAGCGCGGTCCTGGCTTTGACGGGGTCGACGCCGTTGTAGAAGAGCTGGTAGCGCTGCAGGTACGGCACAAACGATAGCTGGAACGCGACGCCGAAGACGAACACGCTGACGACGAGCGCCTGGATGACGCGCCGATCGAACTGGCGCAAGCCAGACAGTGCGCCCAACACGAGCACGAGCACGACGATGGCCGCGTAAGTCGGAAAGTCCCAGGTGTTGGTGGCACGCAGCATGGCCACGAGCACCCCGCTGATCACCAGCGACGGCCAGGCCACCCGCCGCGGGTTATCGCGCAGACTCCGCATCAGGCTCACCCCGACCAGCAGCACCGCCAGGGTCAGTGGCAGCGCGATCTGGTGCGCGTGCAGGTCGCCGTACAGGAAGGTGAAGTACGGGAACTCATGGATCGGTCCGACGTCTTCGGGTCCGATGAAGCGCGTGCTGTGCCAGAAGTCGAGGACCGGGAAGCGCGCGCCCTGAATCACGGCGAACACGCCGGCGAGCAGTCGGACGATGCCGCCCGACGAGGGCGAACGCTCCCCGCCAAGCGTCCATAGTTGGCCGAGCACCTGCAGGCCCGCGTCCAGGTTGCCGAGGATGCCCATCAGCAGCACCGCCGCAATGCCCGACAGGTAAGCAGTGCCCCGACGAACCAGACCGCGCGGCGGGAGGCTCAAGCCCAACGCGAGGCTGAACGCGCCGGCGCACAGCGCGCCGAACAGCATCGGCTCGGCCAGGTTGAAGGCGACCTCGGGCATGATGCCGCTCAATTTGATCGGCACCGCCACCAGCACTAAGCCGAAGTAGTAGTAGTTGATGATCCCGCCCGCAAACCACGGGTCGTAGGGCGGGAAATAGTCACTTTTGACTACCGCATTCAGATAGGCGAAGTTCATCGGTTTTTCGCCGCCGAACACGGGGTGCCACAGGTCCGGATTGGCCGCGCGGATCCAGAGAAAGAGCGCGAAGCCGCCCAGGAACACAGCCTCGGTGAGCCACACGAGGCGGCTTTCGCGCCGCAGCCACTCCACGAAGGCGGTCCGCCGCCCCCACGTCGCGGCGAACGACAGCGCGACCAGCGCCAGCCATGCCAGCAGCAGCAGCGGCCGTTCGAACGGCGCCAACTTGAGGCTGGCGATTAGCCAGCTGACGTAGGCGACAAACGCCAGCCCGAGGATCTTGCTCGCCCCAAAGCCGCGGTCCGCGACAAACGGCAAGACGCGCCACAACATGGGGACCGCGCTGAGCGCCAGGACCTCGACCACGATCAACCAGACGGGCAGAGGCAGCGTGTTACTCAGGTCATCACGGTTGAACAGCTGACTCCAGGTACCCGCCGGGAGCTGGGCTTGCTGTTCGGTGGAGCTCAAGAGAAGGGCGCCCCTACCGCCGTCGATCGGTCGCACGTTGACCACGCGATCGAGCGCCACGGCTTCCAGCAGGCCGTGCGTAGTGGCACTTGCGTAATCGGGGCGCTTGCGCCAGACCTCGACCAGCGGATGGTCGTACACCGTGAAGTCTTCCTGAGCGTTGCTGTCGTCGATGCGCAGCGGCCCGAGGTTGGGCTCGACCTGGAACCGCGCCATGAGCTCGAATCCAAGCTGGCCAGATTGCAGCAGGCGGTAATACGTGGTGGCCAACGGGTAGCGCTCGGGGAGCCGCGGGATCGAGGCGGACAGCCGCCGGCTGGCCATGATCACGTACTGGCTCTGATCGAGAACGCCCTCGAGTTTGGCGCGCTTGTCAGGCGTCTCCGGGTCGTACAGGGCCAGCTCGGCGTACCTGTATCTGCCTGGATCCTGGCCGGGTTGGGCGAGCGGCAGCCGATCGTCCCAGTGCTCCGTCGCGAGGGTGGCGCCGGCTGGGATGTTGCCGTAGATCCAGTCCGACGCCTGCAGGCGCGAGTGGGGCTGCCCGTAAATGCCGTTGCTGAACGCGAGTGCCCACAGCGCCGTGGAGGTCACGACCGCGGGAGCAAGCCATCGATGGAGGCCCCCCGATGGCCATGGTCGAGCGCGCGCCAGCCGATCGGTGGCCAGCAGGAGCACGTACGCCGCCAGCATGACCAGGGTGAAGTACGTCGGCAGCATGTAGCGCAGAAACTTCGCGAACTGTCCACCGAAATAGGCCAGGTTGAGCAGGGTCCAGATCAGCACCAGCAGCGCTTCGCGTTCGCGGGCGTGTCCGCGGACCAACCGCCAGGTTCCGACGGCCAGGCCCACAAGACAGGTGAGGCCCAGCGCGGGGCCCATGGCCCACTGGATCGTGTTCTGCAGGACGAACGTGTAGGCCGAGGTCCCCGCCCACTGGATCATGAACGGCACGTCGATCGTGCCGGAGCTGACCTCGACCTGATATGCCTTGTCGGTGAACCACTGCGGGTTGAGTCGCAGCCCCCACACGGCTGGCCCCAGGAACGCGTACGGCTCGGCAACTCTGAAGGCGAAGAAGGCGCCGACGAGCGCCACGCCAAATGCGGTGACACCGTCGAGGAGCTGCGTCACCGTGGGCCGCCCCCGACGCGGCCAGATGAAGGCCAGACCCAGCACCGGCAACAGGAGCAGCGCGCTGACTTTCGAAGCCATGGACAGGCCGACCATCGTGCCCGCCAGTAGCGCGTCCAGCAGGCTCTCGCGCTGCCAGGCGCGCTGGCCGAAGAACAGCGCGCCCGCGGCAAAGAACGTCGCGAAGGTGTCGACCGTGTAGAAGTGCGCCAGCTGGATGTGCAGCACCGTCAGCGCGAGCAGTAGCGCGGTCAGGTGGGCGGTTCTGACGCCGAAGACGCGCCTGGCCAGCAGCCAGGCGAAGACGATCGTGCCCAGATCGGCGAGCGTCGAGAGCGCGCGGCCAACTCCGTAGATCTGGTCATAGCCCGATCGACCGGTCCACTCGGCCAGCAGGCGGGTCAACGTGAGGGGTAGCTGGCCGTAGGCGTAGTTCGGCTGGCCGTTGGCGTAGGGGTTGAGGCTCGAGCGGGGCGTATTGAAGTAGTCCCCGATCGACGCAGGAAGGCTGACCTGACTGCCGACGATGGTCAGAAAGCGTTCGTCAGGGTGCTGGTGGCTGTCGCCGTCCCATGATTCGAGCCCGTTCAGCCGGAATCCGGCCGCCACGAGCAGAATGAGCGCCAGCACGAGCAGGTGCAGGCGCCCGGATCGCCAGCCATCGAGTGAGCGTGGTAGAAGTGGTGGGTACAGCCGCATCAGGGCTGACCCGATTCTCGCATCGCTGGCAATTCTGACGCATGGAGAGGCGGCGTGTCCCAGGGCGCCTTTGAGCCGACCGAATCTGGCGACGCGGCCTTCGCGGGTCTGCGCTATGACCGTGTGTGCCGCACGTCGCACTCTGAGGCGTTCCTGCTCAGCGAGGACGAATCGCCGTTCGGAAGAGTGGATCTGCACTTCGGCGCCAGCGTCGTGCACGGCGTGCTGATCGTGGAACGCGAGCTGAGCGATGAAGACCTGCACGGTCTGGTGCAGCGGATCGACGACGACCTGGTGTGGACGGCCGACCGGCCCCGCGAAGATTTTCTGGTAACCGTTTACCGGGGCACCGAGCGCGGCGTGGTTTCGGATCGGGACCACGACGACGAGGACGAGGACGAGCACGACTTCGACGAGGAGGACTGAACCATCGGGGAACGGTTGATGTCGATCGTCCGCATCGCCGCGTTCTCGGTTGCATTTGCCGTGTGGGGTATGGCGTGCGGAGCGCCGGCGCCTGGACCCGTGGCGACGCCGACTTCCGCGCCCGAGGCGGCCACAGTCGCTTCCGCCCCCGCGGCAGCAGTCGCATCAACCACAGCGGGGGGCGCACCGAACGCGGCAGCAGTCGCAACGACCACCGCACCGGCTGCTATGAGCGCGGCATCGGCAGCGGGCGCATCGACTACCGCGGGGGGCAAACCGAACGCGACGCCGGCCGCAGCGAACGCGACGCCCTCCGCTGGCGGCGCGTTGATCGAAGCTGCGCTGGGCAACCTGTCGAAGACCCTGCATCCTTACCCGGACAGCGCCTCGTACACCCAGCCGTGGATCGACGCCGCCGCGCTAATCTGGGGCGGCGCAGACGGCGGCGGTGCCCTGCTGGCCTTCGACTGGGACACGCTCGACTACCGGCCAGCCATGGCCGCCCAGATGCCCCGCGTCTCCAGCGACGGGAAAACGTTTACCTTCACCCTCCGCGGCGACCTCACATGGAGCGATGGCTCGCCGCTGACCGCCGACGACTTTCAGTTCGCCTACGAGCAGGGCGACCGCGAAGACAACCGTTACGTCCAGTTAGACCTGCTCCAGGACATCGCCACGTACCGCACCCCCGACAGACAGACCGTCGAGGTCGCGCTCAAAGATGCCAGGCCACGCGAAGTGGCGCTGGGCATCGTCAACATCATCAGTCCCGTCCCCAAAAATGTGTGGAGCGGCCGGGCGTGGAATGATGCGGCCTCCAATCCTGAGATCCTGCACCCCTCGGTCGTCCTGGGGCCGTTCAGAATCCAGGATTTCCTCATCGCCGAGCACGCGACGTTCGTGCCTCTGGACCGCTACTACCTGGGGAGACCGACCGTTCCGCTGGTTGAGATCCTCGCCAATCAGCAGCCGACCGTCGCCTACGAATCATTGAAGAGTGGTCGGGCGAACTGGGTACACGCGCTGCCGCCCGCGCAATATGAGGAGGCGAAGGCCAACCCGGAGCTGAGCGTCAAAGAGTGGACGGCGGCCAACGCGCCCTACCGCTCGCTCGAGTTCAACCTGGCGCGGCCGTTCCTCAGCGACAAGCGTGTGCGGCAGGCTCTGGCGTATGCCGTCAATCGCGCGGACCTGCTCGATGTCGCCGACCAGGGCCTGGGTGTGCCGCAGTACAGCTTCGTGCAGCCGACCAACCAGCGCTGGGTCAACAATGGCGTGGACAGGTACGACTTCGACCTGGCCAGAGCCGGTCAGCTCATGCAGGAGGCCGGATACCGCCTGCAGAACGACCAGCTACTTGGCAAAGACGGCCAGCAGGTCAGGTTGCAGGTGGTGTACCCAACCTCCAGCGGGCCGCGTACCAGGATTGCCGCGTACCTGCAACAGCAGTACCGACAGCTGGGCATCGCGGTAGACGCCAAGGGTCTCGAGTTCAACGCCTACACCGACCAGGTCCAGGGTCGGCATGATTTTGATATTTCGCTGGCCGCGTACGGTGGCGGGTCGATCGACCCCGATCTGGGCGTCAAAGCGCAGCTCATCACCAACGGTCAGCAGAACGTCACGGGGTACTCCAACCCACGCGTCGATGACCTCTTCAAGCAGGCCGCGGTAGAGCTCGATTCAGCTCGGCGAAAGCAGCTGTACGACCAGATCCAGGCGCTGGTCAATGCGGACCTCCCGTCGCACTACCTGTACGCGCTGAACTCGGTCGATGCCTTCTCGAACAAGGTTCACGGGGTGACAACCCACCGGGGTAATCGGCTGGACTACAACAACGCGCTGCTCGCCTGGTCTGTCGACCAGTGACAAGCTTCGTCGTCCGTCGCGCGGCGCAATCGGTGGTGCTGCTTTTCATCGTGATTTCGGGCGTGTTCTGCCTGGTGCACTTGACGCCGGGTGGGCCGGAGGCGGCGCTGGCGCAGAACCCACGCGTGGGGGTGGACGAGCTTCAACAACTCAGGCAGCGCTTTGGGCTCAATGACGCCTTGCCCGTCCAGTACGTGAAGTGGGTCACCAACGCCGCCCACCTCGACTTCGGCCAGTCCTACTTCTATCAGCGGCCGGCCACGCAGGTGGTCGGCGAACGTTTGATGCCGACGCTGCAGCTCGGGCTGATGGCCTACGTGATCGCCTTGCTTGGCGTGCCACTCGGCGCGGTCGCTGCCCTGCACCGTGGGCGCATGGCCGACACGTTGGTTCAACTCATCGTCACGGTCGGCGCAGCCGTGCCCACCTGGTGGCTCGGGCTGAGCAGCATCGTCGCCCTCAACAGCCTGACGGGCTGGTTTCCCAACGGTCAGGGCCAGGGCAACGCGGTCGAATGGCTCAAGTACATCATCCTGCCGGC
>Ga0066709_100005425_pt1 | contig 10491 bp, 7 predicted proteins | sample GraSoiAngelo_158_FD_79665 | JGI IMG/M metagenome (GOLD analysis project Ga0066709, IMG submission 79665) | Grasslands soil microbial communities from the Angelo Coastal Reserve, California, USA - 14_1009_16_30cm | ecosystem: Environmental > Terrestrial > Soil > Grasslands | place: USA... | reverse complement strand
CGACTGGATCACCGTCACCGAGCGCGGGACCTGCGTCATCACCGGCCGCTCCGACGCCACCCTCAACCGGGGCGGAGTCCGCCTCGGTACAGCCGAGTTCTACTCCGTGGTCGAGGGCCTGGACGAGGTGGTCGACTCGCTGGTCGTACACCTGGAGGACCCCGAGGGCGGCGCTGGCGAGCTGCTGCTGTTCGTCGTCCTCGCGCCCGGCCTCGACCTCGACGGCGACCTGCGCGCGAAGATCGCCCGCGAACTGCGGACCAACCTGTCGCCCCGGCACACCCCGGACGAGATCCACCAGGTCAAGGCCGTGCCGCGCACCCTGTCGGCGAAGAAGTTGGAAGTACCGGTCAAGAAGATCCTGACCGGTACCCCGATCGAGCGCGCCGCCGCCACCGGCGCCCTGGTCAACCCCGATTCGCTCGTCGCCTTCGAGAAATTCGCGAGGGTCAGAGAGTCCGGGTGACCCGTTCGGTGGCGGCGCGGTCGGCCAGGCGGGACTCCTCGGCGTTACGGCAGAGGACGATCGACGCCCCGGCGAACAGCGGCGCCAGCAGCCAGTCCAGCGGGCGGGTCGGCGCCGGGATCAGGACCCGGTCGGTACCGGACAGGTCCAGCTCGGCCGCGCGTGCGGCGGCCCGCTCGGCCAGCTGGGCGTGGCTCAACGGCGGCGCGCCACCGGGCAGGCCGCCCAGGGCCGGCGCCGCCGGGTCGACAGGCGGGCCGGTGAAGTGGTCGCCGTAGGCACGGACCTCGACCACGAAGTCCGACACGCCCGGCGGCACCTCCCGCAGCGGCGTGGCGAACGGGGCCAGTGACAGCCCGTACAACTCACCGGCACGCCACTCCCCGGCGCCTTCCAGACGGTCGGCGGCGGCGAAGGCCACGTCGGGCGGACCACCGGTGAGCGTGGGTTGGCCGTACGTCACGGCGTGGGTCACCGCCAGGCCGGCGTGCCAGGCGCCCAGCAGGACCGCGGCGGTCAGCCAGTGCGGCGGCAGCACCGAGGCGACCGCCGCGCCGGGGCCCAGGCCGCAGCCGTCGACCAGCAGGTTCGCCGTCTTGGCCACCCAGTTGTCCAGGGTCGCGCCGGACAGCTCGGTACGCTCGCCGGTCGCGTCGTCGTAGAAGGTCAGCAACGGTCGGGCCGGGTCGGCACCGACGATCTTCGCGAAACACTCGGCAACTGTCGTCATGGTGACATCAGTCTGCCGGACGGCCGAACATCGAGGGGCCCGGCGTTGCGGGTACGGCGGGCGCGGGCCGGGCGGGCGTAGGCTTCGGTGAGAACGTTTCCGCGTGACCCCTGCGAGGAGTGGTTCAGTGACCGGCGGTCGTCCGCCCCGTGTGCTGTTCGACGCCACGAGTGTCCCGGCCGACCGTGGCGGCGTCGGCCGTTACGTCGACGGCCTGCTCGGCGCTCTCGGGCGTACCGACGCCGACCTGGTCGTGATCGCCCAGCGCGCCGACGTGGAGCGCTACGAACGCCAGTTGCCGGCCGCCCGGGTGATGGCCGCGCCGGCCGCGGTGACGCACCGGCCGCACCGGCTGGCCTGGGAGCAGACCGGGCTGCCCATGATGGCCCGGCAGGTCGGCGCCCAGGTCCTGCACTCGCCGTACTACACCTGCCCGCTGCGGGCCGGATGCCCGGTCACCGTCACCGTGCACGACGCGACGTTCTTCACCGAGCCGGAGCATTACGACAAGACCCGCCGCACCTTCTTCCGCAGCGCGATCAAGACCTCCCTGCGCCGCGCCGCCCGGGTCATCGTGCCCAGCAAGGCCACCCGCGACGAGCTGATCCGCCTCCTCGACGCCGACCCGACCAAGATCGACGTGGCGTACCACGGCGTCGACCCGGCCGCCTTCCACCCGCCGACCGAGGACGAGAAGGCCCGCGTCCGGGCCCGGCTCGGCCTGGCCGACGTGCCGTACATCGCCTTCCTCGGTGCCAAGGAACCCCGCAAGAACGTGCCGAACCTCATCCGCGGTTGGGCCGCCGCCGTCGCCGACATGGACGACCCGCCCGCCCTGGTGATCGCCAGCGGCTCCGGCCACGACGACGAGATCGACCGCGCCGCCACCGCCGTCCCGGCCCACCTGCGCCTGCTCCGCCCCGGCTACCTCCGCTACGCCGACCTCCCCGGCTACCTCGGCGGTGCGCTGGTCGCCGCCTACCCGTCGTACGGCGAAGGCTTCGGCCTGCCCATCCTGGAGGCGATGGCCTGCGGCGCCCCGGTCCTCACCACCCCCCGCCTGTCCGTCCCCGAGGTCGGCGGCGACGCGGTGGCCTACACCGGCGAGGACCCCGAGCGCATCGCCGCCGACCTGGCCGCCCTGCTCGCCGACCCGTCCCGCCGCGCCCTGATGGCCCAGGCCGGCTGCCAGCGCGCCAAGGAGTTCACCTGGGACTCCAGCGCCGACGTCCACATGGCGGCCTGGAGCCGGGCTGCACTGTCCTAGTCCGGCGCGTCGCCGGCCGTTCAACGGGGTGCGGCGCGGCGGCTGGGGTGGAGCCCGGCGGAATAGTGGCGACAAGGCATGATTGGCGGATGCTCTACGCCGTCGTTCCCGCCGGTGGCAGCGGTACGCGGCTGTGGCCGCTGTCACGCGCCGGCCACCCCAAGTTCCTGCACGCGCTGACCGGTACCGAGCGGTCGCTGTTGCAGGCCACGGTGCACCGGCTGGCCCCGGTGGCGGCGGCGACGTACGTGGTGACCGGGACCGCCCACGCCGCCGCGGTGGCCCGCCAGCTGCCGGGCGTACCGGAGGAGAACATCCTGGTCGAGCCCTCGCCGCGCGACTCGTGCGCGGCGATCGCCCTGGCCGCCGCGGTGATCGCCGAACGGGAACCGGCCGCGGTGATGGGCGCCTTCGCCGCCGATCACCTGGTCGCCGACCCCGAGGCGTTCACCGCCGCCGTACGCGCCGCCGAGGCCGGCGCCCGGGCCGGCCGGCTGATGACCATCGGCATCACCCCCACCCACCCCGAGACCGGCTACGGCTACCTCCAGGTCGGCGCGGACGGCGGCACGGTGGTGGAGTTCAAGGAGAAGCCGTCGGCCCAGGTCGCCGCCGCGTACCTGGAGTCCGGCCGGTACCTGTGGAACGCCGGCATCTTCGTCTGGCGCGTCGACGTCTTCCTCGCCGAGCTGGCCCGCCAGCGGCCCGCCCTGCACGACGGCGTCCGCCGCATCGCGGCCGCCTGGTCCGGCCCGGATCGCGACGAGGTGCTGGGCGAGGTGTGGCCGACCCTGGAGAAGATCTCCGTCGACTACGCGGTGATGGAGGGCGCGGCCGCCGCCGGCCTGGTGGCGACCGTCCCGGGCGACTTCGGCTGGACCGACATCGGCGACTTCCACACCCTCGGCGACGTGCTCGACGCCGACGCCGACGGCAACGTGGTGGCCGGCGGTGACAAGGGCCGCCTGGTCACGATGGACTGCACGGGCACGGTCGTGGTACCCCGTTCCGACCGCTTGGTCGCCCTGGTCGGCCTGGCGGACACGGTGGTGGTCGATACCCCGGACGTGCTCCTGGTCTGCCGCCGCGACCGCGCCCAGGACGTCAAGCGCGTCGTGGACCTCCTTAAGGAACGCGGCGAAACCGACGCCGTCTAGCCCTGTGTTTTCCAAACCGGCCCGCTGTGGCCGGTACGGCGAGTGCGACCCGGCGGGGCGGCGCGGTGTAGCGTCCGGAGCCGTGTTGAGGTGTGTCGAGCTCGTCGTCGGATGCAACGAGGCGAGCGATCTGCTGCCGGTCCGGTCGCCGGACATCCTGGCCGCGTACGGCTGGCGCCGGGCGTTCTGGACCGTGCTCGACGAGGGCCCGGTCGAGCGGTGCCTGGCCCTGCTCGGCCTGCGCCACGGCGAGGAGCGCTGGGACGCCCACGTGATCGCCGCCGACGCGGGCGACCAGACCGGCCGTACCGAGGACGGCGAGGCCCTGGCGTACCACGACGGCTGGGTGTACGTGATCGGTTCGCATTTCGGCAGCAAGCGCGGCCCGCTCCGCCCCCGGCGCGGTTTCGTGGCCCGCTTCCGGGAGGCCGACGCGGCACTGGCGCACCCGGTCCCGGTACAGGTGGTCCGTAACCAGTTCCGGCTGCACCGTGCCGTCAACGATGCCCTCCGGTCGCTGGACACCCTGCCGCCGCACGAGGTGGTGCACCACCGGTTCATCGCCGAGACGCTCACCCGGGGTGCGGCGCGGGCCAAGGGGTGGGTCGAGCGGATCACGCACGGTGACGTACCGATGAACATCGAGGCGGCGGCCTTCACCCCGGACGGCACCCTGCTGCTCGGGCTCCGGTTCCCGGTGACGGTCGCCGGGGAGCCGATCGTGGTGGCGGTGGCCGGCGTGGACGCCATGTTCACCGACCCGCCGGCCTGGCCGACCGTGGTCGGCGCGTACGTCCTGGCCGGCGTCACCCCCGCCGGCGCCCTGTCGGGCTTCCGCGCCCTGTCCGCCCGCGGGGACGGCTCGTACGACGCCGTCATCGGCTCGATCGACGCGACCGGCAAGGAGTCGGTCCTCCTCGACGCCCACCCGACCGGCGGCGACGTACCCTGCCGCCACATCCGCTTCGCCGTCCCACCCAGCACCGACCCGGCCGACCCGGCGCCCCGGATCGCCGCCGAGGTGGTTGCCGAGCTGGCCCCGTTCCGCAACGTCGAGGGCGTGGCCGAATCCGACGGCCTGGTCCACTACGTTACCGACGAAGACCACCGCGTAGCCCTCTGGACCACCACCTGACCGCACCACGCGCCTGACCGTCCGCCGGGCGGACTACGCGCGCGACCGTCCGCCGGGGTGGACTACGCGGGTGACCGTCCGCCGGGCGGACCAAGCGCGTGACCAGGTGCCGGGCGGATCAGGTGCGTGACCGGGCGCGGGGCGGATCAGGTGCGTGACCGGACGGCCGGGTGGCCGACGGCGAGGATGCCGGGGGCGTGCCAGGTCGAGGCCAGGCCCTCGGCGGCCAAGGCGGCGCGCAGCCGCTGGGCCTGCGCACCCAGCGCGAACACGTCCTCGGCGCCGTCCAGGTCGACCGAGATCAGCCCCGGGCCGACCCGGGCGAAGCGGGCGTCGAAGTCGCTCAGCACCCGGTCCAGGACCGCGGCGTCGACCGGTACGTCGGACAGCGGCACGTCGCCGGAGGCCAGGCGGAGGGCATCGCGGCGGCCGGCGGCCATGGCTTCGGCGGTACCGAGCGGGAACAGGTCCTGGTCCGCCGGGCGGATCAGCGCGGCAGCCCCGACACCGTGCGGCGCAGGGGGCAGGGGCAGGCCGCGCACCACGGCCACCGGTACGCCGTCGCACTTGCCCTTGACCAGCTCGGCGGCCGCGGCCAGCTCGTCGACGAGGGCCACCTCGGTGATGGACAGCTTGTTGCCGTACGGGTCGGTCTCGCCGCGGTGGTCGCGGACGGGCGGTACGCCGGCCGCGCCGAGCGCCACGTCGACCAGGCCCAGTCGCCACGGCCGGCCCATCGTGTCGCTGACCACGACCCCGACGTCGAGCCCCCGCGCCCGGAACCCGTCCCGCATCGCCCGCGCCGAGGCGTCCGGGTCCTCCGGGAGCAGGACGAGCGTGTCCGGTGCGACGTTGGACGCGTCGATGCCGGCGGCGGCCATGACGTACCCGTGGCGGGTCTGCACGATCCGGGTCGGTCCCCGGCGGGCCACCTCGCGGACCGTCTCCGCCGCCAGCAGCGCGGTACGGGCCGCCTCCCGCTCCGGCCCGTCGACCGCCACCGCGACCAGCCGCCCCTCGGCCTTGCTGACGATCTTGCTGGTGACCACCAGGACATCCCCGTCCACCAGCCACGGCGCCGCCTCGGCGATCATGGCGACCAGGTCGTCGCCCGGTCGTACGTCGCCCATCCCGGTGACCGGGAGGATCTCCAGGGCCCCGGTCACCGCTTCACCCCGGCCAGGTCCAGGGCGTCGGCGACCATCGCCACGGTGGCGTCGTCGTCGGTCATCCACAGGGGGCGGGCACGTACCTCGACGGCGGGCACCCCGACGCCGTCGTCCGCCGAGTCGATCAGCCAGCCGTCGAGCAGGCCGTCGGCGGTACGCGCACCGTAGAGCCGCCCCACCGCCTCGGCCGAGACCGCCACCCCGATCGACTCCAGGCACCGGTCGGCCATGCCCCGCACCGGCGCCCCGCCGATGATCGGCGACACGCCCACCACCGGCGCCGGACCGTCCCGCAGCGCCTCGCGGATCCCCGGTACGGCCAGGATCGGCGCGATCGACACCACCGGATTGCTCGGCGCGATCAGGACCACATCCGCCGAGGCGATCGCGTCGAGCACCCCCGGCGCCGGCGACGACGACTCCGCACCCACGAACACGAACCGCGACGCCGGCAGCTCCGCCCGGTACCGGATCCACCACTCCTGGAAATGCATGGCCTTCTCGCCGGTCACCACGTGCGTCTCCACCCGGTCGTCGGTGGCCGGCAGCAGCCGCACGCCCGGCCGCCAGCGGTCACACAACGCCTCGGTCACCGCCGACAGCGGGTACCCGGAGTCGAGCATCCTCGTGCGGACGAGATGAGTGGCTATGTCCTTGTCGCCCAGGCCGAACCATGTCGGCTCGGCGCCGTACGCGGCCAGCTCCTCCTTGACCACCCACGTCTCACCGGTCCGCCCCCACCCGCGCTCGGCGTCGGCACCCCCGCCCAGCGTGTACATGACGCTGTCGAGGTCCGGGCAGATCCGCAGCCCGTGCAGCGTCACGTCGTCGCCGACGTTGACGATCGCGGTCGCCCGCGCATCGGCGAAGGCCCGCACGCCCCGCAGGAACCGTGCCCCGCCGATACCCCCGGCCAGTACGACGATGTGCATCCGCCCATCCTCACGCACCGCCCACCAGTCCCGCCCCCCGGGGCACAACCGTCCCGCCCGACCGGGCACAAGGAGAACAGGGCCGGTTGCAGGGCGCGGCCGTATCGGTCCCGCTCGCGCGGGGCTCCTCGACTAGGCTGAGTCCGAATCGGATCTACCTGACCGCTATACCCCGAGGGGGAGGCTGTGACCAGCCCGACGCCGGCCGAGGAGAAGACGGCCAGCCAGTACACGAAGCCCCTGCGACAGATAGCCGCCCTCGTCCTGCTGGTCGTGGCCGGCGTCACCCTGCTCAACGGCCTGGTCGCCCTGTTGCTCCGCGTTGTCGACGCGCCCAGCGGCACGATCATGTCATCGATCGGCGGGACCTTCGGCCTCTTCGTGGGCTGGGTGACGATCGTCCTGCCGTTCCTCGCGGTCCTGCTCGCCACCCACCTCGCGCCGGTCAGCCCGCAGGGGCGGACGATCACGCTGCTCGCCCTCGTGGAGTACGGGGTGGCCGCCCTGTTCGGGGTGATCTCCACCCTGATCGGCCTGGTCTCGGTGTTCGGCGACAGCGCGAGCGGTAAGACGGTCGTCGTGGCGATGCTGGACTTCCTGGTCTCGGTGGCGCTGCTGGGCCTGCTCGGGATCGCCGGATTCGCCACGTTGAAGGTGTTCCAGGGCGCCTACGGGACCCCCGCCGCCCCGGCCTTCGCCCCCCAGGGCCCGTACGCCCAGCAGTACGGCTACCAGCAGCAGCCCGGCTACCCACAGCAGCAGCCCGTGCAGCAGCAGGCCGCCCAGCCGACGCAGGGCTGGGCCCAGCAGCAGCCGGCGTACCCGCAGCAGCAGGCACCCGCCACCCAGGCGCAGCCGACCTGGGGCCAGCCCCAGCAGGCCACCCCCACCGGCGGCTACCAGGCGTACCAGCCCCCGGCCGAACCGCCGACCTCCGGTGCCCCCGCCCAGCCGACCTCGGGCGCGCCCACCCCAGGTGCGGCCTACGGCTACCCGAGCGGCGGCTGGCCGACCGTGCAGCCGCCGCAGCAGCCGCAGCAGCCGCAGCAGCCGGGGCAGGACGCCGCGCCGACCCAGGCGTGGCCCCGCCAGCCGCAGCACCATGCCCCCGGCCAGCCGCAGGCCCCAGCCCAGCAGCCGCCGGCCCAGCAGCAGGCCCCGGCGCACCAGCAAGCCCCGGCCCAACAGGCCCCGGCCCAGCAGCAGGGCTGGCCGAGTGCCCCGGCCCAGCAGGCCGCCCCGGCACATCAGCAGCCCAACCGGCAGCAGGGTGACGACGACGAGCAGCGCACCCAGTTGATCCCGCCCGGCGGCCAGCCGCAGGAGCAGCCGCCAACCGGTGACGAGCCGACCCAGCGCTGGCAGCAGTAGGCGTCACGAGCTGTACGTGGCGCAGCGCACAGGCCCGGCCGGTCATCGGCCGGGCCTGTGTGCATAGGCTGGCTGAATGGCCGAGATCGAAGCCGCCCTCCGCCGGGCTCTGCGCCGGGCCGCCGACGGGCGGCCGCTCGACGAGGCGGAAGCCGCCGCGCTGATGGGCGCCCGCGGGCCCGCGCTGGACGCCCTGCTCGCCGCCGCCGCCGTGGTCCGCGACGCCGGGCTCGCCGACGCCGGCCGGCCCGGCGTGGTCACCTACTCGCGGAAGGTCTTCGTCCCGCTGAGCCGGCTGTGCCGGGACCGCTGCCACTACTGTTCGTTCGCCACGGTGCCGGGCCGCCTGCACGCGCCGTACCTGGAGCGCGAGGAGGTCCTGGCGATCGCCCGCGCCGGTGCCGCCCAGGGGTGCAAGGAGGCGCTGTTCACCCTCGGTGACCGTCCCGAGGACCGGTGGAAGGTCGCCCGGGAGTGGCTGGACGCCCGCGGCTACGAGTCCACCCTGGACTACCTGCGTGCCTGCGCGATCGCCGTGCTCGAAGACACCGGCCTGCTGCCGCACCTGAACCCGGGCGTGCTGTCCTGGGCGGATCTCATGAAGCTCAAGCCGGTCGCACCGAGCATGGGCATGATGCTGGAGACGACGGCGACCCGGTTGTGGTCGGAGCCGGGCGGCCCGCATTACGGCTCGCCGGACAAGGAGCCGGCGGTCCGGCTGCGGGTCCTGGAGGACGCCGGGCGGGTCGGCGTACCGTTCACCACCGGCATCCTGATCGGCATCGGCGAGACCCGCCTCGAACGGGCCGGGTCCCTGTTCGCGATCCGCCGCGTGGCCCGCGAGTACGGCCACATCCAGGAAGTCATCGTGCAGAACTTCCGCGCCAAGCCGGACACCGCCATGCGCGACGTCGCCGACGCCGAGCTGGACGAGCTGGCCGCCACCATCGCGGTGGCCCGCCTGGTCCTCGGCCCCCGGATGCGCCTTCAGGCTCCGCCGAACCTGGTCGACGGCCAGTACGAGCTGATGCTCCGCGCCGGCATCGACGACTGGGGCGGCGTGTCCCCGGTGACCCCCGACCACGTCAATCCGGAGCGCGCCTGGCCGGCCATCGACGTCCTGGCCGAGCACACCGCCGCGGCCGGGTTCCGGCTGGTCGAGCGGCTGACGGCGTACCCGGAGTACGTCCTGCGCGGCGAACCCTGGATCGACCCGCGCGTCGCCGGGCACGTCGCCGCCCTCACCGACCCCGCCTCGGGTCTGGCCGCCGAGGGTGCGCTCCCCGCCGGCCGGCCGTGGCAGGAACCGGACGGCGGGTACGAGTCCTCGGGCCGTACCGACCTGCACACCACGATCGACACCACCGGCCGTACCGGCGACCGCCGCGGCGACTTCGACGCCGTCTACGGCGACTGGGCGACGGTCTCCACCCGCATCGCCCCGGAAGACGCACCCCGCCCCGACACGCCCGCCGCCCGCCCCGACACCGACGGCGGGCGCGGCGGTACGGGTCATTCCGGCCGGGGCGGCGATGTTGCCGCCGCGCTCAGGCTGGCCGCCGACGACCCCGCGGCCCTGCTCGACCGCGACGACCTGGCGCTGGCCCTCTTCACCTGCGACGGCGCGGACCTCGACGCGCTGGCCCGCATCGCCGACGACGTACGCCGCGACACCGTCGGCGACGATGTCACCTACGTCGTCAACCGGAACATCAACTTCACCAACGTCTGTTACGTCGGGTGCCGGTTCTGCGCGTTCGCGCAGCGGGAGCGGGACGCCGACGCGTACCGGCTGTCCGTGGACGAGGTCGCCGAACGGGCCGTGGAAGCCTGGCACGACGGCGCGACCGAGGTCTGCATGCAGGGCGGCATCGACCCGAAGCTGCCCGGCACCGCGTACGCCGACCTGGTCCGCGCGATCAAGGCCCGGGTACCGGGCATGCACGTACACGCCTTCTCGCCGATGGAGATCGTCACCGCCGCGGCCAAGGCCGGCGTATCCGTGCACGACTGGCTCGTCTCGGTCCGGAAGGCCGGCCTGGACACGATCCCGGGGACGGCGGCGGAGATCCTCGACGACGAGGTCCGCTGGGTGCTCACCAAGGGCAAGCTGCCGGCCGCGACCTGGGTCGAGGTGGTCTCCACCGCGCACCGGCTGGGCATCCGGTCCAGCTCCACGATGATGTACGGCCACGTCGACAACCCCCGGCACTGGCTGGCCCACTTCCGGGTGCTGGCCCGGGTCCAGGACGACACCGGCGGGT
>Ga0066709_100005423_pt1 | contig 10494 bp, 14 predicted proteins | sample GraSoiAngelo_158_FD_79665 | JGI IMG/M metagenome (GOLD analysis project Ga0066709, IMG submission 79665) | Grasslands soil microbial communities from the Angelo Coastal Reserve, California, USA - 14_1009_16_30cm | ecosystem: Environmental > Terrestrial > Soil > Grasslands | place: USA... | reverse complement strand
GTAGAAGTGCTCTGCTTCCTCGCGGTGCCCCAGTTTCCGCTCGTTCAATTCACCTGTGTCTGTATCTACAAACGCCATTTGTTGGAAGCCCGGGTGATAGTCACAACCTATAATGATCATCTTCGGCTCCTTTCTCCCGAGCCTTGGTTTGGTTAGCGCCACCAAAGTTTACTCGGGCCTGGGAGCCGACATTGTTATGGAATCATTTCACCAACTACTGCCGTTCGGGTGTTTACGTCAATGATCCCGTTTCAGTTTTCTTTGCGCGTTTCGCACGATAAATGCTCCAGCTAAACAACCCTATGAAGAACAACAGAAACGCGCCTGCAGGGATTGCGCGTTCAATTGGTATCTTTCCTCGTAAAGTCTGCACCACTCCGTAGAGAAACAATACACTCCAGAGAATCACAAGTCGGGTGCTCCTGCGAAGAGCTTTATCAGCGAAAACCTGCGCCTTTTCAATATCAACAATGCCAGGTTTGAACAACCTTCTTGTCAGCCGCATCAGCAGCATCAGCACCAAAAAGTTTGCGGTGAACCAAACTAACATGGTGTTGGTAAACCACGATGGCACCTGATTTGGGCGAAACTGTTGCGAGTAGTAGATAGCAAACCCCAGGTATGGCGCCATCAAGGCAAAGACTATGATCAAGATGAATGCAGGCCTGTATCTTGGATTCATCGGTCGTCAGTATAACGGCCCAAAGCTCAATTAAATGCGAACGCTGTTGTGCCATCGCCATTACACCAAGAATCGGGTTGTTGGTGAAATCGCCTGGTTTCGACAGCTACCTTTAGGACACGTTTGAGATGTATGCTTCATTGGCAGAAAAGTGCTGCTCGGGGTGAATGCCAGAGAGAACGCCCGGAGATCGGCGTAAACGGCGGCTGTCATTGTACGGGGTCCTAGCGGCATTCATCGTCATTTCAGCGGCCTCAATCCCTGTCGCGAGGGTGATGTCCAACAACAGGAGGGACGAATGAAAATGAAGAAGATGTGTCAGGTTCTGTGCCTTGTGTGTCTGATGTCGAGTGTCGCGCTGGCACAGGGGAAAACAAACGTTCAGTGGAAGTGCGACAAACCTTCAGTTCAGCACAGCATTCCCGTCGGCGACAAGCCGGGGGACGCCTATGCGATCGAACAGATCAACTGTACGGCTACTAAAGGCGACATCGCCGGAAACAAGATGAAATCCGGCATCGGCACCGAGTTTCTCTACGTCAAGGGCGATGACGTAACCGGCCACGGTGAATTCGTCGAAAGCATGGAGAACGGCGACAAGAACGTCTACAAATACGAATTCTCCGGCACCGCGAAGAACGGAGCATTCGAGTCCTGGACCAACAAATGGTCTCTCATCGAAGGTGGCGGAAAGATGAAGGGCGGTAAAGCGAACGGCACCTGTAAAGCGAAGGCCAATCCCGACCAGTCCACCTCCTTCGACTGCATGGGAACATACACCCCTGCCACGACCTAGAGTGGCGGCACCCTTGCGCCACCGAGCGCAGGGGTGCGCTGTCTTGCCCACGTCCGGGCGTCAAACGAAAGTTCCCACAGACTGCCAAAACCGGGCAGATACGGGCAATAGCAAAACCTGTTCAAGAGGCGTGGGTCTGAATTGAGGGTTTCCGCATGGTAATGATACCGTTTGAAACCTGTCAGATTCATCGGCGCAGAAAGGACGGTAAAGGGAATGCTGCGAAGCAATTTGCTATTGACATCACTGATATTACTTTCGGTGCGAGGGATAGCCCAGGAAAAGGCCAGCGAGGAGCTACTGTGGCACGCCGATAGGCCATCGCCAGTAGCGATTTACCGCGACCTGGATTGCAACCCGACAAAACCAGGGTGCTTTCACTACTACTTCCAGGCCCCAGCGGGCGCGAGTCTCGCCCCTCATCGTCACTCGGTTGCAATGAAGATCACTGTCCGTTTCGGTCGCAAATTTATTTTGATGGGTGATCTCGACAACGCGCGCGTACAGCGATTCGATGCAGGCAGCACCTTCACTATTCCAGCGAACACATGGCACGTGGAGTGGTGGGAAACTGAGACCCTTGAAGACGTAGAAGGAATTGGGCCGATGCGGACAGAGCACGCATCTACCGAAACCCCTCGCCAAGACGCCGCCGGCAATCGTCGATAAATCGCCGATTTGGATTACTGCCGATTCTAGCGGTTCACGTCCAATTGTCGATAAATCGCCGACATTGTTATGGAATCATTACACCAACTACGCCCAAACTGGTGTACTCGCCTGTTAGGCTATCTTTGCGGTTGCTGCTTGGAGTCGTCTTTTTCGTCGGGATGCTTCGGGACTTCCTTGCCTTCGTAAGTGATCTTTACGTTGGAGCCGAAGCGCTTGTAGTCGGTGTACTTGACGATCTCGCGGATGTGGACGTCCTGAAGCGAAGTGCGAAAGTGCAGTGTGTCATCGGCTTTGGTGTAAGTGGGAAACCAGTACTTGCCATCGACCTGCTCACGCCAAGTAGTGAACTTGGGGAAAAGGTTTTCGTTATTCTTTTTACGGATGTCGGGAACGGTCTTGCCGAACGTCTTTACGATCTGGAAATCGTGGTCGTCTACCCAAATGCGACCCTGAAAGTAGCGCTTCTTGCCTTCGATTTGCTTGGGAGCAATGTCGAACACGTAGCAGTGCAGTTCGTCTTCCTGCTGCTGGCCGGCGTAGAGAATGCTGTACTCGGGAATTTCGTCGGATGTGAGAACAAAGGGCAGGCGGTGGCGGATATCGTCGACATCTTCCGGACTCATGGAGATCCCGCCGTTCTCGAGTGTGGATTGAGGAGCATAAACCACGTTTTCCAGACGTTTAGCCTTGTCGTCGAATAGGACGTCGAAGGTTTCCTGATATTCGCCGGTGACGGTGTTGCCGTCCACGGTTTGCACTTTGACGGTTTGACGGAACGTGTACTGGTCGCGGGCTTCTTTGAATTCTTTTTCTTTATCGGCGAAGCGGCGGATGATCTCCTCGACCGTGGCGCCTTTCGGCCGAGCGGGATCTAATGAGCCCTCATCAGCAGCGGCGGGCAGGGAAGTTAAACCTGAGAAGATGATGACTGTGCACAAGGCTAGCGCGAAACGGATAGCGACTTTCATTATGTGTCAGTTTCTTAGAGAAGGAACTATAACGGATACCGCTAACTCCCCTGCGCCCATGCCCTCTCCGCTCAGGGGGCCGGACACAGGAGAGCTGCAGTTCTGCCTATTTGGTTAGATGCAATCGAAACTTTGAAGTTGCCGAGAAACGCTTATCGGAATGCGCGTTTGGAGGCCCTAGAGAGCAATACAGAACGTGACTGTTTCTTTACAAGATCTGACAAATTGAGCAGCCTCGACCTGGAGGGGTTTGTCGCAGCTCCGAATGAACGTAATTCGAACGAGAGTGCCTCAGCGCCTGTGGAGGCTGTGCCCTGGATCGTCAATGGCGCTGAGAAGCCGCCAGTCGAGGCTTGAAGTGTTGCAAGACCATCCACACTGGAGAGTGCCGAGGATTTCGAGGAGGAAAGGATTACTGGTGGTGGCTTTCTATTGATGATGATTCCTCCGACGGAGACTGGTGGCGGATCCGGAACAGAGCGGATAACAACCGTTTGGAAAATTACATTGGCAGCAATTACTGGATTGGCAGGATTAGATGAATCGGTTACTCGGACCACGACGGGACGGAAACTCTGGCGGGCGGCGATGGCCTGATCAGTTCCGAAAACTGGGCTGAGCTGGAAAACGGAAGCAGGTACAGGGAAGACGGAGAAGAGCTGACAGGGCCTGTTGGCGGGTTGGGCGCAGACGCTTACCTGAATGTTGCTGCCCAGTAATGTAAGGTGCAGGATGCTGGCGCCGAATCCGTCATTGTCAGTTACTACCGTGGTGGCACTCAGTGACCCGGTGCCTTTGACGATGTTGTAGGCGATAGTGCTTGCGACAAGCGGTTTTCCATTGGACAAGAGGCGTGACTTGATCGGCAAATCTGTGCTGGCACCTTGCGCGACCCAGACTGAGCGGCAGAGTACTGAAATATCCAGAGCTGAGGAGGTGGCGAGTAACGGAGTCTGGACCGATTTTGGATTGGCGTAGGATGCTGGCGCCAAGACAGCACTGATGGTAGCGGCTCCAGAGGTCAACGGAGTCACGCGCGTGGAGACCTGGCCGGTCTCGTCGCTCAGAACAGTGCAACTTGTGGCGCCTGCGCAGGCGGAGAAGTTCACTGGCGGAGATGCGGTAAGAAAAACGCTGGCTCCGTTGACAGGGGTGGCGGCGTCTGCGAGGACTTGCACCCGGATCGGATTGGGGGCTTCGCCTCCAATGGGGGTTGCCGGATTGGATCCGCTGAGCAGTTTGATTGCGTCGGATGGGCCCGCGCCGACGGTGAGGACGTCCGACATTGAAGATGAGCCGCCGGTGGCCGGGTCGCTGATGGTGATATTTTGCAGACCATCGGCGATCGGTGGTGCAGTGGCAATCAGTTCCCTGGCTGATGCAGATAAGACTGACGCACTTGTGGCACCGATATTCGCCGCGGTGTTTGGACGGAAGCCTATGCCTTGAATGTCCAAAGGAGTTCCGCCTCCTGCGCTCGCGCGAGAGGGCGTGATGGTGTCTGCGTAAAAGACGCGCGCGTGGTACTGGTAATCAGGGCGGCCGTCGCCTCGGTAATCGAAGATGCCGAGGCGAAAGTTGGTTGTGGCGTGGAAGGTCGCGTCGAGGCGCGTAACACCCAATTTTGCGCTGTTGAATGCCGACGGAGTGTTTGCCGGGGCCGGGAAAGTTCCGGGATCATCCAGGGACCACATTCCGATTACCGGCTGTGCTTACTCGTCGACGGAGTGGAAGATTCGTCTAAGGCAGTTACTTCGACGGACAGCGTGCGGTCTGCCCGGCCGGAGAACCAGAAGTAATCGGCGTCACCATAGCCAGCCAGCGAGCCGGTCCAGTCGCCTGACGTAGGCAGGGCGGCGGGCGCGGCATAGGAGGTGGGCGCGAACCAATCCCTGGTTTGAAGTACGCTGCCTTGCATCAGGATGTCCTGTTGGAGATCGGCGCCTTTCGAGACGGTGACGACGATGGGCTGCAATGCGCCGGAGGGTTTTACCTGCGAAGGAGCATAGGGGCCTACTGTCTGAGACCAAAGCGGGTCCAGGGGTTCGACGGAGAGTTCGTATTGTGCGCTGGTTGCGCCGTTTGGAATCTCCAAGCCGGCGAGATCGAAAAAACCTTCAACAGAGGGATCGTCAGCGCCGAACTGCGTGAAGTGAATACCCGCGGGATCATTGAATCCTGTAGCGGGGTTTCCTGCGTTGCCGGAGAAGAGAAAACCAGAGATGGACGAGGCGACGTAGGTGGGTGATGGCAGGCCGGTGGTTGGGTCGATCCAACGCGCGACGACGTTCACTCCCTGCATCGGCTGTGCAGGCTGGGCATTTGCGTCGACGAAGAAGACGCTGCCGTGAACGCGGGCAGTGTTGTCGGCGAGCGGAAGCTTGGCGGGGAAATTTTGCTGATTAGCTGCTGTGACCGGATAAAGCCGCGAGAGGGCCGCGCGGTCATCCATTTTGGGCTGATCGGGGTTGGGGTAGCAGAGGCTGATTGGCACGCAGTTAGGAGTGTCGACTGAATGCATGAGCGCCAAGCCGCGTAGTCCGCCGATGTGGGCGCGGGATGACGCGTGAATACGTTTGGATTGGTCGGCGATGCATCCAGACCGAGAACGCGTCCGAGCACACGCACGAGACGATATTTGAGATCCGGAAGTTGGGTGGGAGTCTGAGCGCAGTTTCCGTTCAGGACGACGAAGGCATGAAGAAGATGGGCGTCGGTGCTGAAGTTGTCGATACCGCCGAAGACGGCATTGTTGAAACATGCATTCGGATCTCCCGCCCCCTGGCCGAGGAGGGCATTTGTCACCGCACCATCAGCGTCGTAGACGATCGCCACGGGAAAACTGATTGCGCTGGGGAGAATATCGGTGGGGGATGTGATACCAGTCGCGGTGACGGTCACATTCGCGGCGCTGACGTCTTCCGCAAGTTGACCGGCACGAGTAGCTGACAGAGCTACGGTTGCAATCGACATCCAACGCGTGAAGGCATCGGCGACGAAGGCATCTGCGGCGGGACCAGGAAGGATCGAGCTAAGGTCTCCCTGATCGGTGTAGTAGGTGACGTTTCCGGCTGCCCACGTGAGAGGTGTGCCTTTCACGCTGGAATCGAAATAGGTCGATCCGGCCACGTAGCGCGGTCCACCAGCACGTGCGGCTGGTACCAGCATAATCAGCAGCAGTGATGGCAGGAATGCCTGGTGCCACTTGAAGGCGCACGTCATACCTATTCCTGAGCCGCTCGCCGGAGCGCCTCAAGAAATGCCGCACGCGGAATGCGATTGCGTTTGCCAGCGGAGTTTCGTGACTCGTCGCGCCGAATCAGCGCCTGGTTATGGTTGAGGAGAATTTCGCCGCGAGCGTTAAGCTCCAATTGGCCGGAGTTGCCTGTTACGAGGCTCGTGAGCCCCAATTTGCTGGGGGGATAGAGGAACAGCAAGACTCGTTCGCCGCGACGGTATTGTTGCGACGAATTCCATGATCCGGCCCATTCACGAATGGTGAGGGTTTGTCCCTGCTGGACGCCGCGGATTGCCTCGTCGATATGAAAGACAACGCGAACGATGGGCATCTCGTTTGGGAGCGGGGGAACGTGTTCGACTGCAAGGACTGTGCCGGCGAAGATGTAGCCTGAGCGTTGGATCAAAGGACGGAAGCTGGATGGAAGCTGAACGGTCTCTTGAGGGCCTGATACGGCGACTGCACGCACCGGCAACCAGCAGACGACGGCGAGGAGAGCAATTGGAATTCTGAAACGAATAAACATCACGCCTCAGCACATGCGGAGGCCAGACGATTACGACGAGGGGAACAGATCTGATACTAGAGGGGAAGTGCTCGCGGGAATGTGTCGATTGTCACATCCCGATGTGATCGATGAACAATCCTAAAGAACGCATCGCTACGCTCAGCGTAAGGATGACAAATTCGAAGACTGTGAGCTACTTACTCGATGCTGGCCTGGACTACGTGCACGATATTATTTCGCACGGCGTACAGAACGAGATCGCTGACTGAGTGCAGTTGCAGTTTGCGCATGATGTTCGAGCGATGAGTTTCGGCGGTCTTCACACTCAGTCCCAGGGCCACCGCGACTTCTTTTGTGCTTTTGCCTTCGGCCAGCAGTTGTACGATTTCGCGCTCGCGAGGGGTCAGGCGGTTGCGGCCAACAGTGATCGGAGCGGAGGGCGTACCGCCCTTCAAGTAGCCCTCAAGCACCATGGCGGCTACCTTGGAAGTGAAGTAGGTCTTATCACGCCGCAAAGCCTCGACGGCTGCGACAAGGTCGCGGGCGGCATCGGATTTGAGCAAGAAGCCGCGGGCCCCGGCGTTCAGGACCTCCCGAACGACCTGATCTGAGTCGTGTAAGGTCAGGATCAACACCCTCGCCTGAGGGTTGCCCTTAAGGATCTGACGGGTGGCTTCGAGCCCGTTCAGGCTCGGCATGCCGATGTCGAGAATGACGACGTCCGGCTTCAGTTCCTGCACTTTTTCCACGGCCTCGCGGCCATCGGCGGCCTCGCCGCAGACCTCCCAATCAGGCTGCGCCTGCAGGAGCGCACACAAACCTTTGCGTACTACTTCGTGATCGTCGGCTATGAAGATTCTGAACGTTGCCATGGGCCACCTCCCAGGAGCTTCCGTCTCGGTACAGCAAGCCAGTCTACCCGGGCCCTTTTAGCCTCGGTAATACACACGGGACAGAATTACCAACGTGCACACACCCTGCACCGGGGCTGCCAAACTAAAAACCCTTAAATCCAACATATTTCAAAGCGGACACATCCGTAGATTGTAATTCTTACTGCCAAATTCTGCAGAGTATTCTATGGCACGAGGGAGGGTTTGGCACGCAAACATTAAGCATCTTGTTTGTTGGATGCGCTGTCGAGCAGGGACGAAACAACTCTTTTTCACAATTAACTTTTCCGCCGTGAGCGCAACACCATGAAGATGAGTACAGACTAACCTTAGCTGTCGAATATCAATTAACAGCTATTGGTTTGGTGCATTTCCGCTTCGGACAGAGTGACATCCGTCAACTTCGAAATTTCCTCCGTCTCCCGGCTCAAGGGAACCACCTTCAGGCCTTTTAGAGGCTCGAGGACTAAAGTCAGGGTATCGGCGCAACGGCCGCACAGCCAAAAATGAGATGTATGACGTTCAGGCTTTTCGTCGAATGGGGAGATCGTGTCGTCGCTCGCCGCTACTGAAATGGAGACGACTTCAAACTGGAAAAGCTTACCTTCAGAAAATGAGTGCAGAGGAACATAACAGTTGGGATTTATGCAGTGTGCAAGCATGGGGCCTCGATCTTCTTTTACGATTGCGTGGCAAACACTAAGAGCGTTCGACAGCAATGCAGGCCGACGTTATCTGCTCGCGGGGGGGCAAGCCAATACAGTTTGTTCTGTATTTTGGTTATCCAGATGACGCTATTGCGATAGGCCTCCTCAATGGCCTGGAATGGCTTGGGTTCTGCACAGATCAAGGGCAAACACGGGACAATCACATTCATCTGAGGAGTCACCGTTCAGCCTAAGGATGCATTCGATGGCGATTCGAATTTCCCGCCTTGAGCCGAAGAAAGCTAAACAGACGACCGCTGCGCCGCTAATCCCTTTGAATCCAACGCCCGAGAAGTTGCGCGCCGCGGCGAAAGGCTGCCAGGCTTGCGATCTGTGGAAAAGCGGGACGCAGACGGTTTTTGGTGAAGGCACAGCCGGTGCCAGGATGATGCTGGTTGGAGAGCAACCTGGCGATAGCGAAGATCGTGTCGGGCATCCGTTCGTGGGGCCGGCTGGGCGTCTGCTGGATGAAGCCCTTGCCGAGGCAGGCATTAAGCGAGACGAAGTGTATGTTACGAACGTAGTTAAGCACTTCAAGTGGGTTCCGGCTGAGCGGGGAAAAAGGCGTATCCATAAGAAGCCAAGCTATTCAGAAATAATGGCTTGCCGGCCCTGGCTGGATGCGGAAATTGAAGCGGTGAAACCTGAGGTTGTGGTGTGCCTTGGAGTGACGGCAGCACAGGCACTGCTAGGGAAAGAGTTTAGCGTTACCCGACAAAGGGGGGAGCTGGTGAAATCGAGTCTCGCGCCATTTGTAACAGCTACAGTTCACCCATCTTCCATATTGCGGGCCATCGATCAGGAGTCGCGGCATCAACAGAAACAGGCGTTTGTGGAGGATCTGAAAAAAATCGGGAGACTCTTGCGGAAGCTGCCCAGGGCGGCATAGGTGCTGCCCGGATGAGCAATTCGCTTTGTTGCAAAGACAAGGGATTTGGACTGCGGGATTGAATAAAGTGAGGCGGATGCCGTGGATTTTGAGTGCCATCGACATCCGCCTTCGGGTCACAAGGAGGATTCACCTTCTAAATACAAGCCGGTCTCGTCGGCGAAAATCCGGCGTGTGCTGTAAATGCCAAGGAACGTTCCTGTAGCAATGAGGGCCAGCTTAGACGTAGGTTCGCGTATCGTGGGCCTAGACAAATTCAAGCAACATCGCAGCAGTCGCGGATGCGCGCATCGAGTAAAAACGTGCACGCACTTGCGATGAGATGTGGGTTCGGCGCACAAGAAAAAACTTTGCAGCAACACAGCCGGGGGGTGTACACAGTACGCCTATCACTTACACAACTCTCCGCCGACGCGTTGGGGCGGGACGACGGTCTCTTGTGCAACTGAAAATGGCTTACACGGGAGGCCACTATGGTGCATCGGGGGCCCGTTCAGTCGTCGTCTCTTCTTCGCTTTCCGGAATGGCAACCTGAGTACGAGGCTGTTCTGCAAGAAAGCGAAATCAGCAAGCTGTTCACCTGTGTAGAAGTTGCGCAAGCCGCAATTTCACACCCGGCTTGAGATCCTGCAGAGATCGTCAGACCATGGCGCCCAGCGAAGCGCCATTGCCGCTGCGCTCACGTCGCTGAAGGTGATCAAGCGCGACCAGCTTCATTTTGATGGCGGAATAGATGACACGACCTGAGTAATGGGCGGTTACGCCGTTTCCACGGTTTCGCTACCCGTGCTTGCGGCGCTTGCCGAGACGCCAAAAACCGGTGTCTGCCTTCTCGACCGAAGAGAAAAGCTGGTCGGCGTCTGCCGACTGCGGTGGCTTCGCACCTGGCTCTGCCTGCAGCTCCGTTTCTGGTGCGGAGTGCGCCTCAGATCCGACTGCGTGCGCCTGAGTTCCCTTGTGCGCTTCAGATCCGGGCCCGTTCTCGTCGAGAAGCGAAGCCACCATCCGCAACGAATCCACTTCTTTCTTCAATCGCTCCAGGTCGGTTTCCTTCTCAATCAGAATCTCGCGAACGTCTTTCATTGGTATCTCTGGCATATTGGTATTCGGATCTGGGGGAGTTCTGAAAGCCTATCAGTCC
>Ga0066709_100005420_pt1 | contig 10496 bp, 6 predicted proteins | sample GraSoiAngelo_158_FD_79665 | JGI IMG/M metagenome (GOLD analysis project Ga0066709, IMG submission 79665) | Grasslands soil microbial communities from the Angelo Coastal Reserve, California, USA - 14_1009_16_30cm | ecosystem: Environmental > Terrestrial > Soil > Grasslands | place: USA... | reverse complement strand
TGGACCGGGACGACAGCCCGGTGACAGCGGATGGCGAGGTACGCGGCACCGGCCCGGAACGGCTGGCCCCAGCCGTGCGGGCTGCGCCCGCCCTCCGGGAAGATGATGAGGCTCCACCCGTCGTCGAGCAGCTCGGCTGCCTGGTCAGCCGACCGCCGGCTCACCTTGGTGCGCTCGATCGGGAACGCGCCGATGGCGAGCGCCCACACCGCGCCCTTGACGCGGTTGTCGAAGAAGTAGTCGGACGCGGCCGCGACGACGAGCTTGTGTCGGAACCGCTCCGGCACCGCGGTCAGCAGGATCGTCGTGTCGAAGTGGCTGTGGTGGTTGGCCGCGAAGATCACCGGCTCGTCGTCGGGCAGCGACGCCAACCGGTCGAGCCCGCTGATCCGCGGCGACGCCATCACCTTGATGATCGGCGCGAAGACGTCGTCGACCAGCGCGGCCCGCGCCACCCGAGCCGGGAACCGCCGGGACCAGTCCGTGTCGAAGTTCATCCCCGTCTTGCGATCGAGCGGCGGCCGATCGACGCCGCCGGGCCAAGTCGGATTCGAGAGCGGAAACGGAGGACGCAGCGAGAAGCGCCTCAGGGAGCTCACGTCACGTCGGCCAGCAGGATCGGCGGCGTGTGCAGATGGGTGACCGACGGGTCCCGGCCGACCACGTCCTCGGCCATCTCCAGCGCGTCGCGCAACGTCGACGCCGGCTTGAACCCGAGGCGGCGGACGGCCCTGGTGTCGCCGCCGACCACGATCACGCCGCCGAGGTGCTGCAGCGCATGCGCGCCCCAGTACCACATGTAGAAGGGATGGACACCGTGGTAGGCGTTGGTGGTGCGGTAGAGGTGGACGTACCACGGATCGGTCGCGAACGACTCCTCGTACTTCGCTTCGATCTCGACCGGGTCCGTGGTCTCGGCCAGCACTTGCTCGAAGAAGTCGATGTAGCTCGGGTGGTGCACGGGGTGGAACTCCCACGGGGTCGGGTGGCTCATGACGAGCACGCCGCCCGGGCGCACCAGCGGCTTGCCGCGGTAGAGGTTGAAGAAGTAGCCGAGCCCGAGGCACATGACGAGGATCGGGTTCATGATCGAGTTGACGTTGTAGGGGCAGATGTAGGGCAGGCCCATCGTCAGCACGTCCGTCTGACCCTCGACCGACACCAGCTGCTGGCGGTACACGTTCGCGGTGGTCTGCTCGTGCACCGCTTCTACCTCGCCCGCTTGCACGCTTGTCACCCCGTACGGCGCCCGTTGGCTCTGGAAGATCTGGCGGGCGATGCGCGGCGGCGTGCGGTCGAGTGCCTTCGACGCCGCGGTGAACGCGGCCCGGTCGCGCAACGACCACTCCCATTCGCGCTTCTGGAGGAAGTCGAACGCAGGCGGGAAGGTGTCGTTGTTCAGCGTGCTCTCGATCTGGAAGACCTTGACGCCCGACGCCGCGATCAGCCGGCCCATCCGCCAGTTGGACGAGTGCAGCTCGGACCGGTGCTGATCCATGAACGACCGGCTCTGCTGCATCGTCGCGACGTTGTGGTGGTGGCGCAGCGACCGGTACGACGCCAACCCCGTGGCCACGCTCTTGTGGCCGCCGTCCATCGCGACGAGGTTGATGTTGACGTAGATGAGGAGGTCGCTGGTCGCGGCCCGCTTGTTGATCTCGACGTCCTCGCCCTGGTCGGTGACGCCGAGATGGACCATGCCGTCCGGGTCCTCGGCGTCGTGCTGCCACAACAGGCCATGCGGCTCGAACGCGTCGTACACGCGGTCGCCGACCGCCTGCCGCAGCTCGACCTCGGTCATGCGACGGTGCAGCGCCAGCGCCGCGATCAGCACGACGTCGTCGACGCCGGCGTCGGCGGCCATGTCGAGCACGGACTCGATCACGCGCTGGCGCACATCCGGCCGTCGCATCGGAGGGAGCGGCAACGAGACGTCGTCGAACGCGATCGTCAGCTTCATGCCGGCCCGCAGCAACGAGGGCAGCGGCTGGCTGTCACCCAACGGGTTGAGCAGCGCGTCGCGGATCGCGTCGTCCGGATCGGCGATGGCCTCGAGCGGCTCGGCCGGGTAGATGACACGCGCGCCGACCGGCAGCTTCTCGAGCCGGAACCCGTCGCCGTGCTGGAACAGCGTCGGCGGTGTCGACCGGTCGACCTCGAGGACGAAACCGGGCCGAGGCATCAGCGGCGTCGCTCTCTCTCGGCCCGGAGGTCGAACGCGATCTTCACCGCACCGCGGCTTCCGGCGTGGGCGGCGTGGTCGATGGCGTCGCGGTAGCGGTCGAGCGGGTACGACGCCGTGACGAGCCGGGCGAGACCGGCGTCGGCCACGAGGTCGAAGGCGGCGTCGAAGTCGGAGTCGTCATAGGCGTAGCACCCGCGCAGGTTCACCTCACGGTGCCACAACCCGGTCAGGTCGACCGTGACCGGCCCGGGCATGCCGACGAGCAGGACGCTTCCACCCGGCGCGACGATGCGCAGGGCCTGGGCCAGTGACGCCTCGCTCCCGACGCAGTCGACGACCGTGTCGATGCCGGAGCTCAGCTGCCCGCCGAACTGGAGCGACCGCGTCGACGACCGGACCGCCCGCTCGAGCGCGCCGGGCTCGACCACGACATCGGCGCCGAGGTCGCGCGCCAGTCGCCGCTGCTCGGGGTGCTTGGCCGTTGCGATCAGCGGGCCCCTCGGCTGGGTGATGCGCCTGACGGCGGCGATCGTCAGCAGGCCCAGCGTGCCGGCGCCGACGACCGCGACCTCGCGGTCACCGATGGCGCGGGCGGCGTGGACCGCGCACGCGGTCGGCTCGACCATCACCGCGGCCTCGTCGCTCATGTCGTCCGGGACGGGTCGCAGCTGCGACCCGTGCGCCATCAGCGAGATGCCCCACCCGCCACCGGTGTCGGCGCAGAAGCCGGTCTGCAGGCCGGGCTCGATGTGCCCGAAGGCGACGCGCTCGCACAGGTTGATCCGTCCGGCGCGGCACATGTCGCACATCGGGTCGACGCCACGCGCCGCGCACCGCAGCACCGGCACGACGACGACCCGCGCGCCGTCGTCCAGCTCGCCGACGACCTCGTGGCCCGGCACGAACGGGAAGCTCACGATCGGCTCGAAGTAGCGGCTGCTGCGCCCGTCGATCGTCGCGAGGTCCGACCCGCAGATGCCGGCCAGCCGCGGCCGCACCCGGACCCATCCCGGCCGGTTGACGTGCGGCTCGTCGACGTCGGTCAACGACAACGGCCCGACCCGCGCCCCGCTGCCGGCGACCAGCGACCCGGCCACCCGTGCCGCCGCGAACCGCGGCACCGACCGCTCGAACACCAGCGCCTTCACCGGTTCCCTCGGCAACTGTGTGCGTCAACCGGTTGAATCCACCGGATCGCGCACACACTTGAGCGCGCAATCATGCGCGGACCAGTCGGGGGCCGATCGGCAGCAACGGGCGAGGCCCGCCCGGCGCCCTGGTCCAGTGCTCGACGTGCCAGCCCCGCTTCCGCGCGATGACCGAGAGCTTGGACTCCGGGTTGACGGCCACGGGGAAGCCGACCGCTTCGAGCATCGGCAGGTCAGATGCGGAGTCGGCGTACGCGACCGAGTGCTCCAGCGAGAGGCCGTGGGTCGCGGTGTAGTCGGCCATCACCAGCGCGCGGGCCTCGCCCGTCGGCGGGCCCTCGACCAGCTCGCCGGTCAGCCGGCCGTTGCGCTCGCCGAGCGACGCGCACACGACGTCGTCGAAGAGCGGTCGCAGCGGGTCGACGACGAAGTCGAGCGCGCCCGTGATCAGCAAGGTGCGATGACCCAGGGCGCGGTGCTCGCGCACGCGGCGGACGCCGGCCGGGAACGACTTCGTCAGCAGGAGGTGCGCGAAGAGCTGCCAGGCGTCGGACCGCAGCTGCTCGACCGGCGCGTCCTCGTACCGGCGGTAGAAGTGGCGGAGGAAGTCGCCGCGGTCGCGCCGGTCGAGGGCGAGCAACGACGGCGCTTCGCGCAGGGTCCGGAACACGAAGCGGACGCGCTCGTCGTCGGGCATGCGCCGCGTCGCCAGCCACGCGTACGAGTCGACGACGTTCGACGCGATGAGCGTGTTCTCCAGGTCGAACACCGCCAGGTGGCGCTCCGGCGAGAGCACGGCGCGACGACCGCGCTCGGACCGGTCGGGCCCGGCCCGCCCGCCGCCGGTCGTCCGCACCCGGGCGTGGTGGACGACAGACGGGAGGTGCACGTTGTGCACGTAGTGGGCCCAGTCGATGGTGCGGGTATCGAAGTTGAACGCGTCACGATCCTCGGCCGGCAGCGTGTCCCACAACGTCCGCAGGCGGGCGTCGTCGAAGATGGCCTCGGTCTCGCTGTACGCGCCGTACAGCCGCACGTAGCTCAGCGCCCGCTCGGCGTCCTCGCGCCGGCTCTCGATGCCGGTCGACGTCTCGGCCTTCTTGCCCCGCACGGGGAGCGTGGCGACCAGCCGCTCGGCTGCCTTCAGCGCCCGCACCGTCCGCTCGAGCTGGCCCTGCACCTTGCCGCGGCCGGGGAACGACCACCGCGGCACGACGATGGGCTGGCCGTCGCCGTCGTAGAGCGGGTGCTCCTTGAAGTACAACTGCACGAGGTCGACGAGGATGCGGTAGCGCAGCGGGTTCCGCGAGCCGGTCGCGACCTGGTACACCGACGGGCCGTCGGCCGACGGGCCGGCGGCGGCGACCGCGACGATCGCGGCGACGACGTGGTCGACCGGAATGACGTCGACGACGCCCTCCGGCAGGCCGGGGAACTCCTTCAGCAACCCGCGCGCGTAGGAGATGATCACCGGCTCGGCCATGCGGAAGCCGCGGATCCACCCGGGCACCGGCTCGGCCAGCGACGACTCGATGATCGACGGTCGGACGAACGTGATCGGGACGTCGCCGTGCGTCTCGAGCAGCGCCCGCTCACCGAGGGCCTTGGTGTACGCGTACGCGTCTGGCCAGCCCAGCGCGCCGGCCCGGGCGCGGCCGAGCTCGACCATCCGGTCGACGACCCACTGCTCGCGACGCCGCTCGGCGCGCGTCGCCAGCAACGGCGTCCCGGCGGCCCCGAGCTCGGAGCGCGCCTCCTTCATGAACCGGGTCAGGTGCTGGGGCCGGCGGCTCTCGGCGTCGATGTCGGCGCGGGCCCGTCGGGCCGCGTCGACCTCGGCCCGCCACTCGACCTCGGTCGAGAACGGTGTGTCGGGCAGGAGCGCCTCCGGCGCGCGTCCCCGGCGCGATCCGGCGACGTACGCGGTCGACACCGCGATCAGATGGCCGCGACAGCCGACGTCCGCCATCGCAGCGGCGACGCGGGTCGGCCCGAGCAGGTTGACCTCGACCGCGGCGTCGAGCGGCGAGTCGAAGCTCACGCTGGCCGCGGAGTGGATGACCGTGGCGCAGCCGGCGAGGAGCTCGCGGGCGGCGTCGTCGAGGCCGAGGCCGTCCACCGCGACATCGCCGGCGACGACACGCACCCGCCGGGCGACGAGGTCGTCGAGATCGGTGACCTCGGACCGCAGGCGCGAGAAGCAGTCGTTGCGGAAGATCTCGCGCCGGGCCCGGTCGGCCGAGGTGGCACGGCGGCCTGGTCGCACGAGCAGCACGATCTCGGCGTCGGTCGATCGCAGCAGGCGCTCGACGACGGCGGTGCCCAGGAAGCCGGTCGCGCCGGTCACGGCGATGCGCCTCCCGGCGAGGGCCTCACGGATCACGGCCTTCTCTCTAGCATCCGACGACGACCGGTAGCCTCCCGACGGTGAACCGCATCGTCGGCATCGGTCAGGCCGTGCCCTGTGTCGACGGTGTCGAACGCGACTACGTCGACCTCGACGCCGCCGCGTCGACCTCGGCGCTGGAGACGGTGCGCGACCGGGTCGAGCGCTTCCTGCCGTGGTACTCGAGCGTCCATCGTGGTGCCGGCTACAAGTCACGCGTCGCCACCGCGTCCTACGAGGAGGCGCGCGAGGCGGCGTTGCGCTTCGCAGGCCGCGACCCCGAGGGACCCGACGTCGCCATCTTCTGCCGCAACACCACCGAGGCCATCAACCATCTGGCCTACCGGTTGCGCCTGTCACCCGACGACACCATCCTCACCACGGTCGTCGAGCACCACGCCAACATGCTCCCTTGGGGTCGCGTCGCCCGTCGCCGATGGATCGAGTGCGACCGCGACGGCACGTTCGACGTGGCCGCGGTCGAGGCCGCGCTGGACGTCAGGCCGAGGCCGCGGCTGCTGGCGATCACCGGCGCGTCGAACGTCACCGGGTGGCTGCCGCCGATCGACGCCATCATCAGCGCCGCGCACGAACGTGACGTGCCGGTGCTGGTCGATGCCGCGCAGCTGGCACCGCACCGCCCGCTCCCAGCGGAGGCCGACTTCCTCGCGTGGAGCGGCCACAAGATGTACGCCCCCTACGGCTGCGGCGCGCTGGTCGGAACTCGCGACGCGTTCGCCGACGGCGACCCGTTCCTCGCCGGCGGCGGTGCCGTCGACCTGGTCGACCTCGACGAGGTGGTCTGGACCGACCCGCCCGAACGCGAGGAGGCGGGATCGCCGAACGTCGTCGGCGCGGTCGCGCTGCACGCCGCGATCGACGTGCTCGTCGACGTCGGTTGGGACGCCATCCGCGCCCACGACGCGGCAATGTCGCGGAGGCTCCGCGACGGCTTGGCCGCGGTCGACGGCGTGCGTCTCCTCGGGCCGCAGTCGGGATCCAGCCACGACACACTGGCGGTCGCGGCGTTCGTGGTCGAGGACGTCCACCACGCGTTGGTCGCGGCGCGGCTGTCGGCCGAGCACGCGATCGGAGTGAGGCACGGGTGCTTCTGCGCCCACCCGTACCTGATCAGGTTGCTCGGCCTCTCCGACGCCGAGGTGCACCAGTACCGCGACGGCGTCCTCAGCGGCGACCGGAGCGCGGTCCCCGGCGCGATCCGAGCCAGCTGCAGCCTGGCCACGACCGAGGCGGACGTCGACGCGCTGATCACCGCGGTCGCCGCGATCGCCTCCGGCGAGGATGCGCCGGTGCGCTACGTCCAGGATCGTCACACCGGCGACTTCTGGCCGGAGGGCACCGCGCCTGGCTGGAGTGAGGCTGATCGCGCCATCGGCGCCAGCTGCGCCCGCAGCTGATCAGCCCGGGGCGCCGACCGCGACGAAGTCGGCGTACCACGCCAGCAGCAGCGCCCACGCCGCACCGATGAGCAGCACCACCGTGATCGACGTGTGGTTGGCGACGAACCCACCGAGCAGCACGCCGACCGGCACCGTGCCGCCGAAGGCCATCATCCAGATGGCCATGATGCGGCCCCGCACGTTGTCGGAGAGGTGCTGCTGCAGGACGGTCGCCATCGACGTGACGACCGAGAAGTAGAAGAACCCGAGCACGATGACGAGCGGGTACGCCGCCGCCTTGACATGGACGGAGCCGAACGCGGCGAGCAGCACAGCGAAGGCGACGAGCCCGCGCCGCGCGATGCGGGCCTTCGGGCGGTGCGCGAGCACCGTGCCGACGCAGATCGCTCCGATGGCCGCGCCGAGGCCGAACGACGCGTACAGCAGGCCGTAGGCCTCGCTCTTGGGCCGGATGTGGAGGTTCTTCGCGGCGATCGCCGGCATCAGGCCGACGAACGCCAACGAGAACAGCGAGAAGGTGAACAGGGTGGTCACGAGTCGGCGCACGAGCGGATCGGCCCACGCCATCCGGAACCCGGACAGCAACCGGGCCAGACCCGTCTCCTCCATGTGCGGGTCGGCCCGGCCGCGGTCGTAGCGGGCGAGAACGAGCCCAGCCACGGCGAACAGGTAGGTCACGGCGTTGATCGCGAAGACCAACGCCGCGCCCGACCGGGCGTAGATCGCGGCGCCGATGGCGGGCCCGATCACGCGCGAGAGGTTCATCTGCACCGACTGGAGCGACACCGCGCCCGCAAGGTCGCGTCGCGGGACGAGCGTCGGCAGGATCGCCGAGAGCGCCGGCGCGCTCAACGCGTTGAAGACGCCGATGGTGAGGACGCACAGCACGATCGCGACGCGTGAGGGGTGGTCGGGGACGACCAGCGCCGCGAGCAGGAGCGAGAACGCGAGCTGGGCGACCTGCCCGGCGATCAGCAGCCGCCGCCGGTCGAGCACATCGGCCAGCACGCCGCCGACCGTCGACAGGACGAGGATCGGGCCGAGCTGCGCGAAGAACAGCACCCCGACGAAGGTGGCCGAGTGGGTGAGCTCGTACCCGTACGCGCCGAGGAGCACGTTCTGCATCCACGTCCCGATGTTGGAGGCGAACGTCCCGCCCCACACAATGCGGAAGTTGCGGTTGGCAAGGGCCGCCATCGCGGTGCCCGGCGTGTAGGCATGGTCGCCTTCGACCAGCGCTTCGGTGACCTCTTCGTGCTGCGGGTCGCGCGCGAGATCCTGGGCCATCAGCCGATCACGACGCCCGGGTTGAGGATGCCGCCGGGGTCGAGCGCCTGCTTGGTGGCGGCGAGGGCGGCGGCGAACGGCTCCGGTCGTTGGCGGTCGTACCAGCGACGGTGGTCGCGCCCGACGGCATGGTGATGGGTGATGGTGCCGCCGTGGGCGAGGATCGCGTCCGACGCGGCGGCCTTGACCTCGGCCCATTGCTCGAGCTGGCTGCCGTGCCGGCTCGGTGCCAGGACGGTGAAGTAGGGCGCCGGGCCGTCCGGGTAGACGTGGGTGAACCGGCACGTCATCCGGCCGCCGCCGCACACGTCGAGCAGCGCCTTCTCCACCGACTCGGTGACACCGCGGTGCAGCGCCGCGAACCCGCTCCACGTCACTGCGGTCTCGAACGTCTCGGCGATGCAGCCGAGCGCGACCATCGCGTCGCGGCCGTATGGTGCGCGCAGGAACGCCGCGCGCCATGCATCCGCGGTGCCGGCACCGCGCTCGTCCGTCGGCGGTGATGACGATGGCGATGACAGCCGCACACCCTCGGGTGTCGCGCCACCGTGATCGGCGCAGCACTCGACTGCGCGCGCGATCCACGCGTCGAGCGGGTGGTCGGCCGACTCGAAGCCGAGCACGAGCACGGCCGACCCGTCGCCGACACCGGCCGAGGTCGCCGCCTCGCCCGGATCGAGCAACCGGCAGTTGGTGGGGAACAGGCCAGCCTGCGCGACGGCACGCGCGGCGGCGACGCCATCGTCGAGCGTCGCGAACCGCACCGCGGCGCCGGCCCGGAACGTCGGTCGGTCCTGCACCCGCATCCACGCCTCGGTGATGATGCCGAGGGTGCCTTCCGAGCCCAGGAACAAGCGGTCGGGTGACGGGCCGGCGCCCGATCCGGGCAGACGACGCGACTCGCTGATGCCCGAAGGGGTCACGACGCGCATCGACTCGACGAAGTCGTCGATGTGCGTCCAGTTCGTCGCGAAGTGGCCGCCTGACCGGGTCGCCAGCCATCCACCGAGGGTCGAGAACTCGAAGGACTGCGGATAGTGCCGCAACGTCCAACCATGTGGCCGCAACTGCTCTTCAAGCACCGGGCCCAGCGCGCCGGCCTGGATGCGGGCGGCGCGCGATGTTCGGTCGAGGTCGAGCACGCGGTCGAGACGGCCGAGGTCGATGCTGACGACGCCGTCGAAGCCCTCGGCCCACGCGCCGCCGCCGTCGACGCCACCGACGACCGACGAGCCGCCGCCATACGGCACCGCGGCGGCATTCGCGTCGGCGCACCACTGGAGCGCGTCGACGACGTCGGCCTCGTCGCGCGGGAACGCGACGACGTCCGGCGGGTCGGGGAGGTCGGCGTGGAAGCCGCGCACGACGTCTCGGAACGACTTGCCGTACGTGTGGCCGGCCCGGTCGTAGGCGTCGGTGGAGCAGATCTCGGCCAACGCATCTGGCGGCGCGAGGCGGGGCGGGGCCAGGTTGAGGTCGGCTAGGTCCGGGGCCGGTCGGGGGTCGACGCCGGCGCCGAGCGTGCGGGCGACGGCGTCGCCCAGCTTGGCCAACGAGTCGCCAGCTACGGCCTCGTCGGCCCAGCCCCAACCCCACCACGAACGACGCCGTTCGACCACGTGCCCGACCGTAGTGGCAGGGGTAGGGTCCGACCGAGCCGGAAAGGGAGGGCGCAATGGACCGCATGAGCCCGCTCGACGCCTCGTTCCTCCACATCGAGGACGACAACAACCACATGCACATCGCGTCCGTCGCCGTTTTCGAGGGTCCGGCGCCCACGTACCGCGAGCTCGTCGACATGATCGCCGGCAAGCTCGCGTTGGTGCCGCGCTATCGGCAGAAGGTGCGATTCGTGCCGCTCAACATCGGGCGACCGGTGTGGGTCGACGATCCGCATTTCAACGTCGAGTACCACGTGCGCCACACCGCGTTGCCGCCGCCGGGCGGTGACGAGCAGCTCCGCAACCTCGTCGGCCGGATCATGTCGCAGCAGCTCGATCGCTCGAAGCCGCTGTGGGAGGTCTGGATGATCGAGGCCCTCGAAGATGGCCGCTTCGCGCTCGCATCGA